>ENA-OPAO01002475-OPAO01002475.1-human-gut-metagenome-genome-assembly--contig:-NODE-2475-length-10866-cov-4.131903_pt1 | contig 10866 bp, 8 predicted proteins | sample MGYA00241054_ERZ501424 | MGnify/ENA primary metagenome ERZ501424 (study PRJEB25962, sample SAMEA2042623) | human gut metagenome | biome: human gut; feature: human-associated habitat; material: faeces...
ACTTGAGAGGAACCTATGAAACGAAGGCTTCAAAAGGCAGGGATCATTTTAAATATCCTTCTTGTGATCTTAGCAGCAGGATATTTAGGAAGAACAGGGTACTTAAAACAAAAAAATGAAGGTACGAAGCAGACAACTGCACAGGCAGACGGGCAAAAGGTAGAAGCTGACAAGGAACAGGAAGCAGGAGCAAGGTCAGATCTGCAGACAGAATATGATACAATTTTAGAAAAGTGCCAGAAAGAATTTATTAGCAATCGTCCGATCGATGAAAATTTTTTGGCATGGTTTCATTCTAAATATGGAGATGAGACATTAAAAAAAGTAGCAGATGAAGTAGAAAAGGAAAATCAGGATCCGGATCTATGGTATACACTGACCGGTAATACGATGCAGGTGCTCTGGGTCTATTATTGCCGGGATACCGGATACCAGTCTGAACTGTTAGAAAATATCTATGACAAAGAATGTGCAGGGGGAGAGACCGTATTGGATTTTACCGGAGACATCAATCTGTCGGAGGGCTGGTCTACGACCGTATTTATGGACAGACAGCCTAATGGCATTTATGATTGTCTGTCATCCGATCTAATGTTAGAACTGCAAAGTGCGGATATTTTGCTGATCAATAATGAATTTACCTATAGTAACAGAGGGACACCGTTAGCCGGAAAGGCGTATACGTTCCGGGCGGCACCATCCCGCGTAGAAGTGTTGCAGCAGCTTGGTGCGGATATTGTTTCCCTTGCAAATAATCATGTTTATGATTATGGAGAAGAAGCACTGTTAGATACAATGGATACACTAGAGCAGGCACAGATACCCTATGTGGGAGCTGGCAGGAATTTAGAAGAAGCAGAGAAAATTGTTTATTTTATTGCAAATGGCAGAAAAATTGCAATAGTAGCTGCAACACAGATAGAACGTTCGTATTCCTATACAAAAGAAGCAACGAAAGACAGTCCCGGAGTGTTAAAGACCTTAAAGCCTGACAAATTTACGGAAGTGATCCGAAAAGCAAAGAGTAACAGTGATATTGTCATTGCATATCCGCACTGGGGAACGGAAGGAAATCATTCCTATGGAGCAGACCAGAAGGAATTAGCAGAAGCATTTGTAAGTGCAGGAGCCGATGTGATCATTGGAGGACACACACATTGTTTACAGGGAGTTGCTTATATAGAGGACGTACCGGTTCTCTACAGTCTTGGAAATTTCTGGTTTAATAACAAGACTTTAGATACCGGAGTGGCGCAGGTTCGGATACAAAAAGACGGAAGTATCCGTTTGCGATTTTTGCCATGTGTCCAGTCAGGAACGAGGACCAGACTCCTGACTGAGGGAAGCCAGAGGACAGAGGTTTTGGATTTTATGCGGGGACTTTCAAAGGATGTTTCCATAGATGAAGAAGGATATGTAACAAATTTATCGAAGTAGTTGAAAAATGTGTAGATTTGTTTTAAGATAAGTCTGAAAGTGATAAGAAAAGAGGAATTGAGTATGAGTAAAAAACCAACCGTATTAATGATTTTAGATGGATATGGTCTGAATAAGACCACAAAAGGAAATGCAGTAGCAGAGGCAAAGACTCCGGTCATGGACAAACTGATGAAAGAGTATCCGTTTGTAAGAGGTAATGCCAGCGGCTTAGCAGTAGGACTTCCGGATGGACAGATGGGTAATTCAGAAGTAGGACATCTGAACATGGGAGCAGGACGTATTGTATATCAGGAGCTTACAAGAATCACCAAAGATATTGAAGAAGGAACTTTCTTTGAGAATGAAGCACTTTTAAAAGCAGTAGAAAACTGCAAGAAAAATGACAGTGACCTTCATTTCTTCGGACTCTTATCCGATGGTGGTGTACATAGCCATAATACACACCTCTATGGCTTATTAGAGTTAGCAAAGAGAAACGGATTATCCAACGTATATGTACACTGCTTCTTAGACGGACGTGATACACCGCCTGCAAGCGGAAAAGATTTTGCAATTGCATTAGAGGATGAAATGAAAAAGATCGGCGTGGGTAAGATCGCATCTGTTTCCGGACGCTACTATGCAATGGACAGAGATAACAACTATGACCGTGTAAAATTAGCATATGATGCACTGACAAAAGGCGAGGGACAGACCGCTGCAAGTGGACCGGAAGCAATTCAGCAGTCCTATGACAAGGATGAGACAGATGAGTTCGTAAAACCAACCGTAGTTATGGAAAACGGTGCTCCGGTTGCAACTATTAAAGATAACGATTCTGTTGTTTTCTTCAACTTCCGCCCGGACCGTGCAAGAGAGCTGACAAGAGCATTCTGCGCAGATGAGTTCACCGGATTCGAGAGAGAAAAACGTCTGGATCTGACCTACGTATGCTTCACGGAATACGATGAGACTATCCCGAACAAATCCGTTGCATTCAAAAAAGAAGAGATCACCAACACCTTCGGTGAGTATCTGGCAGCACATAACATGACTCAGGCACGTATTGCTGAGACCGAGAAATATGCACATGTAACCTTCTTCTTCAACGGCGGCGTTGAGGAACCAAATAAAGGTGAGGACAGAATCCTTGTAAAATCCCCGAAGGTTGCTACTTATGACCTGAAACCGGAGATGAGTGCTTACGAAGTATGCGACAAGCTGACGGATGCTATTCGTTCCCAGAAATATGATGTTATCATCATCAACTTTGCAAATCCGGATATGGTTGGCCATACCGGTGTTGAGAGCGCAGCAATCCAGGCAGTTGAGGCTGTTGATGAGTGCGTAGGCAAGGCAGTTGATGCATTAAAAGAGGTTGACGGCCAGATGTTCATCTGTGCGGACCACGGAAATGCAGAGCAGCTTGTAGATTACGAGACCGGCGAGCCATACACCGCTCATACCACCAATCCGGTTCCGTTCATTCTGGTTAATGCAGACCCATCCTACACGTTAAGAGAGGGCGGATGCCTGGCAGACATCGCACCGACCCTGATCGAGCTGATGGGAATGGAGCAGCCAAAAGAAATGACAGGAAAATCCCTGCTGATTAAGAAATAAAGAGAAATCGTGAAAATGTCCCTGCCGGATTCGTTTTGAAACGGGTTCGGCAGGGATATTTTGCTATAATAATCTGAAAATAAAAATAATTGCGCAATAAGAGACAGAATAAAAATGAAAAACAGATAAAAAGTCAAAATAAAGTATTGACAAACGGTGAGAAAACTGATATAGTAAAGTCAACAAAAGAAAACGGAAGAAAAAAACAGAAAGAGAGGACGGACCACCGAGAACATAACGAATTACCCCATAAACTAAGAAAGCGAAGGTATGGACCCAAGAAAACGTAACGAAGTACCCCAAAGTGAAACAAAAGAACAAAAAAAGAAAGGATTCAGTCCAATGCACAGTTCTAACTTATGAAAGCCATCCGAAAATGGAAAAATCGGATGGCTTTCATATTGCGTTTTTTTATGTTTGAAAAGAATAAGGACTGGAAAAAAGAGGTTTCGACAGAGAGAGCAACATATTTTTCCCATAGCACGGTCATACTGTGAACGCAGAGAAGAAACTTGGTTACTGTTCACTTTGCAGCAAAACAGGAGGGAAAACTATGTTTCGATATTTACCAATTCGAAGCGTGACAGGAAGAGAAATTCTGGATTCGCGCGGAAATCCGACCGTAGAGGTGGAAGTGGCCGTCGGGGAGGGGATTCTCGGGCTGGAAGGCCATATGGGGCGTGCCCAGGTGCCGTCCGGGGCATCGACAGGAAAATTTGAGGCACTGGAAAAAAGAGATCAGGAAGTGCGCTATCTGGGGCAGGGCGTGAGAAAGGCCGTAGAAGCGGTCAATACCGTGCTGGCCGATGCCGTTGTCGGCGAGAATGCGCTCGAGCAGGAGCGGATCGACCATATCCTGTGCCAGGCAGACGGAACCGAAACGAAAGAAAACCTCGGGGCAAACGCCATTCTCGGTGTCTCACTTGCTGTGGCGCGCGCGGCGGCAAATGCGCTTCATCTGCCGCTGTACCAGTACCTGGGCGGCTGCCACACAAGCCGTATGCCCGTGCCGATGATGAATATTTTAAACGGCGGCCGTCATGCCGACAACACCGTCGATCTGCAGGAATTTATGATTATGCCGTGCGGCGCTCCCTCATTCCGGGAGGGTCTTTCCATGTGCGCGGAGATTTACCATACGCTGAAGCAGCTCCTGAAGGAGCAGGGATACTCGACTTCTGTCGGCGATGAGGGCGGCTTTGCGCCGGATTTAAAGGATTCCGATGAAGCACTGCAGCTCATTGTCAATGCGGTCCAGAAAGCCGGCTATGCGCCCGGAAACGACGTGATGATCGCGATCGATGCGGCGGCAAGCGAGCTCTACGAGGAGAGCAGGAACGTCTACTACTTTCCCGGGGAATCCCGTCAGTGCGGAAAGACAGTATTTCGGGATACCGCAGAAATGGTTGCCTACTATGAGGAACTGATCGAAAAATACCCGATCGTATCCATCGAAGACGGGCTGTGCGAGGACGATTTCGAAGGCTGGAAACAGATGACGGAAGCGCTCGGGAACAGAGTACAGCTGGTCGGGGATGATCTGTTTGTGACGAATGTAAGAAGGCTTTCCTGCGGCATTGCACTTGGCACGGCAAATGCGGTTCTGATCAAGGTAAACCAGATCGGAACGCTCTCTGAGGCGCTGGATGCGGTGGAGATGGCGCAGAGAGCAGGGTACCGCGCCGTCATTTCCCACCGGTCCGGAGAGACAGAGGATGATTTTCTGGCAGACCTTGCCGTCGCGACAGGCGCCGGCCAGATCAAAACCGGAGCACCGTGCCGGTCGGAGCGGAATGCGAAATACAATGAGCTTCTCCGCATCGAGGAACGCCTCGGTGAGGAAGCGAAATACCGGAATCCGTTCCCGCAAAAGGGAACCGGCGTAAGAGAATGGTGAAAAACGGCGTAAAATAGGCAAATAACAGTTGAAATCGTTCTTCCGCTATGGTAAAATAATATAAGTTGGCCGTAGGAGGTGTAATTGTGGAAATTTTAAGAACGATTTTGACAGTCATTTATGTCATTGATTGTATTGCTTTAACCGTTGTTGTATTGATGCAGGAAGGAAAACAGCAGGGTCTCGGTGCTATCGCAGGTATCTCAGACACTTACTGGGGAAGAAACAAAAGCCGTTCTGCAGAAGGAACTCTGATCCGTGCAACAAAAATCATGGCAGTTCTGTTTATTGTACTGTCGGTTGTATTAAACATGAATTTTTAGCAAAGTAAAGACATCCTTATTCCCACGAGAAGGCGTAAGGGTGTCTTTTTCTACAAAGAGGAGATAATAGATGAAAGATAATAAGAAGAAAAAAGATCGGAGGAAATATCCGCAGGGCAGCGCGGCGTCCCATGCAGGACAGAACAGCGGGAACCATGGCGGTCATGCGGGCCATCCGCGTTCCAGAAGTTCGAAACTGCTGAAAAACCGCAAGACGCTGCTCATGGATCTCGTAAGCTCGAAAAACTATGAGCCGATGCGTCTGAAAGACATTGCCATGCTGCTGCAGGTGCCGAAAGCAAAACGGTCGGAGCTTGCGGAGGTTATGGAAATCCTGGTAAAAGAAGGAAAAATCGATGTGATCTCCGACGGCCGTTACCAGAAGAGCCGCGGTGCATCCACAACGACGGAAAAACGGGAAAAAAGAGACCGCCGCGCCGGAGAGCAGGGCAGAAGAGGACGCGATGACCGATTCCGCAGAAAGAATGGAAAGGACGGCGACACAGAGAAGAAGCCGCGTATCCAGACTGTCGATATCCAGGCAGTCGTGGACGCTTACCAGATCCCGGAGGAGTTCCCGGCACGCGTGATCACACAGGCAGAAAAATGCCCGGAGGAAGTAATTCCAAACGATTACAACGGCCGCCTTGATCTGAAAAGCTGGCAGATGGTGACAATCGACGGCGAGGATGCCAAAGACCTCGATGACGCCGTATCCGTCACAAAAGCGGGCGATACGTGGACGCTTGGCGTTCATATCGCTGATGTGAGCAACTATGTGCAGGAAAATTCCGCCCTCGACCGTGAGGCGTTAAAGCGCGGCACCAGTGTCTATCTGCCGGACCGCGTCATTCCGATGCTGCCGAAGCGTCTGTCAAACGGCATCTGTTCCCTGAATGAAGGACAGGAGCGCCTGGCACTCTCCTGTATTATGACGATCAACGAGAAAGGCCGTGTGATCGGCCATCAGATCGCTGAGACGGTGATCCGCGTGGACCGCCGCATGACCTACACCGCCGTCAATGCAATCCTGACCGAGCCGGAAGCACATCCGGAGCTGCTGGAGGAATATCATGAGCTGGTTCCGATGTTCTGCCAGATGCAGGAACTGTCTGCACTGATCCGGAGCTGTCGGAAAGAACGCGGAGCAATTGATTTTGAATTCCCGGAGAGCAAAGTAATTCTTGATGCAGAAGGGACGCCGGTGGAGATCCGCCCGTATCCGTCGAACGTGGCAACACGGATGATCGAGGACTTCATGCTGATGGCGAACGAGACCGTGGCAGAGGAATACTGCACACGCGAAATCCCGTTCTTATACCGGACGCATGACAAGCCGGACGGAGACCGCATGGAGGCAACGCTGACACTGATCCGTGAACAGGGCATCAAAGTCGAAAAGCGTTCCCATGAGATTACGCCGGGTGAGGTGCAGAAGATTCTCACCAGCATCGAGGGAACCCCGGAAGAGCCGCTGATTAGCCGCCTGCTGCTCCGGTCGATGGCAAGAGCCATTTATACCCCGGAATGCAGCGGCCACTTCGGACTGGCAGCGTCATATTACTGCCATTTTACCTCACCAATCCGCCGTTACCCGGATCTGCAGATCCACCGCATTATCAAGGATGATCTGCGGGGACGTCTCGACAAGGGCGGCAGAATCGGCAAATATTCGTCCATTTTGCAGCATGTGGCGGAGCAGTCGAGTGCGATGGAGCAGCGTGCTGCAGAGGCAGAAAGAGAGGCTGTGAAGCTGAAGAAAGCCGAATATATGCTGGAGCATGTCGGCGAAGAGTACGACGGCGTCATTTCCGGTGTGACCGGATGGGGCTTCTATGTGGAGTTGCAAAATACCGTTGAGGGACTCGTTCACATCATGACACTGAAAGACGATTATTATAATTTTGATGAAGAAAATTACCGTCTGGTCGGAGAGCAGCACGGAAGAGTATTCCGCCTTGGTGAGCCGGTGCGTGTCCGTGTACGAAACGCCGAGCCTGCCAATCGGACAATCGATTTTACGTATGTAGAAAAAGAAACCGAGACAGAATAAATCCCTGGAGGAAAAAGCTATGGCAAAACAAAAAGGAAATCGAATGATTGCCAACAATAAAAAGGCATATCATGACTATTTTATCGAGGATAAATACGAGGCCGGCATCTCTCTTGCCGGTACCGAGGTAAAATCCCTCCGCATGGGAAAATGCAGCATCAAGGAGTCCTTCATCCGCATTGAACGCGATGAGGTCTTCATCTACGGCATGCACATCAGCCCGTACGAAAAGGGCAACATTTTCAACAAAGATCCGCTGCGCATCCGAAAACTGCTGCTGCATGACTATGAAATCCGCAAACTTGAGGCGCAGATCAAGGAAAAAGGATATACACTCGTTCCCCTGCAGGTGTACTTCAAGGGAAGCCTGGTCAAAGTGGAGATCGGTCTGGCACGCGGTAAAAAACTGTACGACAAGCGGCAGGACATCGCGAAGAAAGACCAGAGACGCGAGGCAGAGAGAGACTTTAAAGTCAAAAATCTGTAGTAAAGCGGATATTCGAAATCCGCTTCGTTACTTGCGGGGCGGATTTTTGAAGTCGGAAAAATTTTCTTGACAAAAAGTGCAGGAAAAGGATATAATACAATATACGGCAGTTGAGAGAAAAGTTTCACTGCACCGGGACGATCTGTTTGCGTCCCCGTATCAAAGAAAAGCGTCTGTAGAACCAGCACGGGCTTGTACTGGTTTCGACGGGGGTTTTGAAGTTTGGGAAGCCATTCGTGGACTCCGGGACCGCGTCATCAACCTGGAACCTAAATTTAAACGCAGACGATAATTACGTAGCGTACGCTGCCTAAGTGCGGCGTTGTCAGCTGAATAGTTTTCCGCGGCTATTCTTCTGGCATCAAACAGATGCGGAGCACTTCGTTTCCAAAGCTTTGCGGAGATGGAAGATTTTATGAAGCTACCGAAGCGGCAAGCCTGTCATCCGGCGTGCCGACGGGGGAATCCTCAATAGAATGACTGTAATGGGAGATGCCTGAATGAATAGGCTTTCGGACAGGGGTTCGATTCCCCTCAGGTCCATACCTGAAAAACCGCTAAAATCCAGTGTTTTAGCGGTTTTTTTGTACATTTTTGATGGAAAAAACAGGGCAAAAATGCCGCTTTAGACCGTTTCAGACCGTTTAAAACCGCATGAATTTTGGTCAAAAAAGAAAGGAAAAATTCGAAATTTTGTCAAGCTTTATCTTTATTCGCACTGTTAAGAACGTAAAAGAGACCGTTTCAAAGTGCTGCAGGCACATGAAGTAGAGATACTTGATGTGCCTGCTTTTTTGTACAATAGGAAAGTTCGACTTCCGTCGAACTCTTGATAAAAAGAGCCCGCACAAAGGCGGGCATGGCAAACAGACGATAGATTAAAAGAAGTCAATGTAAAAGCCTTCTTCAAATTCATCCTCATCAAGATCGTCATCTTCGGTAAGAAAATAGTGCATATGCACTATTTAAAAACGGTGGCTCCTTATAACAAAGATTTCTGTTCACAATATAAAAAAATATCCAGCAGGTTAACTTTTGAAGCGGTAAAACAAATGCTTAAGGATGTTTTGAGTTGGTAAGGGACTAATAGATTCTGTACTTTTCGCCCTATGATTGAATCTGATCATGCGCGAGAAAAGGAAAATAATAGAATTGACAGACTTGAAAAAATGAATTACGATTTTTAAAAGTACTGCATTGCTTGAATGAGAATTATATGTTAAGGTAACAGATATAAAGAGAACTTTAAGCATTGATTTATTAAAATAAACACGGATAGCGAGGTGTATTTATGACCATAGAAGAAATTCTTGCAGGAGAATCCAAAAACGTAGAATTCAAAGAGAACCTGCCGGAAAAGAGCATCAAATATATGAAGTCTGTGGTTGCCTTTGCAAATGGAACCGGAGTTTATTGGTGGAGAAGTTGACTTGCGTATCAATATCTATCGAGGACAAAACGATACAAATAACGCCAGAATCAACGCCAAGAAAACAAAAAATGGCGTTAATGATATAAAAAATGGCATTGATGGCGTTAAAATATCACGAACGAAGGAACAGGTTCAGATAGAAAAACTGTTACAGGCTATAGAAAAGAACCCATTTGCAACCCAGGCGTATTATGCGGAACAGATCGGTGTGTCCAAAAGAACTGTTTCACGAATATTTGTTTCTTTACAGCAAAATGGTGTGTTGGTACAAAATGGAACAAACAGAAAATCGAATTGGGTAATCATAAAGTAGGAGAAACAGAAGAATGCAAATATTGGTCGATGCAGATGCCTGTCCGGTAATTGAGACGGTTGAGAAAATTGCAAAAGAGCATTGTGTTCCGGTAACACTGTTGTGCGATACCAATCATGATTTGATATTTGATATCGGATTATAGCGAAATAGTCGTGGTTGGTGATAGAGCAGATGCTGTGGATTATGAACTGATCCGTGTCTGTCATAAAGGCGATATTGTCGTATCGCAGGATTATGGTGTGACGGCGATAGCGTTGGGAAGAGGTTCTTATGCGATTCATCATTCTGGTAAATGGTACACGAATAAGAATATCGATTAGATGCTCATGGAGCGTTATTTAAACAACGAAGTGAAAAAATACCCGCATCATCGTGTCAGAAGGACAAAGAAGCGAAAAAAAGGCGGATACTGAGGGATTTGAACAGTCTTTTGAAAAAATGTTAGGGATGATACAGGAGAAAGAAGGAAAAGAGTTTAGAAGATAAAATTATCAGAGAGTGAAATAAAGTGATTTGATAATATTAGGAGATATGCCCGGATGCTATTTTTCAAAAAGGAAAAAGTGTCAGGGCATTTTTATGTGCAAAACTAATAAAAATAATTCTGAAAATATAGTAAAAATAAGCATATTGTCAAATGAAACGGAGGGTATATAATAAAATATAGAAATATAAGCGGTGAGAAAAATTGAAAGGAAAAGTGCCTATGAAAAAACTCGGAAAATATGGTAAAAAGGTATCCTGCGTGGTAATTGGAATGCTATGTGCAGCAGCGATTGGCGCCTGTGGAAGCACACAAAGTGGGTCCCAAGATGAAAAAGATGTGAGAAATGATATTTCTGTCTATGAAGAGGGAGCTGATTTGGAAGGAACGCTTACATATGGAACCTTATTTATTGAGCCGCAGACCCAGCATATGATTGATTTATTTATGAAGGAGCATCCAGGCGTAAAAATTGAAACAAAGGTTGTTTTTGACAATGATGTTACGGATGAACAGTATAATGAAGGCTTAAATACCTTGCTTACAGAACTTGCATCGGATCAACGGGCGGATATTTATGATGCAACGTATTTACCATCGGAAATTAAGACGAAAGGCAGCGGCTATTTCGAGGACTTAAATCAGTATATTGATGCAGATCCTAATTTTAACAGAGATGATTATTACGATAATATCCTGCGAGCAGCAGAAGTCGATGGAAAACTGTATCAAATTCCGGAAGGTTTTTATTATGTTATGCTTCGGTTGAATAGAAACATAACGGATGAACTGAATTATGAAGTCCCGGACGAAATGGATATCAATGATTTAT
>ENA-OPAO01002482-OPAO01002482.1-human-gut-metagenome-genome-assembly--contig:-NODE-2482-length-10844-cov-1.650663_pt1 | contig 10844 bp, 10 predicted proteins | sample MGYA00241054_ERZ501424 | MGnify/ENA primary metagenome ERZ501424 (study PRJEB25962, sample SAMEA2042623) | human gut metagenome | biome: human gut; feature: human-associated habitat; material: faeces...
GGCCCCGAAGCTACTTATCATCGATGAAATAGGTTATCTGCCGTTCAGTCTGGAAGAAGCCAAGCTGTTCTTCCAGGTCATCGCTAAACGTTACGAGAGGAGCGCGATGATCCTGGACTCCAACCTGCCGTTCGGGCAGTGGGATCAGACGTTCGCCAGGGATGCAGCCCTGACATCGGCGATGCTGGACCGTATCTTACATCACTCACACGTAGTCCAGATAAAAGGAGAGAGCTATCGACTGAAGTAGAAACGAAAGGCCGGGGTTATACCTGAAGCTAATCCTGAGTAAACAAGGTGGATCAATATTAAACCGTTGGTGGTGACGGTTAGTGGATCACTTTATTACCCGTTGTTGACAGTAAACGCAGGAAGTCAGATGTGATGCGCCGAAAGCTGCTTTCGCACATGTTACAGGGACTGGAAAGCCGGGCTGTTTACGATTACGTTGCCAGTCATAAGGGCGTTTGCGCACTGGAGCACGATGGGTTTTTTTCATATAAAGAGGTCACTGACTGGTCCCATCCATATCTGTTGATTGAGAAAAAGCATTAAGGGGAGCCACTCAGTCAATTACAGCTTATCTCGGTTGATAAACAAGACGGGACATTTAGCACTTTCATGATATGCATAGCCGGCAGGTGATCTTAGCCTGCTTTCAGCGATGAACCACACAATATTCCCCTTTTGTTACTTTGATATGATTGCTCAAAATGGGTGGTAACACTGAGATCGTTGAAATGACTGCATGTTATATTGTTACTTTTGTTACCGTTGAAAACATCACGTTGGAGAGCTAAATGGATTGGCCAAAGGAGTACAGCAAGACGACTCAAGTGGAGTGACCACATTCCGGTAGACAGTTTCTGTCCTCACGGTGAGGCCTTTTCGAAGGCCTCCGGGCTGACGCCACCCAGATGACTGTGGCGCCGGGTCCGGTTGTAGAACACTTCAATGTAATCGAAGATATCCGCCCGGGCCATGTCCCGGGTTTTATATATCCGCTTTCTGATGCGCTCTTTTTTCAGTGAACTGAAGAACGATTCTGCCACCGCATTATCCCAGCAGTTGCCACGACGGCTCATACTCGGCGCCAGATTGTTGGCCCTGCAGAACCGCTGCCAGTCATCACTGCCATACTGACTGCCCTGATCGCTGTGCACTATGACGTTTTCTGCAGGCTTACGCCGCCAGACTGCCATCAGCAGCGCATCCAGTGCCAGCTCGCGCGACAGCGTTGGTTTCATCGACCAGCCCACCACATTACGGGCAAAAAGATCGATAACCACCGCCAGATACAGCCAACCCTGCCAGGTGCGGATGTAGGTAATATCAGTCACCCACACCTGGTTGGGTTTTACCATCGTAAATTCCCTCTGTACGCGATTAGGAGCTATCAGTGACGGCCTTCCCCTGACGCCACGCGGGACCTTATAGCCATGTACGGCCTGTATCCTGTTCCGCTTCATGATTCTGGCAACACGGTTTCTGCTGCATACTTCACCGATTTCACGAAGATCGCCGTGAACCCTGCGATAACCGTAGACTCCGCCGCTCAGTGCATAAGCATCGCGGATGAGCTCCAGCAACCGCTGATTATCCTTTTCTCCGGCAGAAACAGGGCGATGAAGCCAGACGTAAAATCCCGCACGGGCGACCTTCAGAACCCGACACATTGTTACGATCGACCAGATTTCACGGTGATCGTTGATGAAGCGGTACTTCAGTCGGGCTCCCTTGCAAAGTACCGCGCTGCCTTTTTCAGAATATCCCGTTCTTCCTCAGTACGTTTAAGCTGCGCTTTAAGCCTGAGAATCTCCGTCCGCGCATCCAGTAAATCCTGCGCCTGATGCCCGCTGTTATCCGGTCTGACTGACCGGACCCACTTATAAAGGCTGTGAGCCGATACGCCGAGGCGTTCAGAAACATCGGCAACGGAATAGCCCCGTTCAGTGACCTGACGGACAGCTTCTTCCTTAAACTCTGGGGTAAATCGTGGTGTGCCCATAGACTCCTCCTATGCTCAAACTATAGGGCAGATTTGTCTACGGGCTTGGGGGCACTCCAGAACCTTGAGGAATAAGTTCTATCCTCGTGGTTCACTTTGTGCAGCAAGTTCTACTTGAATCCTGCTACCCATTTGTCCAACATATCAGCCCATTCCTGCATCATCACTTTACGCTCATCAAGATAAGTTGCATGGTTGTATGTGCGACGAACATTGTTGGTATCAGCGTGCGCAAGTTGGGCCTCAATAGCATCAGGTCGATAGCCCAACTCGTTTAAACGGGTACTTCCTGTGGTCCGGGTTGCATGTGGGCTATATGTACCACTCCAGCCGAGGCTTTTAAGTAGCTGGCGCAGTGAGTGCGATGTCATTGGACCTAGCGGATTGTCTCTGCCCGGGAAAAGGTGCTGCCGATGCCCGGTTAATCCCTGTAGTGTTCTGAGCATTTTGACAGCTTGGAAGGGTAGGGGAATAACGTGTTCTCTGCGGGCTTTCATTCGCGCTGCCGGAATAGTCCATAGGGCGTTATCAAGATTGAATTCTGTCCATTCTGCTTCGGTGGCTTCTGCAGGACGCGCCAATGTCCACCACATAAGCCACATGCAATAGTTAACCTGATACGAGCCACGACTATTGTCAAAACAGCTTAGTAACTTTCCGATTTGTTGGGGATTTAGTGCCTGTTTGTGCTGTGTCTTATTAGCCGGAAGGGCCTTGCGCACAGGCCATACGGGATCGCTATCAGCTCTAAGCGTCGCGACTGCCAACTCAAAAACTGATGAAATGGTGCGACGGGCTTCAGCGGCAACTGTTGGTGCTCCTCGTTTAGCGGTTTCCTGAAGAATTTTAAGTATATGGTGTGGAGTGATCTCTCTGACAGGGAGCTTACCGATGGCGGGAAAAACCACACGTTCAAGCATATCCAGTCGCCGCGTTTTGGTAATTCCGGCCCAGTCTTTCATCTGCAACCATTCTTTAGCGATTAGCTCAAAGGTGTTGGATGCGTCGTTGACCTTGCGGATCTTATCTAACTGACGAGCCTGTGTTGGGCTAACTCCATCTGCGACTTGCTTACGCGCTTGCTCGCATTTCTCGCGAGCTTCGGCAAGTTTTACCGTCGGGTACTCACCCAGCGCAAACATGCTGGATTTACCGTTGAGTTTAAACCGATAGCGCCATGCCTTTTTACCATTGGGTTTCACTTCGAGGTAGAGACCATTGAAATCATTAAGTCGATAGAGTTTTTCTTTCGGCTTAGCAGTGCGGCATTGCGTATCAGTGAGCATAACGGGGCCTTGTTTATTTATTATACCGTTATTGTACTCACTTAAAATGAAGATGGAAGAATGTTGTACTCATCCATGTACTCATTTTTGACAGCGTTGTTATGAGATGAATTGAGACATTGCGAAATGAAAAATCCACGCAATTGCGTGGATTTTATAGAGTTTTACGGTTCTTATGAGATTCAGTGAAACCTCATGAGACAGCAGATTTAATTTAGACGTTGAACAGGAAGTTCATCACATCGCCATCTTTAACGATGTAATCTTTGCCTTCTGCACGCATTTTGCCTGCTTCTTTCGCGCCTTGTTCACCTTTGTAAGTGATGAAATCTTCAAACGAGATGGTTTGTGCACGGATAAAGCCTTTTTCAAAATCAGTATGGATTTTGCCCGCTGCCTGCGGCGCGGTTGCACCAACCGGAATGGTCCATGCACGCACTTCTTTCACCCCAGCGGTGAAGTAAGTTTGCAGGTTCAGCAGCTTATAACCGGCACGGATCACACGGTTCAGGCCCGGCTCTTCCAGCCCAAGCTCCTGCATAAACTCGTCACGCTCTTCGTCGTCCAGTTCGGCAATGTCTGCTTCAACAGCAGCACAAACCGGAACTACAACAGAACCTTCTTTCGCTGCGATTTCACGCACCTGGTCAAGATACGGGTTGTTTTCAAAACCGTCTTCGTTGACGTTGGCGATGTACATTGTTGGTTTTAGCGTCAGGAAGCTCAGGTAACGAACAGCCGCTTTCTCTTCAGCGCTTAAATCCAGCGCGCGCAGCATACCTGCGTTTTCCAGCTGGGGCAGGCATTTTTCCAGTACCGCCAGCTCGGCTTTCGCGTCTTTATCGCCACCTTTGGCTTTCTTCTGTACGCGATGAATCGCACGTTCACAGGTGTCGAGATCCGCCAGCGCCAGTTCGGTGTTGATAACTTCAATATCATCCGCCGGGTTAACTTTGCCGGAAACGTGAATGATGTTGTCATTTTCAAAGCAGCGAACAACGTGACCGATCGCTTCGGTTTCACGGATGTTGGTCAGGAACTGGTTACCCAGACCTTCGCCTTTCGATGCGCCTTTTACCAGACCGGCGATATCGACAAATTCCATGGTCGTGGGAAGTGTACGCTGCGGTTTTACGATTTCAGCCAGTTGATCCAGGCGAGGGTCAGGCATTGGTACGACGCCAGTGTTCGGCTCAATGGTGCAGAATGGAAAGTTGGCCGCTTCAATACCGGCTTTGGTCAGCGCGTTGAACAGGGTAGATTTCCCGACGTTGGGCAAACCGACGATACCGCATTTGAATCCCATGATTTAAATCACCTTAATATCTTAATAATCAACCTGTTATTGCTAACAGATTGCAGAAATGGAAATAACTTTGCCTATTATACACGGCACTCGGCAAAAATGCCGCAGACAACGACTTATTGCGCTTTAAAGGCGTGCAATCGGTTCGTTGCTTTGGTCAAGCCATCTGTAAACCACATTTCAGTACAACGCGCCGCTTCGTCGATGGCTTCATCAATTAACTTCTGTTCACTAACAGGCGGTTTGCCTAACACAAAACCGACAACTTTATTTTTATCGCCCGGATGACCGATTCCGATGCGTAAACGGTGAAAGTTAGGGTTATTACCCAATTTACTGATGATGTCTTTCAGTCCATTGTGACCACCATGACCGCTACCCAACTTAAATTTGGCGACGCCAGGAGGCAGATCCAGTTCGTCGTGGGCCACCAGAATTTCGTCCGGATTAATGCGGAAAAAACTGGCCATCGCCGCAACGGCTTTGCCGCTGAGATTCATAAATGTAGTCGGGACTAACAGGCGGACATCTTCGCCTCCAAGGGTGACTCGCGAAGTATAACCAAAGAATTTAGCCTCTTCGCGCAGCGGAGCGCGCAATCGCTCTGCCAGTAAGTCAACGAACCAGGCACCAGCATTATGTCGCGTTGCGGCGTATTCAGCACCGGGGTTCGCCAGGCCGACAATCAATTTAATCGTCACGTTTTTTTGTCCTGAGTGTGTACATAACTGGCGCGTAGTTTACTGGTTGCGGCCCCGCTTGACAAAAAACTGCGTATCAAATGCAGATAATGCAATTATTGCCTAAGTGGACTATTAGAAAGTCAAGGTGTTCAGGCGTTTATTTGTAAAGTTTTGTTGAAATAAGGGTTGTAATTGTGATCACACCCGCACATAACCCACAGGGTGTTGTCTATACTTTACACATAAGGAAGAGGGGTATTCCCTGTTACAACCCAGAAAGTTCCGGAGGTGACATATGAAACGCAAAAACGCTTCGTTACTCGGTAACGTGCTCATGGGGTTGGGTCTGGTGGTCGGCGTGGGGTATTCAATCCTCAACCAGTTACCACAGTTTAATATGCCCCAGTATTTCGCACATGGTGCTGTGCTAAGTATTTTCGTCGGTGCGATTCTCTGGCTGGCGGGTGCCCGTGTTGGCGGGCATGAACAGGTGTGCGACCGTTACTGGTGGGTTCGCCACTATGACAAACGTTGCCGCCGTAGCGATAATCGCCGTCATAGCTAACAAATAATGCAGTTTGCTGACCAGTCAGTTTGCGCTGACTGGTCAATCTCGTACTTATAAATCCGCCATCGCCGCGCGACGATTCGGGAAGAATGCGAGGCGTCCCGGGATCGGTTGAATGCCTGCGCGAGCCATAGTGCGCAGTGGCTGGAATTCCAGGTTGCACACGCGCAGTTCACATCCTTCGGGCAGACGCTTCACAAAACGCTGGAACGCATCAAGACCACCAGCATCAAGTACCGGAACGGCATCCCACTTCAGAATCACAATCCGTTTGCCTTCAAGACGTGACTCCAGGTCCGTGAATAAGCCTTCAGCGGCAGCAAAAAACAGCGGGCCAATAACGCGCAGAACCAGGACATCGTCTGGAACGTCTACGACTACCGGTGCCAGGCGAGTCATACGTGCGATACGACGCATAAACAGCAGCGATGCCAGCACGATCCCCACGCTGATGGCAATAACCATATCGAACAGCACGGTCAGCGACATGCACAGCAGCATGACGATGATGTCATCTTTCGGTGCATGACGCAGCAAGTCGACCACTTTGTGCGCTTCACTCATGTTCCACGCCACCATCAACAGCAGGGCTGCCATGGCGGAAAGTGGCAGCCAGGAGAGCAGCGGTGCCAGTACCAGCAGGGCAAGAATAACCAGAATAGAGTGGATCACCGCCGAGATAGGGGAAGTTGCCCCGGCACGGACGTTAGCGGCAGAACGCGCGATGGCAGCTGTAGCGGTAATGCCACCAAAGAACGGAGCGATAATATTCCCCAGTCCCTGTCCAACCAGTTCGCTGTTCGCCTTGTGTTTCGTCCCGGTCATACCATCCAGCACCACGGCGCAGAGCAGAGATTCGATTGCGCCGAGCATTGCCATTGAGAATGCCGCAGGCAGCAGTGTGCGAATAGAATCCCAGGTTAGCGTGAATTCTGAATTAGGCAGATCCCACGGCAGCACCAGTTGCGGCAGCAATTGCGGAATACCGTTACCCTGAGAACCATCGGCCAGGACGTAGTGGAATTGCGAACCGATGGTAGCAACATGTCCGCCGAGCAGGTTAACAATCCCCATCACCGCGCAACCAGCCAGCAAGGCCGGAAGGTGGCCGGGTAAACGTATGCCCAGACGCGGCCAGAAAACCAGAATGCCAAGCGTCACAATGCCAATGGCTGCATCACCCACATTAATGGTCGGCAGCGCCATAAATAATGCGCCGACTTTTTGTAGATAATGTTCCGGGACATGGGCCATTTGCAGACCGAGAAAATCTTTAATCTGCATGGTACCGATGGTGATCCCGATACCCGAGGTGAAACCTAAGGTGACGGAAACCGGAATATACTCAATCAGGCGACCAAAGCGTGCCAGCCCCATCAGAATCAAAAAGATCCCCGACAGCAAGGTCGCAACCAGCAGTCCTGCCAGTCCAAACTGTTGCGAAACGGGATAGAGAATTACCACAAATGCCGCAGTCGGACCGGAAACGCTAAAGCGTGACCCTCCCGTCAGAGCAATGACAATCCCCGCAACAGCTGCGGTATATAAACCGTACTGGGGTGCCACACCACTACCAATAGCCAACGCCATCGCCAGCGGGATAGCAATAATCCCGACGGTTATCCCGGCAATCAGGTCACGGGTAAACCGTGCGGCAGTATATTTTTCTTTCCAGCAAGCGTCGATCAGAGCGCGGAAAGGCATCACATGTGAGGAAAATATTTTGTTCACAATAATGTTTCATCCGTGAGCGCATCATCTGTCAACTAAATGGCAGGTGAAGGAGGCATAGGTCATACAAATGGATATTACAGACAAAAAAACCCGCCGCAGCGGGTCTTTGAGCCGGGTTCGATTAGTGTTCGAACATGGCAGATATCGATTCTTCGTTGCTGATACGACGAATCGCTTCGGCCAGCATACCTGACAGGGTCAGAGTACGCACGTTCGGCAGTGATTTGATTTCATCGCTCAGCGGAATGGTATCGCAGACAACGACTTCATCAATTACAGAGTTACGCAGGTTGTTCGCCGCGTTGCCAGAGAAGATCGGGTGAGTCGCGTACGCAAATACACGTTTAGCACCACGTTCTTTCAGAGCTTCAGCAGCTTTACACAGCGTACCGCCAGTGTCGATCATATCATCGACCAGTACGCAGTCACGACCTGCAACGTCACCGATGATATGCATCACCTGGGAAACGTTCGCACGCGGACGACGTTTGTCGATGATTGCCATATCGGTATCGTTCAGCAGCTTAGCGATAGCGCGGGCACGCACAACGCCGCCGATGTCCGGAGAAACCACAATTGGGTTATCCAGATTCAGCTGCAGCATGTCTTCCAGCAGGATCGGGCTACCAAATACGTTATCAACCGGAACGTCGAAGAAACCCTGAATCTGTTCAGCGTGCAGATCCACTGTCAGCACACGGTCAACACCGACGCTGGAGAGGAAGTCTGCAACCACTTTCGCAGTGATTGGTACACGAGCGGAACGGACGCGACGGTCCTGGCGCGCATAGCCAAAGTAGGGGATAACAGCGGTGATACGACCTGCGGAAGCACGACGCAGGGCATCAACCATAACGACTAATTCCATCAGGTTGTCGTTAGTAGGGGCACAAGTGGACTGGATGATGAAAATATCACCACCGCGTACATTTTCATTAATTTGTACACTGACTTCGCCGTCGCTAAAGCGACCTACAGCGGCGTCGCCGAGTGAAGTGTACAGGCGGTTGGCAATACGTTGTGCTAGTTCCGGGGTGGCGTTACCAGCAAAAAGCTTCATATCAGGCACGAGAAGAACCTCAGGCATGCGTCCATTGGTGGAAAGAATCTGCCGAAAACTGTGCGGGCCAGGCATGATTCTTTCCAGGCGGTGTATTAAAGAGCGCGATGCAACGTCTGGAACAAGGTGACGTTGTCACCGAAACTCAGCTTGCCCGGCTTAAAGCATGGCTCTGTGCAATGGGGAAAGATTAACGCCTTTCGCCACAAAGCCATTGAGCCATTCCGGGGCTTGCTCTAGCACCTGGCGGGCTTCAGACTCTGTATCAAATTCAGCAAAGACACAGGCCCCTGTCCCAGTCAGGCGCGACGGGGCGTATTCTAACAGCCAGGAAAGCACCGCATCAACCTCGCGAAAACGTTTTCTTGCGATAACCTCGCAATCATTGCTGAATTCACATTTTAGCAACGTTTCTATTGACCTTTTTGGCGTATTGCGCGGGAGTTCAGGATCTTTAAAAATCACCGGTGTCGGAATACTTACACCAGGGTGCGCCACCAGATACCACTTCTCTGGCGGATCCACCGGCGTTAGTATTTCACCAACGCCTTCGGCAAACGCGGCATGACCACGAACAAAGACAGGAACATCTGCGCCCAGCGTCAGCCCCATTTCCGCCAGCTCATCCATGCTTAGTCCGCATTGCCAGAGATGATTTAACGCCACCAGAACCGTCGCGGCATTGGATGAACCACCGCCGAGACCGCCGCCCATCGGCAAACGCTTGTCAATGCTGATATTCGCACCGCTTCCCGTCGAAAGACGCCCGCTGTCTGCCGCAGTTTTCATCAACAACCGCGCTGCGCGAACGATCAGGTTATCTTCATGTTCCACGCCTTCAACGGGCGTTAACAGACGAATATCCCCATCGTCACGAAGCTCAATGCTGATGATGTCGCCGTAATCAAGAAACTGAAACAGCGTTTGCAGCGTGTGGTAACCATCCGCACGCTGACCGGTAATGTATAAAAACAGATTAAGTTTTGCCGGAGAGGGCCACTGTGTCCGCATTATTTCACTATCCAGTTATCCATTTTTAACTTGATGCGTTGACCACCGTCGGTGAGTTCCATATTGGCTGGAGTTTTTGTGTCATAACCACCGTAAACAACTTTCCAGTTTTTGCCATTCTGGCTGTAGGTGATTTCGCTCAGGCGGTACTGGTCGTCCAGTTTGTAATCGGTCGCATCACCCGGTAAACCTAAAATCCACTGGCGCAAGCTGTTGAGCGGAATCGGCATTCCGGTTAGTTTACCAATCATCTCTTCGGCGTCATCGGCGGTGTAACGCTGACCTTTATTGTCGACTAATTGTACGTTACCCGGCTGAGCATTCAGCTCCAGTTCCGTGCTGCCCAATGGGTTAGTTAACAGCAGACGATAGCGATCCTGGCCGGTTTGTTGCCAGAAGAAGCGAGCGTACACTTTTTGTTGGTCGGAAATATAAGCGAATGCACCGCGAGTCTGATACTGATTAAGATTACGCACGTCTTGCTGGTGCTGACGCCACTGTGGCGAATCCGGGCTTTTGCCTGGGCCTTTGGGTGTGGTAACAGAACAGGCAGTGAGCACGAGGGCAGCTAGCGGTAGCAGGCGGATAAAGCGAAAATCGGGCAGGGTCATAATAATGACAAGTCCTTGAGATACGTTGCAGTTATAACCCTTAATGCTAGCGTTACCGTTAGCCATCGTCTATGTTCACGTTGTCTTAATTGCCAGAATCTAACGGCTTTCGGCAATTACTCCAAAAGGGGGCGCTCTCTTTTATTGATCTTACGCATCCTGTATGATGCAAGCAGACTAACCCTATCAACGTTGGTATTATTTCCCGCAGACATGACCCTTTTAGCACTCGGTATCAACCATAAAACGGCACCTGTATCGCTGCGAGAACGTGTATCGTTTTCGCCGGATAAGCTCGATCAGGCGCTTGACAGTCTGCTCGCACAGCCGATGGTGCAGGGCGGCGTGGTGCTGTCGACGTGTAACCGCACAGAACTTTATCTCAGCGTTGAAGAACGGGATGACCTGCAAGAGGCGCTCATTCGCTGGTTGTGTGATTACCATAATCTCAACGAAGACGATCTGCGTAATAGCCTCTACTGGCATCAGGATAACGATGCGGTCAGTCATTTAATGCGCGTTGCCAGTGGGCTTGATTCTCTCGTCCTTGGCGAGCCGCAGATCCTCGGTCAGGTTA
>ENA-OPAO01002484-OPAO01002484.1-human-gut-metagenome-genome-assembly--contig:-NODE-2484-length-10839-cov-4.227745_pt1 | contig 10839 bp, 8 predicted proteins | sample MGYA00241054_ERZ501424 | MGnify/ENA primary metagenome ERZ501424 (study PRJEB25962, sample SAMEA2042623) | human gut metagenome | biome: human gut; feature: human-associated habitat; material: faeces...
CCCGAAGATCATGATTCTGGACGAGGCGACCTCCAGCGTCGACACCCGCACCGAGGTGGAGATCGGCAAGGCAATGAAGGCACTGATGAGTGGCCGAACCAGCTTCGTCATCGCGCACCGGCTGTCGACCATTCGCGACGCGGATATGATTTTGTACATGGAACATGGCAACATCATCGAACAGGGCAACCACCAGGAACTGCTGGCCAAGAAGGGTGCTTACGCTTCCCTTTACTACAGCCAGTTCGAATAAACAGGAAAAGGGAGCGCGCATGCGCTCCCTTTTTTATTCTCCCAAACCCATCCTTTCAAAAAACGCCCCTGAAAGGGCGGCGATATTGTCCAGCGGGATCGACTGACCACCTTCTAAAATCAGCAGGCGCTGATACTCGTCCAGCTTTTTGACGCGAGCTGTGATCGTCTGATAGCTGCCGCCTTCCTTGCGCGCATCCGGCTCAAAATAGGTAATCGTCACCTCGGGCCGCTGGGCAAGATGTTCCAGCAAAAAATGCTGGCGCAGGTCCAGCAGGGCCTGTGTTTCCTCGTCCAGCTCGAGCTTGCGGTCGGTCAGGCGGGCGGTTTCCTTGATCGCTGCCCCATATCCGGTCAGGGCCGCAAAGGGCGAAAACTGCGCTGCGCGCTCGATCATCGACATGCGCGGATGGGTTTTGGAAACCGGATGCGGCAGATTGATGATGTCGTCGTATGGGCCTTTCATGCTTTGTGCCCTCCAATCTTGTCGTTGCGGTCGCGGGCGGTCGCCCCTTCCTCCAGGTTCATCCCCTTTAGGATCGCGTTTTTGCCAAATTTTTTCTTGATAGAAAGCACCGCCTGCTGCCTGCGCCGCTCCCGCTGCAGCTGCTGTTCCTCCTCCTTTTGGACCCCGTAATCGGTAAAGAAGTCAAGCTGCTCGCAGACCTGCTGCTCCGGCACCTGTGCCTCGTCGACCACATGGTTGGCGGTCAGGTTGAGACGGCGCACCGTGAGCTTTGCATCCGCCACCTGGTCAAACAACTCGAGCGCCGCCTCGACAATTTTGCGGGCGGAGGAGGTGTAGTCCAGATGGACAGTGCCGGTGGTGTGCTTGGGGATGGCGCGGCCATAGCGGTCGGCGCTCACCTGCCCATGATACTGCCTGCGGCGCTGCGGGTCTTTGAGGTTCTCGATGTCGTAGCCGACGGTCAGCACCAGCTGATCGGTGACAAGATGCTGGTCCACCAGCTCCAGTGCCAGCGAATCGGCCATCTCGTGCACCACCAGGCGGGCCATCTGGCAGGAATAGGGACAGGAGAGCACCTGCCCGGAGCCGACGCTGTTCGATTCAGGCTTGTAGGCCTTGATGTCGGCGATGGTACAGGGCTCCCATCCCCAGGCGTGGTCGATCAGCAGCTCGGCGTTGACACCGAACATCTTGTATAAAAAATCTTCATTGTAATAATCGGACGGTTTTCCGATTGAGCAGCGGGCAATATCCCCCATGGTGCACATCCCGTGGGCCTCCAACTTGCGGGCATAGCCTCTGCCCACCCGCCAGAAATCGGTCAGCGGGCGGTGGGTCCAGAGGGTGCGGCGGTAGCTCATTTCATCAAGGCAGGCGATGCGCACCCCATTTTCATCGGGCTGAATGTGCTTGGCCCCGATGTCCAACGCCACCTTGGCCAGATAGAGATTAGGTCCAATCCCGGCAGTGGCGGTGATGCCAGTGGTACGCACCACGTCCAAAATCATCTTCATCGCCAGGTCATAGGCTGACAGGCGGTAGGTTTGCAGGTAACCGGTGACATCGATCAGCACCTCGTCGATCGAGTAGACATGGATATCTTCCGGCGCAATATATTTTAGATAGATGTCGTAAATTTTCGTGCTCACCTGCATATAGTGGGCCATGCGCGGCGGCGCGACGATGAAATCCAGCCCAAGCTCCGGCGAAATTTTGAGCTGTTCGTTATCGCTGGAGCTGCCTGTCAACCTGTGTCCGGGTGCGCGCTGGGCGCGGCGGAGGTTGATCTCCTTCACCTTCTGCAGCACCTCAAACAGGCGCGGGCGGCCGGGAATGCCGTAGGATTTTAAGGAGGGAGAAACCGCCAGACAGATGGTCTTTTCGGTGCGGCTGGCGTCCGCGACGACCAGATTAGTAGTCATAGGGTTGAGCCCCCGCTCGATACACTCGACCGAAGCGTAGAAGGATTTTAAATCGATAGCAAGATAGGTACGTTCCGGCACCTCTGTCAGCTCCTTTCCTGTAAGTCTATTGTAGCATCGATTTTGCATTTTTGCAAGCATTTTTTGCGTTGTGCAAAAAGTGGAGTTTCGAGGAGATTTTTGTGAATATTTTGATAATATTTTTTGACATTTCTTCCGGAAATATACTTTACATTCCTAATTTTTTGTGCTATCCTATAAACAATTAAGGGATTTGCCCTTAAAATTTAGACAAAAGAATAGGAGAAATTGTTATGAGCAAAAAACTCAAGCGATCCGCAGTCGCTCTGGTTCTTGCCGCAACAATGGTCTTCAGTTCTCAAGGCGTTCTCACGGCCTTCGCGGTTGGTGGAGATATCGAAACCGAGGCCTCGGTTTCGTCGGCTCTAGAGCCGATCCTTGATAAGGTGGAGACAGATGTAGCAAATGAATCAGGCAATGTAAATGATGACCTTCTGGAAAACGTTTGCGAGATTTGCGGCGGCGTAGATGGCCAGCATAAAGAAGGCTGCAGTGCGAACCAGCAGCCTGAAAACACCTGCCCCGTATGCGGCGGTGTAGACGGCCAGCATGAAGAAGACTGCACTGCAAATCAGCAACCCGATGAAGGCGATTCTGGCGAAACCACATGTCCAGAGTGCGGCGGCGTAGACGGCCAGCACGAGGAAAACTGTTCCCTCGCTCAGGAATCTGATAATACTCCTTCCGAGGAGGACGTCGCTGCGGCAAAGAATGTTTCTGATCTGATCGGTGCGCTGCCGGAGGCTTCTACTCTTGACCCGGAAACCATCGACGTGGAGACCCTTTCCGCACAGGTAAAGGCCGCCCGTGAGGCCTATGATAAGCTGACTGACGCACAGAAAGCGCTGGTTGAGAAGGCTGTTCTGGACAAGCTGGTTGCACTGGAGGGTGCGCTGGAAGCGTTGCAGAATACTAATGTTGCAGACGTTAATGCTGTCGCAAAGATCGGTGACACTACCTATGATACTTTGGATGAAGCAATTACTGCTGCGGCAGACGGCAATACCATTGAAGTTTTGGCCAATTGCGAAACTGAAGGTATGAATCTTTCCAAAAACCTGACCATTAAAGGTAAAGGTGCTGATGGTGTAAATCCAGAAATCACCTTTAAAAATGGTATTGCTCTTTTGGGAAACTCTCTTACCTTCCAAGATTGCAAAGTTACTATGAACGGTATTGGTAGCACTCCTAACACTGGTAATGGATGGACATGGATGACTATTTGCGCAAGCGCGGACGCATCTTTGACCTTGAACAATGTCGAGATGACCATGGATGCAAGCGGTGTTTCCAATAGTCCACATGCTATTTATTTCTGTAACAATAACGTTCTGAACATAGAAAATGGTTCTGTTTTAAAGATTAAGAACTATCCTCAAGACGCCTTGGAATGGGATGGCGGCAACGGTGGCTACAATGTAAATATCACCGATTCCACCTTTATTTCCGACCACAACCGTTCTGGTTTTACGGGTACATTTTACGCAACCATCACCAATTCCGACGTTGATGTAATTAATAGCACCGGCAATGGTTCAAATGGTTCTCACTTTATCATTGAAAACTCTGATGTCAATTTCAGTGATAACGGCAGCCACGGCTTATCTGCTGGCGCGGTGACCATTGACAATTCCACCGTTACAGCCAACAATAATAAAGGCATGGGAATCACTGTAAACAACGAGTTCGAGGTCACCAATAATTCTGTTGTGACTGTCACTGGCAATGCTTCGAACAGCAGCTACGGCTATGCCGCAGTCCGTTTGTATAACGATTTCAATTTTCTTGTTGACAACACCAGTGAATTGTACATCAAGGACAACAACAACACAGGTCTCTATGTACGTCAAGGAAATTTAAATGTACAGGATGGCGCTGTTCTGGAAATTACTGGAAACGACGTTACCCACAATCTCCTCGATGGCTACGGCGGTGGTATCTATGTCGGTTATGGCGATAACTATGATCCAACCGTTGTCCTCCCAGCTGATGCAAAAATTTACAACAACCATGCACTTGTCGGCGGCGATGATATTTATGTATCTGAAGGCGTTAACGGTCTATCCCTCACCTTCGGCAAAGTCGGTGAAGGTTGGACACTTGACGGAGACCCGGACTGCACCGATGCTATTACCGGCTGGTTTGATGACAGCGAGGGCAGCCGTTGGGAAGCGCACGACGCCCCATATCATATCAATGAGTTTGTGCAATTTGAGCGAAATGGTCTTGCAACTGTCTTTGGATTAACTTCTCTCAAGGCTGCCCACGGTATTGATCCAATTGACCCAGGCGAGCCGGGTGGCGGCGATTGGGATGTGGAACACTCCAAATCCAAAACCGCAACCCCTCTCGATGCAAACTATGAGTCTGATGTAACCCTCTCCCTGCCGTCCGCAGAGGAACAGCTGGAGTCGGATGTTGTGTTCGTACTGGATAAGTCGACGAGTACTGACATCGAAGATGAGGCGCTGGCAATGCTGGAAGATTTGAAGGAACAGATTGCCCAAACCGGTGCAAAGGTCAATGTTGGCGTTGTCATTTTCAACAGAGAGGCCCATCCGAGTGAATGGTTTGATCTTGCTACACAGTATGAGCAAATTGAAAGTGCCATCCGTACCGACGTATCCGGCGGCACCAACACACATGCTGGTTTGCTTGCTGCTCAAAAAATGTTAGACGCTCATCCTTCTATTGCTGCGAATCGAAAATATGTCGTTTTTGTCTCTGACGGGTTGACATATTTGTTTGATGAAGAAGTCAATGCCATCAATTCTATTCAGGCTGCCAATGGCGAAGAAGGTGTAATGGCTGGCAACGATTGCTGGGGTATTCGTCATTACCAAGAAGGTGGAGATAGATTTATTCCAGATGATTGGAACTCTTATTTGACTAATGTAGGCTCTAAGATAGGAGAAGTTCAGAAGTATATCCAGCAATACGATGGAATGGATAAGAGCAATCACATTCCCAAATATAACACCGAATTACCGACAACAGTAGATGTTGCCATGTACAAATCCTACAGTGTATTCAATGAGTTGATGGCTTCTGGCTATCATTGCTATGTCATGAAAGCGGACTCTGCCGCTGCTGCTCGCTATCCTTGGGGGCCTGCATTTATGCAGTATTTGCAAGAGGTCAATGGTAACGGCAATGTAAACTTCTCTGACATCCAGAACGACATCTTCTATCTCCTCGATGCAGACTCCAGCGTCGTTGACGTGATCGGCTATGGCACCGACAACGCTGGCAACGAGTACAATTTTGATTTTGTCGATAATCTGGACAATCTGAAGATTACAGTTGGCGGTAATGAGCTCGACAAGGAAGATATCATTGACCCGCAGTTCAATGATCCTTACGTCACCAGCGCTTATGGTTTCTATGATCCTGCAAGCGGACGCGACGGTTACGATTTCGTCCTGAAGTATTATCAGAAGGGCCAGGACGGCAACTCTGACGAGTGCTTTGTTTGGGAAATCAATGTTCCTGTTTCCAACTTCGCACCTGTCCAGCTCACCTACACTGTCAAGCTGACCAACCCTCAGACTGCTGAAGGCACTTACGGCGAGTACGACGCAAATGGTAAGAACGGCTCTACCAGCCTGTATACCAACAAGGAAGCGACCCTGTATCCGGTAGATTCCAACGGTGACAGCGGCGTACCGGAAAACTTCCCGAAGCCAACTGTTTCCTACACCGTAGGCGGCAACGATAACCCTGGCACAGACCCAACCCCCGATCCAGACCCGGATCCCGACCGTCCGTCCCGCCCGAACCGCGGCGATGACGACGACTGGGAGCCGCTGCCGGACGCTCCTGTAAAGGACAAGCCGACAACTGAGGTTGACGTTCCGGAAGAAACCGAAACCCCAACCACCGAGCAGCCTGACAAGTACAACCCTGAAACCGGCGACACCACCACCGTCTTTGCTGCGATGGCGCTGGCAGCCGTTTCGCTCGGCGGCGTTGTCCTGCTCGGCAGAAAGAAAAAATAATGGCTGACCATCATCTCGCCTTGCAGCAGATTGGTCTTTTGGAACAGCTCGCCTTACGATGCGGGTGTCTGTTCGTCACCCAGCTGCGCGGCGTCTCGCCCTACCGCCTGCGCTGCGCGCTGGACAGCATCGACCCTGACCGCTACAGCTTATGGGAGTGGAACGAGGCTATGCGCCTTCTTTCCCTCCCGGAGCTGCTCCGGTAACGGGAATCGGACAAAATTTCCTAATCTGATTTCCTGTCCAAATTTTTTCATATATTCCCACATACGAAAAGGAGAGGCTCAACTCGGAGCCTCTCCTTTTCGCTTTCCCTATTCTTTACCCAATTCCGATACACTCCATGCAGATGTTGACCGCCTTGGTCAGCACCAGCTGGGCCTCTCCGCTGAGCGTCCCCGCCACAATCAGGGCCACCGCTGCCGCGATCAGGACAAACGGGACTGGGCCAATCTTCTCTTTCGCTTTCATCTGCTATTCCTCCAGCATCGCCAAGCGGGCGTCGATCTCCTGCTGCCAGCTCGCCTTATCCCGGGCGCCCAGAGTTGCTTCGCCCACAACCTTGCCCTGAGAATCTACAAAATAGGTAGTCGGCACCACCGCAACCTCCTGCATCAAAAATTCCATCAAGTCCGCGTCCGGCACCAGATGGCGGTAGGAAGCGCCGGTCAGCTCGACAATCTGTTTTGCCAGGTCGACCCCTTCCTGCACCGGCTGGCCCTCGATGTCGGTGATGTCGGTGCAGATGCCGATGATCTGTACGTTGTTATCCCCCGCAGCGTATTCGCTGGAAAGCTCCGCCAGCTCCGGCATCTCGCTCAGACACGGGTTGCAGAAGGTGGCCCAAATATTAATCATGGTCAGATCGTAGTCCTCAAAAACACTGCTGTCCACCTCGTTACCGTCCAGATCGGTCAGAGAAAGCGTCTCAAAAACGTCCCCGCTTTCCTGCTGCTCCGCCTCCGCCTCCTGCTGCTCCTCGTCAGCGGGAAGCTGTACCGTCTCCTCCTCGACTGTCTGCTGCTGGCCGCTGCATGCCGCCATGCCTGCCGTCAACAGGGCCGCTGTTAAAAGAGCTGCGAATATCCGTTTTGCCATATTCAAAAATTCCTTTCCTGTCAAAAAATCCATTCTCTGCGCAGATGCAACCACCGGCGCGTCTCCTCCCTTATTATACCCGGGAGCAGCGCCTGTGTCCAGTGCCTGATCTTTCTTTTGTGAAAATTTTTGACAACCGAAAAAAGATCTTTTCTTTGACCTTCTTTTTTGAAGAAAATCCCTTCTTTATCCCGTTTTATTGACAGCGCCCAACTTTTTTGCAGGGGAATATTCAAAAAAACTTTCCTTTTGCATTGATTTTCGACAGGCTTTGGCCTATACTTTTAATTGGAACATTTTTATCACGGGAGGAGAAATATGCGCATCGCAATTTTTACCGAAACCTACCTGCCGCAGATCAACGGTGTGGTTACCCATATCAAAATCTTAAAGGAAGGGCTGGAATCGCTGGGCCACACCGTGCTGATCGTCACTGCCGACGCCAAGGCACACAGGCACTACATCGAGGACGGTGTGCTGCACTGCCCCGCCCACACCCTCAAACGCATCTACAACATGTGCCTTGCCTCACCGGTCAGCAGCGCGCGCCTGCATTACCTGCGGGAATTTAATCCCGACATCATCCACCTGCACACCGAGTTCAGCGTTGGCCTGAGCGGCCTTGCCATCGCCAAAATCTTAAAGGTGCCGGTCGTCTACACCCTGCACACCATGTACGACGACTACATCTACTACATCGCGCCCAAGCCGCTGGTTCCGCTGACCAGAAAGCTCTCCCACCACTATTTCCGCATCTTCCCACAGCACACCAACGTGGTCACCGGACCGTCCAAAAAGTGCCAGGAGTACACCACCGAGATCGGCAGCGACAAAAAGGTGGAGGTCATCCCCAACCCAGTGGAGCTGGACGCCTTCCACCCTTCCACCTCCACCCAGGAACAGCGGAACGAAATCCGCAACAAGCTGGGCATCCCGCTGGACGCTACTGTTGCCTGCTTTGTCGGGCGCCTGGGCCGCGAAAAGAGCGTCGACGTTCTGCTGCGCTTCTGGGCACAGGAGATGAAGCCGGAGGACAACATGCGGCTGATGATTGTCGGCGACGGTCCTGAAAAGGAGCCGCTGGAGCAGCTGGCAAAGGAACTGAAGATCACCGACACAGTGGTGTTCACCGGCAAAGTGGTGCACGACGAACTGCCTCCGTACATCCACACCTGCGACATCTATGTCACAGCCTCCCTCTCCGACACCAACTCGATCTCGATGCTGGAGGGCATGGCAGGCGGCCTGCCGGTGCTGCAGCTGTACGATGAGCTCAACGCCGACCAGGTGAAGGACGGCGTCAACGGCTATATGTTCCGCGACGCCAAAGAGATGGGCCAGCGCCTGCGCCAGATCCGCGACATGGACCCACAGCAGCTGCAGGCGCTCAAGGCCTCGGTCATCCAGTCGGTCAAAAATTCGGGTGCGCAGACATTGGCAAATTACATTCAGACTATCTATTACAATATTTATAAAACCCAGCCACCGAAAAAACGCCCACTATTTCATATGGCAAGCCTTTCTTCCATGCGAAAAAAATAGTTTTTTACGAATAGTTGTGATAAAAGCTCTGTTAAAAGCAGAGCTTTTATTGTACATGCACAATAAAATGTTTTTCACCTTGCTTTTTTCTTCCAGAAATGATAGAATCAAGTCATCTTATCCAAACAAAAAAGAAAGGTGGTCTTCTCTTGGACGTTTCACTTTTTTGCGACTGCAAGGATCGTGTATTAAAAAATTGCGGTAAGGTTATCGTTGGCAAGGACGAGGTGATCAATCTGGTCTTTACCTCCTTCCTCTGCTCGGGCCATGTGCTGCTGGAGGACGTGCCCGGCACCGGCAAAACGATGCTGCTGCGCGCCTTTGCCAAAACGATTGGCGGCAAGTTTAAGCGCATCCAGTTCACCCCCGACCTGCTGCCCTCCGACCTGACCGGCATTAACTTCTATAACCAGAAAACCGGCGAATTCCAGTTCCGCGAAGGTCCCCTGTTCTCCAACATCATCCTGGCCGACGAGATCAACCGCGCCACTCCCCGCACCCAGTCCAGCCTGCTGGAGGCGATGGAGGAGCGCCAGATCTCGGTGGACGGCACTACCACCAAACTGCAGGAACCCTTCATGGTCATGGCTACCCAGAACCCGCTGGAATCCTACGGCACCTTCCCGCTGCCTGAGGCGCAGATCGACCGCTTTTTCATGAAGCTCAAGCTCGGCTATATGACCCGGGAGCAGGAGCTGTCGGTCATCTCCCGCCCTTCCACCTCCAAGATTGTGGAGGAGCTGGAGCAGGTGGTCTCGCTGGAGGAAATCGAGCAGCTTAAATCAATGATTCCCCAGATTTCCATGTCCGACGAGGTGGCCGGATACTTGATGGATATCGTGGAACACACCCGCAGCAACGGCCATTTTGTGCTGGGCGTCTCTACCCGCGGCGCCATCGCGCTGTACAAGGCCTCTCAGGTCACCGCAGCGCTGGCCGGCAGGGACTATGTCCTTCCGGAGGACGTGCGCTACGTGGCCCCGTACGTGCTGTGCCACCGCGTCACCTTCAACGGCCCGGCCCGCACCGGAGATATTGAGGAGACCTTCTCCAGACTGCTTGCAGAGGTCCCCGCACCCCTGGAAAACATCCGTCAATAAAAAGGAGATGATTGCTTGATTGTTCTGCTGATCATCTCTATATTGGTTTTGTTTTTGGTGGAGCGATGGTCCATCCGCCACGGTCTGGACCGCATCACCTATGACGTTGCCCCCTCCCAGACCCTGTTGGAACCGGACGAGGAGTTTACCGTTCGGTCGACGATCGAAAACCACAAGCTCTGGTTTGTCCCCTATGTCAGCATGGTTGAAAATTTCCCGAGCGGCATCCAGATTCCCGGCGAGGAGGAAAGTCTTTCCACCGGAACAGTCAACACCAACATCTATGTCAGCTCCAACTCCAGCGCCTATCAGGAACTGGCCAGCAGCCAGCTGACCACCGCCTTTTACCTGATGCCGCGCCAGCGCCTGACCCGCACATTGCAGGCCAAGCTTCCCAAGCGTGGTCGCTACCTGTTTCTGGGCTGCCGGATAAACGGCGGCGACCTGCTGGGATTGCAGGACGACTACCGCACTCTCTCTCTTTTCAAAGAGGTGGTCGTCATGCCGCGGCGCGCCGCCTCCCCTTCCTTTGACATGCTGCTGGGCGGCATGATCGGCGACATCTCGGTCAACCGCTTCATCTTTGAGGACCCGATGCTGACCATCGGCTTCTCCGACTACACCGGCCGAGAACCGATGCGCGACATCAGCTGGACCCAGAGCGCCCGCCTGGGCAGGATGATGGTCAAAAACTACGACCACACCATCGACCTGTCGGTCACCATCCTCCTCAATGTACAGTCGGTGCTCAACGTCTTTGAGGAGGACGACAAGCTGGAGGAATGCTGCTCCATCGCACGCTCGGTTTGCGAGCAGCTGGAGTCCAAGCACATCCAGTACAGCTTTCTTTCCAACGCCATCCCTTCCGGCACCACCAG
>ENA-OPAO01002487-OPAO01002487.1-human-gut-metagenome-genome-assembly--contig:-NODE-2487-length-10836-cov-3.161952_pt1 | contig 10836 bp, 8 predicted proteins | sample MGYA00241054_ERZ501424 | MGnify/ENA primary metagenome ERZ501424 (study PRJEB25962, sample SAMEA2042623) | human gut metagenome | biome: human gut; feature: human-associated habitat; material: faeces...
CGCATTTAAATACGGCAAATTCCTGCTGCCACCACGTTTTCTTACGGCACTTTCGCTCCCAAATGTGCCTGCCTGTAAACAGTTCAAAAGAATATTCATAAGTATTTTTAATAAATATTTCATATTGTGTAATACACCTAATATATGCTATGATAAAAATGATGTCGTTACGCATCACAACGCGTGCAACGTAACACATGGAGTTTATTGACAAAAGAGTTGAAAGGAAGTAACAAATGGGCGGATTTTTTGGTGTCACATCAAAAACAAACTGTACACTGGATCTTTTTTTTGGTACGGACTATCATTCCCATCTGGGAACACGACGCGGTGGTATGGCGGTTTATGGAGAAAACGGTTTCAGCCGTTCTATCCACAATATCGAGAATTCCCCGTTCCGTACAAAATTTGAGCACGATGTCGATGAAATGCAGGGTAACATGGGCATCGGCTGTATCTCAGATATGGAACCGCAGCCTCTGTTAATTCAGTCGCACTTAGGAAGCTATGCCATCACCACAGTCGGCAAGATCAATAATGAAAAAGAGCTGATTCAGGAAGCATTTAAGAACGGGCATATTCATTTCATGGAAATGAGCGGCGGCAAGATCAATGCAACCGAGCTGGTCGGCGCCATCATCAGTCAGGCAGATTCCCTTGTTGAAGGTCTGAAACTGGCACAGGAAAAAATCAAGGGTTCCATGACCATTCTCCTGCTGACCCCGGAGGGCATCTATATCTCCCGTGACCGCCTCGGACGTACCCCGGCGATCATCGGACACAAAGATGGTGCGTTCTGTGTTTCCTTTGAAAGCTTTGCATACATCAACCTTGGATACACGGACTACAAAGAACTGGGACCGGGCGAGATCGTCCGCATGAACGCCGACGGCGTAGAGGTACTCAGCCCGGCTCGCAAGGAAATGAAAATCTGTTCTTTCTTGTGGGTTTACTACGGTTATCCGACCTCCTGCTACGAAGGAATCAACGTCGAGGAAATGCGGTACCACTGCGGTCGTATGCTTGCCAAACGCGATCAGTCCGACGCCGATCTGGTAGCCGGAATCCCCGATTCCGGTATCGCGCATGCAGTCGGCTACGCCAATGAATCCGGCATTCCTTACGCAAGACCATTCATTAAATATACACCAACCTGGCCCAGATCTTTTATGCCGACCAATCAGAACCAGCGTAACCTTATTGCCAAAATGAAACTGATCCCAGTACGTGCGCTGATCAAGGATAAAAAACTTCTTCTCATAGACGATTCCATCGTACGTGGCACCCAGCTTCGCGAGACAACAGAATTTCTGTACCGCAGTGGTGCCAAAGAGGTACATGTCCGTCCAGCCTGCCCGCCGATCATGTACGGCTGCAAATATTTAAACTTCTCACGTTCCAAATCTGAGATGGAGCTGATCACCCGTCAGGTGATTGAAAAGAGAGAAGGACCGAACTGTCCGCAGGAAGTTCTGGATGAGTATGCAGATCCGCGTACAGAGAAATACGAGCAGATGGTACAGGATATCTGTAAGATGCAGAATTTTACCACCCTTCGCTATCACAGACTGGATGATCTTCTGGAATCCATTGGGATCGATCCTTGTAATGTATGCACATATTGTTTTAACGGTAAAGAATAAAAAACAGAGCTGCTGTTTCAGATGAGCCTCCTTAACTCCCGGTTGCATTTTGGATATCTGAGGCTTATAATAAATGCGGATATATCTTTTGTGGTATATCCGCGTTTTTTATGTCATGGGAAATTATTTCGTAATGTTCCAATGACAGAGTATCAAAAAAAAATTTTCAGGAGAATAAACATGATTTTTCCTATAAAAGCCGTGATATTTGATGCAGACGGCGTCCTTCTGGATTCGCTCTCTGTTTGGAAGGAGCTTGGAAAACGATATATTACAGATCTGGGATATCAGTCGGTTGCGGAAATGGACGAAATCCTTTTTCCCATGAGTATGGAGCAGGGAGCGGACTGGCTGAAAAACAGGTTTACTCTTGCGTATTCCGAAGAAAAGATCGTGATGGATCTGAAATCCCGGATCCGTAAATACTATTTTGAAGAGGTCCCGGCAAAATCAGGTGCCAGAGAACTTCTTCAATGCCTTGCAGAACAGAAAATCCCGGCTGCGGTGGCAACCTCAAGCCCCAGGGAACATATCTGCCGGGCGCTGGAAAGAAACGGACTTCTTTCCTTTTTTGATAAAATCTATACCACCAGTGAGATCGGAGAAAGCAAACATTCTCCGAGGGTCTATCTTACAGCTGCAGAAGCACTGGGAACGGAGCCATCCCGGACGCTGGTTGTGGAGGATTCACTCTACGCGTTGCAGACTGCCGGAAATGCAGGATTTCTGACTGCCGGTATTTATGACGCATTGGGAGAACCGGATCAGGAACAGCTGAAAAAGGATGCCTATATCTACTGTCGGGATCTGACAGAGTTACAGAACTATATATTCACAGAAAACGGAGGAAACCAAAGATGAAAACAGCATTAACCATCGCAGGCAGCGATTCCAGCGGAGGAGCCGGGATCCAGGCCGATATTAAAACCATGATGGCAAACGGAGTATACGCCATGAGTGCCATCACCGCGCTGACTGCCCAGAACACCACCGGTGTCACAGCCATCCAGAATGCAACCGCAGAGTTCCTGGGTCAGGAGCTGGACTGTATTTTTACGGATATCTTTCCGGATGCAGTAAAGATCGGAATGGTTTCCGAAAGTGATCTGATCCATATGATCGCAGGAAAGCTCCGACAGTATCGGGCAAAAAATATCGTGGTGGACCCGGTTATGGTTGCCACAAGCGGTGCAAGACTGATCAGTGAGGAGGCGGTGGATGTTCTGAAGGAAGAACTGTTTCCTCTTGCAGATCTTCTCACCCCCAATATCCCGGAAACCGAGGTGCTTACCGGACGGAAGATCAAAAGCGCCGATGATATGATCGAAGCTGCAAAACAGGTTTCCGAGCAGTATCACTGTGCAGTTCTCTGCAAGGGCGGACATAAGCTCAATGATGCCAATGATCTTCTCTATGTGAATGGAACATATCAGTGGTTTGAGGGAAAAAGGATCGACAATCCCAATACCCACGGAACAGGATGTACTCTTTCCTCGGCCATCACTTCCAACCTTGCAAAGGGATTTTCCATGGTGGAATCTGTAAACCGTGCCAAGGACTATATTTCCGGAGCCCTTGCTGCCATGCTGGATCTGGGAAAAGGAAGCGGCCCTATGGATCATGGCTTTGCGATAAAGAACAATTATACAGAGGAGGCATAAGATTATGACAGTTACAGAACGGATCACAGCTCTTCGAAAACAAATGAAGGAAAAGGGAATCGATGCTTATCTGGTTCCGACCGATGATTTTCATGGTTCTGAGTATGTTGGGGATTATTTTAAATGCAGAAAATACATCACCGGATTTACCGGTTCTGCCGGAACTGCCGTGATCATGCAGGACATGGCCGGACTCTGGACAGACGGAAGATATTTTATCCAGGCTGCACAGCAGTTAGAGGGAACTCCGGTTACTCTATTTAAGATGGGAGAACCAGACGTACCAACGATCCACAAATTCCTGGAAGAAAATCTGAAAGAGGGAATGTGTCTCGGCTTCGATGGCCGTACCGTAAGCGCAGAAGAAGCAGAGACGCTAGAAAAAATCCTTCAGAAAAAACAGGTACATTTTTCTGTAAATGAGGATCTCATCGGAAATATCTGGGATGATCGTCCGGCACTTTCCTGTGAACCGGTAATGGAATTATCCGAAAAATGGGCCGGAAGATCCAGAGCAGACAAGATCCGTGAGATCCGCAGCAAACTGAAAGAGAAGGGCGCAGACCTCTTTATCCTCACTTCCCTTGATGACATTGCATGGCTTTTAAATATCCGCGGAAATGATATCCACTGCTGCCCGGTAGTTCTTTCCTATCTTGTGCTGGATGACAGTGAGCTCCGTCTTTTTGTCAATGAAAAAGCCTTTTCGGATTCTGTTAAGGAAGCACTTTCCAAAGACGGTATTGCCATTTATCCATATGATGACATTTACACCTATGTACAGACGATTCCCGAAGAGAAAAAGGTATTTCTTTCCAGAAGCAATGTAAACAGCCGGCTGGTCAGCAGTATTCCAAAGACGGTAACGATCCTGGACGGTGAAAATTTGACCCTTCTCCCAAAAGCCATCAAAAATGAAACCGAAGTCCAGAATGAAAAGACTGCCCACCTCAAAGATGGCGTTGCAATGGTGAAGTTTATCCACTGGCTGAAGAAAAATGCGGGAAAACAGAAGATCACCGAGCTTTCCGCTGCTGATAAGCTCTATGAATTCCGTTCCGGACAGGAGAATTTTCAGGGAAACAGCTTTGATCCCATCATTGCCTACGGTGCACATGGAGCCATTGTCCATTACAGTGCAACAGAAGAAACCAATATTCCACTTGAGCCAAAAGGGCTGGTTCTGATGGATACAGGCGGACATTATCTGGAGGGCACCACAGATATCACCCGCACCGTTGTACTTGGCCCGGTTACTGAAAAAGAAAAAAAATATTTCACAGCAGTACTCCGTGGACACCTAAACCTGGCAGCAGCAAAATTCCGCTACGGCTGTACCGGCCTGAATCTGGATGCCCTGGCTAGAGGACCTCTCTGGGCTATGGGAGAGGATTACAACCACGGAACCGGCCATGGCGTAGGTTATCTTCTCAATGTACACGAAGGACCTCAGAGTTTTCGCTGGAAAAGCCCTGCCGCGCTTCCGGCTCCTGTTCTGGAAGAAGGGATGATCACCTCCGATGAACCGGGATATTATGCGGAAAATGAATTCGGCATCCGTCACGAAAATCTTGTAGTTTGCAAAAAAGCCGAAAAAACATCCTACGGCCAGTTTATGAAATTTGAGCCACTGACTCTGGTCCCATTTGATCTGGAAGGTATCGATCCGGAACAGATGGAAGCAGGAGAGCGCAAATTGCTCAATCAGTATCATGCCCTTGTATACGAAAAGATTTCTCCGTATCTGAATGAAGAAGAGCAATCCTGGTTAAAAAAAGCCACACAGGAAATATAACCCGGAATTCACCTTAATATTTCCTTCCGACAGATACCATAAGAAACGCAAAACCATTTCAGGGATAAGAATAAATCCAACCAGGGAGGTACTTAGCGCCTATGAAAACAGAAAATAGAATTGATCACTACATCGATCTCCACGCACATCTGGACGGCTGCATTACCACAGAGATAGCCAGAAAACTTGCCGCATTGCAGCAGATCACGCTTCCGGCTGCCACAGATGAAGAGCTTCTTTCTCTTCTTTCTGTGCCGGATACCTGCGAAAATCTCAATGATTTTCTGAAATGCTTTGACCTGCCTCTTTCCCTTCTTCAGACAGAAGAGGCATTGGAAGAGGCTGTTTATCTTATCCTTTCTGAAATGAAAGAAGACGGTGTGATCTACGCAGAACTTCGTTTTGCCCCACAGCTCCACACACAGAAGGAAATGACTCAGGAAACAGCGATCCACGCTGCATTACGTGGTCTGAAAAGAGCTCCCATCCCCGGTAATCTGATCTTATGCTGTATGCGCGGTGATCTTAACCAGAAAGAAAATCTGGAAACTCTGGAGCTGGCAAAAAAATATCTTGTTGAAGATGGCGGCGTGGTTGCTATCGATCTTGCAGGAGCCGAGGCACTCTTTCCAACAGAAAATTACGAGGCGCTTTTTGCAAAAGCAAGAGAATATCAGGTTCCATTTACCATCCATGCAGGCGAAGCCGGAAATGCAGAGGATGTAAAAACAGCTGTCCATATGGGGGCAGTCAGGATCGGTCATGGTGTGAGGATCGTGGGAAATAAGGAAGTGATACAGCTTGTAAAGGATAAGGGGGTTTTTTTGGAAATGTGCCCTACAAGCAATCGCCAGACAAAAGCTATGGAAGAAATGTCTGCTTATCCGCTGAAAGCATTTCTCGAAATGGGACTTAAGGTAACCTTAAATACCGATGATCCGGCGATTGAAAGAACAACCCTTTCCCGGGAATTCCGATATATGGAATCTCTGTTAAATCTTACCCAGGAGCAGAAAAGGCTGCTGCTTCTGAATTCTGTGGAGGCAGCCTTTACTTCCAGGAACAGAAAATGGAAACTGAAAGAACAGCTTCTTTTCTGAACTGTGTGAAAACTATCAGGCGAAAGGATAGCCCTGGACATCCGGATAGAAAATTTCTCATTACCCCATCTTGAATCCAAAATCCTTTTATGATAGACTTGAAAAAGTTTCACAATATAAGTATTTACCTGACCATGGTCTTACAGAGCGGAACATGGTCAGACTTAAGATAAAACGGTGTCATGCCGTATAGAATAGGAGATTTTAACAGAATGGCATTAAGTCCGAAGATGTGGTTCCTTATCTTGAAGGCGAACCATTTATTAACACTGTTCCAATAGAAACAGGTTTTACTAATACTGTTATTAAAAATGATGAATCTCTTGTGGTTAGTCTTAATTCTGAAAACCCGGAACTTCATGAGGGAATGATACGATTTGACATTATATTCTATGTCAGGATGAGGGATGGATTGTCGCAGATTATTATTAATGTAGAAGCCCAAAAGGACGAACCGAATGGGTACGATATATTGAATCGGGCAATCTTTTATGTGAGTCGAATGATTTCTTCACAAAAAGAAAGAGATTTTTCAAATTCAAATTATAATGATATCAAGCGAGTCTATTCCATCTGGGTATGTATGAATATGCCGGAAAATAGTCTGGAACACATTCACCTGGTGAAAGATAGTATTGTAAATTCCCATGCATGGAAAGGCAAACTGGACTTGGTTAATATCGTAATGATCGGACTTGCCAAAGAACTTCCGAAGCATGAGGAGAAATATGAATTACATAGATTACTGGGAGCATTGTTATCTCAGGATTTAACAGCAAACGAAAAACTGGATATCATTGGAAATGAATATGCAATTCCAATGGAAAAGGATTCTAGAGAGGATGTGAGTATTATGTGTAATTTGAGCCAGAAAATTAAAGAGACTGGAATTGAAACCGGAATTGAGATGGGTAAACGGGAAATGATTATAAAAATGTACAACAAAGGTTATACAGCTGCTCAGATCGCGGATGTAGCTGAAATGGACGAAAAAAAGATAAAAGATATCATAAAAAATGCTGAATTGTTGACAGTATAAAAGATTGAACAGAATCTGATTATTCAAATGTTGTGTAATTGGATGTTTGGCGGGGTGTTACGATAAGCATCTCGCCATTTTTTATTATACGATGTAGTATTTAAAAATATGATATTAAAGAGGTGATAGATTGAGTGATTTAAGATTTCAAAAATTGACACCGACCAGTAATGTAGATTTAAATGCCTATGAAGAGGGATTCGAATTCATATTTAGTAATGATGATATCCGAAACATAGCTGTTTCTGGTCCATATAGTTCTGGAAAAAGCAGCTTATTAGAAAGTTATAAAAAGAAACACCCTCAAAAAACTTTTATTCATATTTCACTTGCTCATTTTACAAATGAAAATAAAGACAACGAAGAAAAAGAAATTGAGGATAGTGAAACAGTTATTGAGGGGAAAATCCTAAATCAGTTAATTCAGCAAATACCGATTGAAAATATACCCCAAAGTAATTTTAGGATAAAAAGAACTACAGGAACCAATTATAATGGATATTGGGCAATGAAATTAATCGAAAACAGTTGAATATTCTATAAAAAAGTTATGGTAATAAAATCTTAATGGCCCCGATGGAAAGACTGGAAAAAATAAGTAAGGGCAAAGCAGCATCCGTCAACATGAGTGATGTAGTTGTACATAAAACTGTTGGATCAAATGATTTTATTGGTTATCATGCGATTCATAGTATGGCAAAGATGGCATATGAATGGTATTGTTATATCAACAATATTGAAGAATACAAAGAAGAATATCAAGAAATTGTTGATTATATTTTAGGAAATACAGAACAAGAGATTGTTGATATTATAATTGACGGTAATTATTATGTGATGATAGATCGGTTATCAGAAATAGGAACTAATTCATTCTTTCAATATGATGATATTGATGGATACAGGTATGTTGTGATTGATTTTTGGAAAACGATTGCTTATCGAATAAGAATATGCAAAACTCCAAATGATTGTTTAAAAAAAGTACAGTTATTACCAATCAAATTGTATTTATACCATATTGATGGAAGTAAAACACAGGAAGTATTAGGAATGTTTCTTCTGGAGGAAAATGAGCAAACATATTTTAAAACAATTTGCACACAAAATATCACTGCAGGTATATGGGGAATATTTACAAACAGAATAGGAAAAATAATGACAACAATGCTTTTATCTATTCATATTTTGAAGAAAGAAGTTAATACTCTTTCTGCTAAATTAGATAAGTATGATGATGGGAAAATAAATGTGCCTCTATTGTTGGGATTTGAAGAAAATAATATTGTGACTACAATAGATATTCTTAGTCAATTGTATCTTAATAAAGATAAATATGATATGACAAAAACATTTAATCAAAATTTGCCGATAGTATTAAATTTGGATAGTGACACTATAGGGAGAACCCAAGAAGATAAAAAGAAATTTGTACAATTATTGGTAGATAAAGATAAAAATAATGAACTATCTGAGTATATACGAGAAGGAATAAATTTTTTTAATGAAATTTATGAAAATGAAAAGAATTTATTAAAATATAATTTATATAGACATGAGATGTATTGATTTTCAATTGTTAGACTGTTGGTTTAACAATTGGAGAAATTTAATATGGACGGCTTATTTTAGAAGATTAAGGTGTGGACAATTACCTACTTATCTTACATGGGTAAACTTATATAAGATGATATTTGCTTTCCAGAAGCGTGAGTTCATCACACTTTTGATAGCAAGAAAAATTTTCTCATCACGACACCTTGAACCCAGTGTCTATTTATGTTAAACTTAATAAGTTTCAAAGATGTAACTAACCACTACCTGGCCATGTTTACACACAGTTATTAATCTAATTTTTACTGTGTCAAAAACATGGTCAGATTTAAGATAAAGGCGGTGTAAAGCCGCATAAATAAGGAGTTTTATGAGTAGTAAGAACATGTCACCGATGATGCAGGAATACTGCAAAACAAAGGAAAAATATAAGGATTGTGTGCTTTTTTACAGGCTGGGTGACTTTTATGAAATGTTCTTTGACGATGCACTTCTTGTATCTAAAGAACTGGAACTGACACTGACCGGAAAGGACTGCGGACTGGAAGAACGTGCGCCGATGTGCGGTATTCCGTTCCATGCATCCGAAGTGTATATAAAACGACTGATCGAAAAAGGGCATAAGGTTGCAATCTGTGAACAGGTCGAGGACCCGAAGAAAGCAAAGGGACTTGTAAAGCGTGAAGTTATCCGTGTGGTAACACCGGGAACAACGCTGGATGCCACATCACTGGATGAATCCAAAAACAACTATCTGATGTCGATCGTTTCACTCGAAGACCATTTTGGCTGTGCCATTGCAGATATTACGACTGGTGACTGTTTCCTCACTGAGGTAGACAGACCACAGAAACTGCTTGACGAGATCAACAAATTCGTTCCGGCAGAAATTATCTGTAATGACGCCTTTTTTATGAGCGGAGTTGATACAGAAGATTTAAAAGAACGTCTGAGAATCTGCATCTTTCCGCTGGATAACTGGTATTTTGATGACAGCCTCTGCCAGCGTACTCTGAAAGAACATTTTCATGTAAATACACTGGAAGGACTGGGACTGCAGGATTATGACAGCGGCGTGATCGCAGCAGGCGCTTTGTTCCAGTATCTCAACGAGACTCAGAAAACAGCGCTGTCACATATGGCAACGATCCACCCGTATACCGCAGATAAATTTATGCTGATTGACAGTTCTACAAGACGAAATCTTGAACTTGTAGAAACACTTCGTGAAAAACAGAAACGTGGATCTCTTCTGTGGGTTCTGGATAAGACAAAGACTGCGATGGGCGCCCGTACACTGCGTGGTTATGTAGAGCAGCCACTGATCGATGCTCAGGAGATCAACCGGAGACTGGCAGCAGTTGAAGAACTGACACAAAAACCGATGCTCCGCGAAGAAATCAGAGAATACTTAAACCCGATCTATGATCTTGAGCGACTGGTCAGCCGTATCAGCTATCAATCTGCAAATCCGAGAGATATGGTTTCTTTTGCATCTTCGCTTGAAATGCTTCCGTTTATTCGTCAGATTCTGAAAGATTTTGAATCGCCTGTCCTGAAGCAGATCTATGAAGATATGGATCCGCTGGAAGATGTGACGGATCTGATCAAACGTGCGATTGTAGAAGATCCGCCGCTTGCACAGAAAGACGGAGGTATCATCCGGGAGGGCTTTAATACGGATGTTGATAAATACCGTCGTTCCCGTACAGACGGCAAGAAATGGCTGGCGGAACTTGAAGCAAGAGAAAAAGAACGTACCGGTATCAAGAACCTCAAGATCAAATATAATCGTGTATTCGGTTATTCTCTGGAAGTGACTAATTCATTCAAAGACCAGGTTCCGGACAACTATGTCCGTAAACAGACCCTGGCAAATGCAGAACGTTATATTACACAGGAACTGAAAGACCTGGAAGATCTGATCCTTGGTGCGGAAGACCGTCTCTATGCCCTGGAATATGAACTGTTTGCCGATGTAAGAGAAAAAGTCGGACGGGAAGTTGTACGTATCCAGAAGACCGCAAAAGCAGTTGCAGCGCTC
>ENA-OPAO01002489-OPAO01002489.1-human-gut-metagenome-genome-assembly--contig:-NODE-2489-length-10835-cov-2.091651_pt1 | contig 10835 bp, 6 predicted proteins | sample MGYA00241054_ERZ501424 | MGnify/ENA primary metagenome ERZ501424 (study PRJEB25962, sample SAMEA2042623) | human gut metagenome | biome: human gut; feature: human-associated habitat; material: faeces...
TATCCACTAATTTGCTGCGCTGCATAATTCGCTGATCCGGTGTGCTAACAATGGATTCGTTATTAGTTGTAACTAAAATTGTATACATTCCGTTTATTCCTCCTTTCCTTTGATATAATTTAATTCGTCATTAGATATTTTTTTTGATTCTAAAAGTCTTTTTAAAACTGCGTCTGCTATCATCCGATCTTTATACAAACGCTTTAAGCTTTCGATAAATTCTGTCATAGCAACCCGCTTTCTAGCAGTGATAAAGTGTAAGCATCAATAATTTCCTGCGGAGTTTTTCCGTTCAACGCTTTTAACTGCTCGTATTCAGTTTTTGTGATTTCAACCAAAGATACAGTTTCGAATTCGCGAGAAGTTTTTCGTAAAGTATCTACGTGCCAAATAGTATTTTGGTTTGAAGATAAGATTGCCTGCGCATTGTCTTCATCGCAATGAACCATAATATTATGTTTCGGTTGGAATTTTAAAAAGACAAGCCTATCTAAAATATCTACGACCTTTCCGTTTTGCATTACTTTGTAAAACAATGAGTCCTCCTCGTATAAGAAGAGAGCCGCAAACCAAATTGCGACTCTCCGATATTTTAGATTGAAAACATGATTCTTAGATATGCCTGGTTATATGCGTAATAATAGCCATACAGAGAACCAGTTTCTTGAACATGGTAGTAATAATCCGTGTAGCTTGCGTTTGGAGATCTTGTAAGATATTCATGTGCAACGCCGTCCTCAGTCGCACATATTCTGGATGCGTTTGTGGTAAAATATTCAATTCCAGATCCTTCGTAGCAGTACGGTTCTTCTGTCATAGTAGGATTCAACTCTATAGCACAGGGAATATAAATATAACTGTCAGCGCTGCCTATCTCCGTAGACATATTGCCAACAGAAGAGTTTACTTTGACTTGCTTAATAAGTTGTCTCCATTGAACAGGAACAGCCCTTAACAATCTGGAGTCTAAGAATGATTTAAGAATCGACGCATTCCACCCTCCGGTGTTCGACGTGCTGCGACCAATAGACTTCGAAACGGATAACAGCTGAGAAGCTAGAAGTGTCAGAGACGATCTTTTTCCGCTATTATTACTAAGATAATATTTCTTAAATCCAGAAATCTCCAACTTCAAATCTTCATGCGGCCACATTGCAATATTTTTACAAGCATCCTCACCGAGATCAAAATACCACAGTTTTGACCAGTAAATTGTTCCAAGACCGTAGTTTTCATAAGCACCATCATCTGCTTTGGCGCAACCAAAAACTAGAGTGGAATCTGCAAGAGTAGACCTCGTTTTACTTAATTCAACAACTGTAGGAGCATCGCCGTCTCCAATCAGGTTAGAGTTGTAAATATAGAGAGAGTTGTCTCCCTTTTTATGTCTTACGACAAGAATTTCTCTATTTTCTACGGTACCGGCAGAAGTAGCAGCAGTTCCCCACGCCGCCTTAATTCCATCGTTATACCATAGCCGGAATCCGTTCATTCCGTCCGCCTGGAAACATTGTGCCAACACATTCGTATTCTTAGAATTGTTCGAAAACTTGTAATCAATCGCCAACACAAAATCACGATCTTCGTCGAAGAGTTTTACACCGGTATCAACGTAATTTTTACCCGTAAATTCTGTTTTGGAATCGATCAGAATATTCTCTGTTACGTCTGCGTAAGAATAATCGTTTCCGAGCTGTATAGTTAAAGAATCTTTTGCGGATAAATAATTTGATTCTACACCGACTTTCAACATGGCATACAGCTCAACAGGACGAAGTTGATCCAGTTCTTTGCCGTCAAAATACCCTGTAGAATACTCGAATGAGTCATACACCGCTTTAATATCCTTATCTCCGTCTACAAGACCAGATTTATCCCAACCTTTAAACAAATAGTATTTAAAAGCTGCCTCTTCCGATGTGTAAGTAGGAATATCCCCATCATACAACACAACAGTTCCATATTCACTTGTCGCCTCTTTTAGCACTTGTGTATTGTTCATATACCGAATGGTGTATCTGCGAATAGAAGACGTGTACGTTGCTGTATAAACAAGATCTTGAAAAACTGCAACCAAATTGGAATCCCATCCGTTAAATGTAAAATCAAACTCTACACTGCTTTCCTTTGTAGGAGTGCTAATAGGATTTTCTTCCCGTGTAATAGGGTCCACTGGCTTTGAGCCTTTATCTACATACTGAACATCAAGAATGTCTCCGTTATCATTTTTAAATGTTACAGCAAACTGTTCAACAAGCGTGTTATAAGTAATCACAAGGTCTGGCCATGCCTCGTTATAGCGTTCCAGTTCTTTTTGTCTCATAACGGGAACATGAACTTTGCCCGTAAGAACAGATCGATCAGTATTGTATCCATTTTTGTCGATACCACCCATCTTATACAGCCGAGACAGAATAGAAGTATCACTTAAATCCCACGTAACCCCCATAATGCGAACACGGCTCACTTTTGAAGCCTTGTTCAGCATGTCGAGACAATCGATTGTGTTGCAATTTTCAACAATCATCGTCGTGATCTTGTCGTATCCGGCAATGGATAAATTGTTAAGATATTTTAAGCTACGCATATTGATGGAGACTAACGTATCCGGCAATAGTGCAGTCTGGATTTTGCCGCCATTTGCAAATAAAACCCCGGTTAATCCAGATCCTGTCGCATATAATTCTTTCAAATTTAGACACCTGGAAAAATCTAAGCTGGTTGTAAGATTGGGCGCATTTCTGATGTCTAATCTTTCAAGCAACCTATTATTTCCAATAACAAGATTTGTTAAGAAAGCATTGGAATATCCTTCAGTTGTATTGCCAATGATAAGCTCTTTTAGTCTTTCAGCTTTAGAAAAGTCATTGTCATGAATGTAACATGTGGATACATCTCCCATAGATTGAATACGAGATGCTGCATATACAAGAACAGCCGTATCGTCCATGCTATCATATGGGCACGCAATATCATATGATTGCCCTGCTTTGGCACGAATCTGTTTAGCCGAAGAATTTCCAAACATAACAGATAGATACATATCCGAATATGGAATAAGATGAAGAGTATAATCAGGTTTCACAGCAGTTCCAACAGGAGTGTTGCATCTGAACATAATCTGGTCAGAGGTGGCTGTAGTTCCCAAAAACTTTGTTGCCATATAAACTTCCTGATCGCGCTCAAACTGTCTACGCTGATATTTCTTCTTACCATTCATCATTTGCTCTAAGAAACGTGTGTTGCCATTTCTGTAAGGACGTTCGTATTTTCTTACGTAATCTAATCTCCATAGTTCTTCGCACCATTCATTCTGTTTTTCATCAAACTGACTGATGAGAGATGTTGCACTCCAACAGTTTTTAGATTCACAAGTCTGATACATGGTACGGAGTTGACTCTGCATAAGTTCACGAATTCTACAGAAGAACACAGAATCAGCGGCATTGAAAATATAACCAGAAGACGGATCTCCATCAGTACGATAGTCAGTATCTTCTTTGCCATAAGTCATAGTAAGCTCGCCCGAATTATTGATTCCAAGTTCCGTATCCATATCATAAGCCCAGAAATCAAATCGGTATCCATTATTGATCCCAGAAGCTTCATCATCAATTGTATAATATTTTGCTTTATCACCCATCTCAGCGGCTTCGGACGTGCTGATATAATGTTTTGCCCAATGCCAGAATGTATTCTTAGCTCTGTTATCAATCATCGTATATCTAAGAGTGAATAAGTAAAAATATGTAGCAGAATCTACAATGAACCAATTTTTCAAATTATTCACAAACTCTTCGTTGCTCGATGTAATTACAAACTCATAGAAACTTCTCCAGATCTGACGATTATTTGCTCTAATCTGTTCTTTAATTTCATCAGTGGATGTAGGATCACCATCTTTAGAATCGCCGCAACAATCATATCTAAATTCAAATGATCCGTCCCAATCATTATAAAGTGCATCATAAGCAACATTTCCGGTTGCCCATTCTGATTTGCTGATTGGATATTTCATTGATCCATCTGAATTATTAACACCGGTCTGAAATGTGGAGTTTGCAAGAGTATTGTCGCTTATTTCGACACAAAATTCTTTCATGTCATCTGGATCATAAGCTCTTGTTACGTCTGTCTTTTTTGAATCTCCGATGTTACCGAGTGCGTAATAATGCCATTCACAATCCTGAAATTCCCTATGCGTAGATACATCTGGATCGCTCTCTTTAATGAATAAAACACAGTTTACAAATTCCATAGAATTTTTAATTTTCGAATCTCTCCTAGTAGCAGGAGTTGAATATGGAAGATAAGTGTTATATCTATTCTGCCCGTATGCATTATTTACCATTTCAGAGGAGGCGACATTTCAATTATGTTATCCCATAGGCTTTTTATCCTATGGTTCTAATACTTTTTACAAAAATACTTTACTGATAAAACCACATCAGTTCATTAAATTCTTTATTATTTTCAATAGCACTTCGTATATCCATCCTTGCGCTATCAGGCAAATTATAGTATTTTACGGCATTATGAATGCTTTCAAATTTTTGAATTTCCTTATCTTTAGATAAAGAAAAAATTTTTTGTCTTTTAGTACGATTGTGATTTTGAAATTTGGAAATGTAAGATGTTAAACCATTAACATCTGTTTTGTAAAACCATGCTAAATTATGATAAATAAATTGTTTTCCTTTCAAAGCATGGCAAATACCATGAGGAGATAATTTTATTCCATTGTCAGAAAACTTCCTACAAGCATCCTTTGCAGACTCATAATATGTAACCTTCCCATTAATATCGACTGAATATATAGGTCTTCTATTTGGATTATTATAGCCAGTACGAAAATTATGCGTACCATGATTTATGTTTTCTTCGGATGTTACCCACTCTAAATTATCCACACAATTATTTTCTTTGTTTTCATCTATATGATTAACTTGCGGTAAATTATTAGGATTTGGGATAAACGCTTTAGCAACAAGTCTATGAACCATTATTGTTTTTCCTATATGTTCTTTGTTATACAGACACACACGCATATATCCTTTTCCATTATCATTTTGTTTTAATAGTTTACCTGTAATGATATTTTTTACATTTCCTAAATTACTTACATTATAATTTTCATAACCATCTATTATATTCCAAATCTCCGTAATAAATATATCTCCTTATAAATTATATTTTATGTATTTTTGTATTTTTTCGTATTAGTTCAGCATATCTTTTCAACTTAGCTACTAAGTTGGCGCAGTCTCGTGGTAAGATTATATTCTCAACAAAAGAGTTTCACTTACTATGCGTTGCATGTGACCATAATATTACTTATAGCCTTCCATTCGGATTCCCATTTCAGGGTTCCCGTTTTCTACTGCGCTACTCTATATACATCACTGTATATAGGGGCAAATTATTTTACCTTTACATTGAACCACTTATTCGGAACAGAAGTCCTAGTCAATGAAACCGTACCAGTACCATCTTCGTATTTTGTTCCGTCTCCAAGAGTTAAAATTGTTTTATAATCTGGATCTAGTGGAATTTTACTTGTGGCTTGATGAATTCCATCAAAACAGCAAATAAGGTCAATATTTCTTCCTGAATCACCGTACTCGTTTGAAGTAGTACCTTGTCCGCTGTGATAAGCATTTTCAAATTTCCAGTTATCCAAAACTGGATCTCCATTTTTATAAATACATTCAATGGACGTATTGTTTACAAAGTCCTTTTTATTATTTGTAAAGTGTGGAGCTTCCAGCATGATAATTCTCATATCAGGACATGCTTCTGCAAGATGTTCAGGAGTAAGCGCCTGATTCTCATCGTAAATCTGGTTTCTTTTATAACGATCAATCATCTCAGTTGCTGTTCTAGCATCTGCAATAAAATTGTTCAAAATGGCTTTTGAGTCTAAACTCTTATTGTAAGCTTTCATGCGATAAATTCTTACATCGCAATCGTTAGAACCAATTGTAATACCAACGGGATTTTCCTGTGTAAAAGAATAATCCTTTGTGTAGCTCATCGGTCTGCAAGGCGTTCCGTCCTCGTAGGACATTACGATAGGAGTAGATTCGCTATTGTCAATATTGAATTCCCACTCAATGATGTCTTCTTCGCTATATGGAACATACAGAGACTTTGCGCTCGATTTGATATATGCTTCATGTACATTCATCTGCAAACCAATGCCGCCAGATTCACAGCTTAGGAATGTAGCATCGCTTTTTGCAACGTTCTCTGTTTTAAAAATAAATTTAAACTCTTTACCGTTTCTTCTAGCATCGTCTGCGAACAAATTATAAGAAATGGCAGCAGTAGTGCCCGCTTTTACGCCAAAATACTGATCGCCATTTTCGTCCAGCTGATATCCGCCATTTTCCCAGTCAAAGTTGTCAGAAACAGTCATTTTGATATCAGAATTACCTTCGTACACCCATAACCTATTTGAATCGTTATTCGATCTGCCGATGGGATTAAAGTCGAATTGTAATCCAGCGGTAACAGGCTCTATGTCAATGTCCAGTTTTTCTACGGTAACGTTGATTATTTTTTCGACGCCTCTGCACACGATCTTCAAAACATGAGATCCTACATCAGTCGGCTTATACTGCCAAGTCTGAGTATTGGAATCGAGATGAAGCGTAGAAACTTCTTTGTTATCAACATATAATGTTACAGTGGGAGATTCCGTCTTCGGATCATATACAGTATAAACGATATTCTCTGTGTCGTATTGCTGAACGGTAATATTCTTCGAAATACAACCGATAACCGGAATGTCGGAATTAGGGTCATACCAAATTACATCTTTGTAAATATGATTAGATTCCACCGTGGAACCGTTAATTTCCGCCGTGATATATACTTCAACAAGATGCGCCCCATGTTCTTTTGGCTGAATATTGTAAGCCATAGGGATACCGGAAGAAGTAGTAGTAATCTTATTAACTTCTTCGCCGTCAACTTTGAAATGGACGTCTTTTGAAATAGCACCGAAAGGCGTGTAATCAAACGACACAACATCTATGGGGTACGTCAATTTATCATTAAAAGAAGATTCAATTCGGATGTCTACCAGCTGGACAGACCAGCTTTTTGTTACCAAACTGCCTGCGTCATCTGTAATGGTAAGCAGTAGTTTTTGCGTTCCAGTGGAAATAAAATTCGTTGCGTCAAAAGAGTTTTCGCCATTAAACGCCGTACCAGTTGCAATTACTTTATTTCCAATTTTCCAAGTATATGTTCCTTCTGTAACCGCATCTCCAGAAGAATCTAATCCAGAAAAGTTATATTTGATAATGGCTTTATCATTTGCCGTCACAACGAACGGAGACTTGGTTATATATTCGATCTTCAGAGTGCTTGTAGTAGCGCTTCCGCCGCCTCCGCCTACGATTTTAAACTGGGCTTTAACGGTGCTTACTTCACCATCTTTTCCCTCGTTTTCAATTTCGTAGAGGGTATACAGCCCGTCTTCGCTGTTATATGTTGCGTTATATGTTTTGCCAGGATCGGTCTCAATATTTCTGACCAGATCCTCTAATTCAGCCACCTTTGTGCCAACAGATGAAATACTTGTTTTGTTGGTGTTCGCAGTCTGTTCAACTGTGTCTATTTTACTGGAAATGCTTGTGATTTCAGCAGAATTCGCTTTGGATTGCAGAAGAGTATCTACAGAATTTTTGTCGTAGTACCGTGTTTTAAGTGTTTCTGGAAGGTCGTCGATGTTCTTATGAATTTCCGCAAGATCTGCATCCACCTTTCCATTGTATTCACTGATTGATTCGGTGATCGGAGTAGTAGCAGTCGAAATCTTGCTGTCTACGATCTGCCCATAAGATGACACCCATTCTGCGGATGGATCGGTATTTAATTTAATCGCCTCGATAACCGTGGTGTCGTTATAAAACGTGATTGTTTTATTTACGGAATCGTATTCTACTTTAAATTTCGCCAATCCGTCGATTGCATCAATCTTTTTATAAACATCTGTTAGGTCAACATTTTTTAGTAACTCATCAACCTGCGCAGAAGTGTAGTAAGGCTCCAACTTAGAAACAATAGAAGAGTCAACTGTGCTCGCCAATTCATTTTTTGCGTCAACAACGATATTTCCTGCGCTTGCGGCAGACTGAGCTGCATCATTCGCGTATTTCTTTGCTTGAGTTGCGGCTTCCTGTGCTTCTCCAACCTTTTCAGTTACCTGAGATAGAAAAGATGTGATCCATGACTCGTCTGGCTCGATAACACCATTTCCGGCAAGAGACTTCAGAATGTTCAGTTTACCATTCGGCTTTGTTTTCCATATATACTCGTCGCCTTTTGAGTTTGTGCCGATCGCCTGAATTTCAAATTGCAGATCGCCCTCGTGTGCGGTCGCATTTTTGCTGACTAGCCAACCAAACCTAATTTTTTCGTTATTGTAACTTACGTTTATCGGCGTCGCGTTATCTTCATATCCTTGCGCCGTAACAAAATGAACCATGATGGTCATTTTCATTAAGTCCATTCCGTCGTAGTATCGATTCATCTGGAATGGAACAAACTGAGAATTAGATTCTTGCGTAATATTAATCTGATTCTCGTTTACTGTTATGTTCTTTTTAGCGTCAACCGTGGATAATTCGTCATCACTATAATCGTCATACCATAAGTATTTATTACTAACCGAAAAATCATCGACAGCTAAAACATTCACAGCGTTGCTTTCGTATAAAGCGATGTCACTATCTAAGTTCACTGTAGACACTTCATTTTCTACATTTTTTAATAATTTCTGCTTATTAACAGAATCCTGAAATGACAATGCCATTGCAAAATTCCACTCCTTTCTTTTAATTTTAACTAGCTGACCCGGTGAGACTTGAACTCACAACCTCACGATTAACAGTCGTGCGCTCTAACCAATTGGGCGACAGGCCAATAGAGCGAGAGAGTGCGGTGAACACTCAGAATCAGAGCCGGGATGCATACCGGCTAGGATTTTCGACGTCAGGCTTCTCGCACAGAAATAGACGGTGACGAGCCGTCTAGTCCGTCCATATGTTGTCATCATATGGGTAGTTGGTGTTGCAACAAATATCAGCATGAAGCACTAACTAGCTGACTTGCGCTGTACTTGCGCAGTTGTTTAGAATAGGATACTTGGGGCCTTGTATAGTATCCCATTCATGCTTATTGAGTAAAAGTCTACCAACGAATCGACAGGCCGTCTTGAACCAATGTTGTCATCGTTGGTGCGCAGGTGTCTTACCCGCTTCTGGTTCCTAACTTGCGAAATTCGCCGAAGTACATCGTATGTATACCAGAAACCGTTTACTTTATATTTTCGATTTGTTGTAAATTTTTGACAGAGTTTTGAGCGGTGTGTTTACCGCCTACATAATTCGCCTTGTTGATAAATTGACGCACAAAAATAACCGCCCAGATCAATAAGCGGTTACTTTTGTTGTGTTAATATGTTTTTCTATTAGCTAATACGACCAAATATTGACTCAAAACCGTCTAACGGGAATTGCCTGTCTTTTCTTAGAAAAATATATCACATATAAATATTATTTATAAGTCAAAATTGAAACAGTCGTGCAGACATTGTCTACATTGACTGCTTTAGAAAATAGAAAACGCCATTGGCATAGTTGCCAAATACGTTCTAGCACACCCTTTCACATCATGGTGAGCGATTGATGCAGAAAGCGCCATGTATTACACATGACGCCTTCAGGAACTCCTCCTACACCTGGCAGGCGAGCTATTGTCTATAGGTTATCAACTATATCGACGATTTCAAAATCTGATTCTTCGATATAGTCAATAAGCAGATTAAAAATCTCCGACTTCATATTACCTATTACCATATATGAAATCTTATCCTTTGAAAAATAATACCACTGATCGGCTTTTATGTAACCGCTTTTCCCATTGTTAGGATCGGTATCAACGTCTTCCGAAGTCAGCGGAAAATTGCCCGGATAATTTAATTTTCTACGCTTTTGTTCTTCGTTTTTAAAGGAGGAGAGGACATTCGCCACGAAATCATAGGACAGTCCATGTATTTCTCCGTTCTCATCGCTGACAACAACGAAAGAGTGTGACCGTATAGATTTTCCGTGATCTTTATACTTATCAACGATGATAATATCACCTATTTTGCACATAAGAAATTCCTTGTTTGCTTATCAAAACTTTTTTTTCGCCAGTATAAACTTCTGGATTCCATCCCATAGGAGATACGCTGCGAAGAGCGTCCGAAGTCGAGATGGTTCCATGTTTACGAGATGCCAGCTTCGCAATATCAAGTTTTCTGTAAGAATCGCCCATAATTCGACCTCCTTCTCACAATACTTTGCAAGAGTATTATATCATATGCGATTTAAATATACAATATACATCGTAATAAAGCAACCCAGAATTATCCAATCGGCTTTTGATTGATTCCTCTATGGGGTATGATCCTCTAATATGATTGAACTATTATTGTTTGAGGGGTTAATATACGTTCGTCCCCTATGAGGATTGAGATACTAGAGGGTTTTGATATATTATATCACGAAAAGTGGGAGAAGATAAGGGAAAGCGAACAAAAGTCGATTTCTGCAATCTTATTTGCTTTACAGATCAGAAATCGACGCTTGTTCTACTTTTCTTATTTCACCATCTACGAAATATTTTTCAAATTGTTCGTCAGGTGTCAGGTCTTTGTAGACCGACACCATATCTAAAGACTGCCAGCCAACTAGCATTTGAATAACGTCATCTGGCAATCCGCTGCGAGAACATGCAGTTGTAAAATAATGTCTCAAAGAGTGCCAATAGAAATCAAC
>ENA-OPAO01002492-OPAO01002492.1-human-gut-metagenome-genome-assembly--contig:-NODE-2492-length-10823-cov-2.522195_pt1 | contig 10823 bp, 9 predicted proteins | sample MGYA00241054_ERZ501424 | MGnify/ENA primary metagenome ERZ501424 (study PRJEB25962, sample SAMEA2042623) | human gut metagenome | biome: human gut; feature: human-associated habitat; material: faeces...
CCAACCTTTCTCATTTTGCTCTACTTGAATTTTTGAAAATCCAGCATTTTTCAATGCTTTCTCAATCTGCTCGGAAGTATAAATTGTCATGCCGTGGATTATATCTGTCCATTTTTCGTCCTTTGTATTTTTCCCATTGGATTCATTGCATATCAGGAAAGTTCCTCCATTTTTAAGCACACGATATACTTGCTGAAAAGCAACTTGAATACCGGGCCAAAAGTAGATTGTTTCAAAGGCAGTTACCAAGTGAAAAGTGTTTTCTGAAAACGGCAGATTCATAACATTGCCTTGCAAAACTTCGCATCGGCCTTCCTGAATTGCTGCCCGATTGAGTTTTTTCGACTTCTGAACACTAACTTCGGAGTAGTCAACGCCAGTTATGTGTCCATTTGAACTTTTTCCCAAAAGGCGTTTGAGGTTAGCCCCTCCACCGCAGCCAATATCCAGACAGAAATCATCGTCGCGGATTTTTATGTGCGTCAAGCCCCATTCTGCAAGTGCGGCATGGCCGGTGTTCATCATATTGACCATGATCTTCCCGGCGAATCCTTTTGGTTTGCAGGTGTTTTGAAAGAAAGACATATTTTTTCTCCTAATTTAACATGATGCGAAAGATTGGCAAGTGCCGATTCTCCGAAGTTTTCCCGCAGAGTAGGAACTTAAATTTCTCCGGGCGTAACGCCATATCTTTTTTTAAAAGCGTCGATAAAATGGCTTGCGTTGGTATATCCTACCATCCATACCACGTCTTTTACCTTGTACTTTCCGCTTTGCAGCAGGCGGTAGGCCATCTCCATTCGTTTTTCCACGATGTATTCATAAACCGTGCAATTAAAACAGATTTTGAACCCCTGTTTCAATTTGGTTTCGCTCAAAAAACATTGTTCGGCAATCTGTGCGATTGTCAAAGGATGGAGGAAATGATTGTCGATAATTTCCCTCGCTTTCATCAAGCATCGGTAATCTTCTCTGGAAATATCTTTGGTATTTTTCTGCTTGCCAATCGCTTCATCACAAAACAAAGACAGCAGTTCTAAAACCTTTCCTTCCAGATACAACTTGCGCAGCTTCCGCTCGGGCGGGCAGTCCAACAACTGCTGTAAAACAAGGCGTATCTCCGGTGTGGTGGAAAATACATGGGTACAAATCTTATCATCCCGCCGAATTAAATGCGCTGCTTCTAAATCTTCTGTCAGTGAGGAAAAACGTCCTTCCTCCAGCGAAATGCTCAAGGTATGGTAAGGCTGCTCGGAACCGAAATGGCTTACGCACTGTGAAAACGTCCCACATTGCAAACTGCACTGTGTTGGGGAAAGCTGGTAGTGCTCGCCTTGCTTTTGGCGATAATCCCATTCGCAGATCCCATTCATACAGAAGGAAAGCTGAAAGACCTTGCGCTCTGGATATTCTTCGTACAATTCCGTTTCCCGCTTAAAGGCCATTTCAGACTGAACCAAAAACAGTCCTTTGGATAACTCCTGCATACCCACAAAACCATCGGCAACCTGTTTTGTGAGATCAAAGCAGTTGCCGGTTTGTTTATGCCCTACGGTACCCGAAAGGCCGGAAACCTGAAAAGAGTGAGGCATATATTCGGGGGCGGACCATTGTAAAAGCATACTGCCAAACTCCTTTCACAAAAATAATAGTTAGCAATAACTAACCACATAATATCACATCTGCTTGCGAAAATCAAGTCGTTTCAAAAACAGATTTGCCGGATTGGGGTATAAAACCGCCGGATTCGGTCACAAAAGCGCAGGCGGTTTTGCTACACTAAACTGTGTTTGGAAAATAACACGGAAAGGCGGGTAAATGTATATGCGAAAAGAAAATGGCAAGAGAGAATCCCCCTATAAAGGAATCCTCAAATTTGCCGACGAAAAGAAACCGCAGCTATCATTTGCCGTTGTCCTGTCTGTTTTATCCTCTGCCTTTGGCGTTGTTCCATATATCGCGGTTGCAATCTTGCTGCAAAAGGCATTGGCAAGCAGTCTGACAACGACTTGGGCAATCCTCTTGCCGGTCATCGCTCTGTGCGGGTATCTTTTGAAGCATACCCTTTACGCGAAATCGACGCTTTGCTCCCATAAGGTAGCTTACGAAATCATCAAAAATATTCGTACCACAATCATGAAGAAAATGTCCAAGGTATCTATGGGAACGATTCAGGGCAAATCTTCTGGCGAGTTTAAGCAGCTTGTTATCGATGATGCGGAAAGGCTGGAAGGACCGCTGGCTCATGCTATCCCTGAGATGACCGCCAGCATACTTGTTCCGATCTTTGTCATTCTGTATTTGTTGGTGATTGACTGGCGCATGGCGTTGGCCGCTTTGGTTTCAGCTATTTTGGGAAACCTGATCTATTATGGCATGATGTTTGGCCGTGGCGAAGTGATGAAGGAATACATGATGTCCAATGCCAATATGAACGCAACCATTGTGGAATATGTCAATGGTATGGAGGTCATCAAAGCATTTAATCAGACTGCTTCCTCAATGGGGCGGTTCCAGTCGGCGGTTCTAAAGGTGCGGGACATCACGACAAAGTGGTATAAACACTGTTGGCCGTTTATGAGCATCAGCCAAGCGATTCTACCATCCTCGATTGCCTTTGTTTTGCCTGTCGGAATGGCTCTTATTTCAGGCGGTACGGTTAGTCTTGCCGAACTGATTGTTTGTATTCTTCTCTCTATGGCAATCGTTGGTTCCCTGCAAAACTTTACCGAGTTTTGGGAAAGTTTTGCCGTTATTTCCGAAGTGCAGCCCCGTATTCAGGCGCTTCTTGATATGGAAGAATTGACGGAACCGGCACAGCCGAAGCATACAGACAAAGCCGACATGCAGATGAAGGATGTTCATTTCGGCTATGGCGACAGCGAGATCATTCACGGTATTTCTTTCACAGCAAAGGCCGGAAGCGTAACTGCCTTTGTGGGGCCTTCCGGTTCGGGTAAATCAACCTTAGCCAAACTGATCGCCCGGTTTTGGGATGTCGATGCAGGCGCAGTTTTAGTAGGCGGGATTGATATTCGGGAGATGTCCCTTACCGACTTAACAGAGAAGATCAGCTATGTATCGCAGGACAACTTTCTGTTCAATATGAGTCTGCGCGATAATATCCGCATTGGTAAACCGGAGGCTACTGATAAGGAAGTGGAATGGGCGGCAGCACAGGCCGGGTGCGATGAATTTATTTCACGTTTCCCCCAAGGATACCAATGCCGGTGACGCCGGGGCAAGGCTTTCCGGTGGCGAGCGCCAGCGCCTTGCCATAGCGCGGGCAATCCTCAAAAATGCGCCTATCGTGATTTTAGATGAAGCCACTGCCTTCACAGACCCGGAGAATGAAGATAAATTGCAGTGCTCCATTGATAAGCTGACAAAGGGGAAAACTTTGATTGTCATTGCGCACCGGCTCTCTACCATTATGTATGCCGACCAGATTTTAGTGTTGGAAAACGGACAGATTACCGCACAGGGAACCCATGAGCAGCTTCTAACCCATTCCGAAACCTATCTGGATATGTGGAAAGCTCATATCAGCGCTATGGATTGGAGTATGAATCAGGAGGTGAGTGAATTATGCTGAAAATCATCCGGCGCGTACTGCGTTTAAGCGGAAACTTATCGAAACGGATTTGGGGCAGCTTTATCTGTGGCTTTCTGGAATCCATGTTCGGCCGGCTGCCAATCGCCGCCGTCTTTCTTGTCCTGATAGAATTGCAGAACGGTCAACCGATTACAGGACAAACATGGGGTATTGTTATCGGCTTGATTGCAGGAGGTTTAATCCTGCGCATGATTTTCAAATATCTGGTTTACCGGCTGCAAAGTACGGCAGGCTTTGAGTTTGTAGCCAGAGAACGGATTGCATTGGGCGACCGGCTGCGGAATGTGCCGATGGGCTTTTTCCATGATAACAGTGTCGGAGACATTACGGCGACTGTTACAACGGATTTGAACTTTCTCGAGAACTACTCTATGCACATTCTTGATAAGGTTACAACCGGCGTTTTGAGTATGATTGTCATGGCGGGTTGTATTTTAGCCTTTGACTGGCGTATCGGTTTGATTTTCGTGGCAGGCATCCTTCTTTCCTTCCCAATCTACAGCCACATGCAGAAAAAAGGAAAGGCGCTCTCTGCAAAGCGGCAGAAAATCCAATCCGAAGCAGTTGCGGCCACATTGGAATACGTGCAAGGTATTTCCGTTGTAAAATCCTTCAATATGTGCGACAAAAATCTGAGCGATATTGAAGATGCCTATGAGAGCAATGCGGCTGCCTCTTATGGGGTGGAGCGTGTATTTACCCCGCTCAATATGACCTATTCGATGGTGTTCCGTATTTCGGCCTGCATGATTATGCTGTGCGCGGGAATCCTCGCTGTTGGCGGCGACCTGTCTTTCGCTAATCTCGCCGTTATTCTGATCGCTTCCTTTACCATCTTCAATCCGATTGAGGTTATGGGCCAGATGACGACAATGATTCGGACAATGGACGCTGCCCTTGACCGGGTAGAGCGTATCAAACAGGCAAAAAAAATTGATGAAAACGGTAGGGACATCCCTTTGGATTCCTTTGACATTGGCTTCGAGCATGTGTCCTTTGCTTATGAGAATGGCAATCCAATTTTGAAGGATGTGAGTTTTTCCATTCCACAGGGCAGCATGACTGCGATTGTCGGTCCCTCTGGAGGCGGCAAAACCACCATTACAAGGCTGATCGCCCGGTTTTGGGATGTGCAGGAAGGCAGCATTACCATAGGCGGCCACGATGTCAAAGAGTTTACCTGTGACAGCCTCTTGAAGAATATGAGCATGGTATTTCAAAATGTGTATCTGTTCCACGATACTATTGAGAACAATATTAAGTTTGGCTGCCCGGACGCAACCCATGAGCAAGTGGTAGAAGCGGCAAAGAAAGCCTGCTGCCACGATTTTATCTCTGCTCTGCCACAAGGATATGACACGGTAATTGGCGAAGGCGGCTCCACCCTGTCCGGTGGAGAAAAGCAGCGGATCTCCATCGCCCGCGCCATGCTCAAGGACGCGCCGATTATCCTGCTTGACGAGGCAACCGCCAGCGTTGACCCGGAAAACGAGGTGCATTTGCAACAGGCCATCAGCGCTTTGGTAAAAAATAAGACGCTGATTGTCATTGCACACCGGCTGTCCACGATTCGGGATGCCGATCTGATTTTGGTGGTGGATAACGGAAAAATTGTAGAAAAAGGCGTTCACGCTGAACTGATACAACAAAAAGGAATCTATCAAAAATTCTGGAATATCCGGCAGAAAGCGCGGAACTGGAAACTTGCACAGTAATTTATGCACTGCGGCGGGCGATATGCCGCCTGCCGCAGTTACTTCGACACAATGGTTAGCTTTGATTAACCGGAAAGGAGGGAAACGGTGAAATCTCATTGGATAAAACGAATCGTGCGGCTGCTGGTTCTGCTCTTTGGCGTAAGCATCCTGTGCTTTATCCTGACTGCATTATCCAGTACAGACCCAGCCACTTATCTTGTGCGCCGTGGAAATCTCTCTCCTACACCGGAAGTGATTGAACAGGTACGCGCGGAACTTGGTTTGGATCAGCCGCTTCCGATTCGGTATTTGAACTGGATCGGCGGTGTCTTTCGCGGCGACTTTGGGGAATCTATTTTTTCAACAAACGAGGTGGCTGCGGATTTGGCAGCCTACTTCCCGCAAACGCTGCAATTAGTTTTTCTGTCGTTAGCTGAAATTATCGTGTTTTCAATTCTGCTTGGCGTTTTATGCGCGGCCAAAAAGAACAAGCTGACGGACCATATCATGCGGATTGTTTCGCTGTTTGGAATTTGTGTTCCTCCGTTCTGGCTCGGTTTTTTGCTGTTGATTGGCTTCGCTGTGGAAATCCCGATTTTCAGCGTAACGCCTGCATCGGGGATTATGGGATTGATATTGCCATCCATTACCTTATCTTTTCCTGTGATTTGCTCGACTGTACGGGTATTTCGCGCTTCACTGCTGGAAGAAATGCACCGTGATTATGTGAGCTTTGCCCGTGCCAACGGGATGACGGTAAACAGGATCCTCTGGAAGAAGGTATTCCGCAATGCCCTGCCGCCCGTCATCACCCTGTTCTGCCAGTATGTAAGCTATCTGATTGCTGGAAGCGCCGTAGTGGAAAAGGTCTTTTCTATCAAAGGTGTGGGCAACTACCTGATGAACTGTATTATGGCTGCTGATGCCAACGCGATTGGCGCTTGTATGCTGATTATCGCCGCGCTGTATCTTCTGGCCGAACTGTTTGGCGAAATACTCAACCACTTGCTATGCCCGTGGAGAAAGGAGGAAAGCGATGCTGCGTAAAATATGGAGAAATCCGCAGGCGGTCATCGGGCTTGGCCTGATTGTGCTGATCTGCGCCGTTGCAATTCTCGCACCGCTTTTGGCTCCCCATGCGCCGGACGAGGTGAATCCACTGATGAAATATCAAGCGCCGAGCGCCGATTATCCCCTTGGAACCGATCAGCTTGGGCGGTGTGAATTATCCCGCTTGCTTTATGGTGCAAGAGCATCCCTTGGGCTGGCGCTTCCCATTTTGATTCTGTTGGGAGGGATTGGTTTAATCCTTGGAATGATGACAGCGTGTATCGGCGGCTGGTTTGACCGTGTTGTGACAGGAATCAGCCAGGTATTTATCGCTTTCCCCACGCTCATTATCGCAGTGGCGATTATCGGCGTTTTGGGAAATGGCCTGCAAAATATTATTTGGGCGGTTGTCATCTCCATGTGGGCGCGGTTTATGCAGCTTATTCGCACCTATGCCAAAACGGAACTTGGGCGGGATTACATTGTCGCCGCGAGGGTGTCCGGCTGTGGAATGTGGCAGCTTATTGTTCACCATTTAATTCCCAATATCCTTCCGCAGTTTTTGGTGTATTTTTCAACGGGCGTAGCTTCGGCCATCCTCACGGTTTCCAGCTTTTCGTTTCTCGGCCTTGGTCTGCCCAGCGGAACGGCTGAATGGGGCGCAATGCTGGAGGAAGCGCAGGTGGCGTTGTATTCCCACCCGGAACTGCTCATTTACCCCGGTATCTGCATTTTCATTGCCGCCGCAGGCTTCAATCTGTTTGGCGAGGCGCTTAGGGACATTCTTCAGCCGCAGGAGGATGTGCTATGAGCAAAAAGCTGTTACAGGTAGAACATCTTAGCATTGCGCTTAAAAATCCATATCAGGATTTGGTGAAGGACATCAGTTTTTCGTTGGAGGAAGCGGGTGCAGTTATCCTTTTAGGCCAATCAGGAAGCGGAAAAACGATGACCTGCCGGGCAATTTTGGGGCTGCTTAACAGCAGCGCCTTCCAAGTGAATGGCGAAATCTTTTTTGATAACAGATCGCTTTTACAGCTAAAGGAAAAAGAACGGGCGCTGTACTATGGCAATAAAATCGCTTTTATCCCGCAAAATCCGATGACGGCGCTCGACCCTTCCAGAAAAATTGGTGCTCAAATGGCCGAATTTCTTAACCTGCATCAAGATTTGAAGAAAAAGGAAGCCTTGTCTCTTTATGAACAGGCGTTGTCTCGGGCAGGGCTTACAGACACCAAAAGGATTTTAAGCAGCAGGCCGTATCAGCTTTCGGGTGGTATGCTCCAGCGCTGCCTCATTGCCCTTGCGATTGCCGGTAACGCAAAGCTGGTGGTTGCCGATGAACCGACTACCGCTTTAGACGCGATTCACAGGGACAAAGCAGTTGAGCAATTTTTGCATCTACAGGAGCAAGGCTGCGCCCTTTTGATTGTGACCCATGATTTTGACGTTGCCCGGCATATCGGCGGCCATGTCCTGATTATGAAGGAAGGCCGGAGGGTGGAACAGGGCAGCGCCATAGAGGTTTTGCAGAATCCGAAAGCCGGTTATACGAGAGAACTGATTGAGGCGATCCACTTGGGATGGGGGTGAGTACATGCTGGAGGTGAAAAATGTAAGCAAACAGTATAGAGGCGAAGATAAGCTGCTGTTTGACGCGGTTTCCGATGTGAGTCTGTCTATGGAAGATCACTGTATCTATGCTTTGGTGGGAGAAAGCGGCTGCGGGAAAAGTACCCTATCTCGGTTGATTTTGGGGCTGGAATCCCCTTCGTCCGGTCAAATCCTGCTGGACGGAAAACCGATTTCCCGCAAAGGGAAAAGGAATCGGAAAGAAACAGCAAAAGCAATCCAACTGGTATTGCAGGACGGAAAAAGCGCCCTTGACCCCCATTTTACGGTTTATCAGGCGATTGCCGAGCCAATCCGAAACCTGCTGAATATACCTAAAGAGAAAGAACGGGCAAGAATTTTTGAATTGCTTGACCGTATGGGGATGCCGAAGGAAACAGCGAACAAGAAAACGGGCGAACTCTCCGGCGGGCAGCAAAAGCGCGTAGGGATTGCCCGTGCTCTGGCTGTTTCCCCGCGCTATATCGTCTTTGACGAATCCATCAGCGGTTTGGATGTCATTCTGCGCAAAAGTATTTTGGAATTGCTAAAAAGAGTTCAGGAGGAAGAACAATGCTGTTATCTTTTCATTACCCATGAGATTGACGCGGCGCTTTATCTTGCGGACGAAATTCATGTGATGCAAAACGGGAAACTGATCGAAAGCCGTCAATGGAATGGGGATCTGAAGATATTTCAAAACCCCTATACCAAACAGCTTTTGCGCGCTTCCCACTTGATTTGAAATAGGTATATACGCTCCTTGGGGCGTGATATATACAAAAAACGAAAGGACGGTTTGATTTATGAAACTAAAATCACTTGCTGCACTGATGATGGCGGGCGTTATGGCGCTTGGTCTCTGCGCCTGCAACAGTACAACACCCGATACTTCCGGTTCTGATTCTACTCCGGTAAGTATCACAACAACAGAAAGCTGGGATTTTTCCACCGGCTTCTATCCAGCGATGTCCCCTGCCACTTCCAATGGTACTTACGGTTTCACCTACTATGCCCGTAACTGCTACGATACACTCGTCGTTCGGGAAAATGGTGAATTTAAGGCTGGGCTGGCCGAAACGTGGGACATCAGCGATGATGGACTGACCTACACTTTCCATCTCAAAGAAGGCGTGAAGTTTTCGGATGGTGCTGACCTCAATGCGGAAGCAGTAAAAACCAGCTTAGAGGCGGCATTCTCCAATTTGGGAGCATATATTGCATCCTTTGGTAAGATTGGAACACTCACGGAGTCGATTGAAGTGGTGGACGAACATACCGTGGCAATTCATCTTACCACTCCTTATTATGGTGTTTTGAACGACCTCGCCATGTGCAACCCAATGGGAATCGTATCGCCCAATGCGTTTAATGAGGATTTGACAACTAAAGAAGAACTGCTGACCCAGACAATGGGGACTGGCCCCTATATGTATGCCGGGGACGGTGACGGAACCTCTTATACTTTCGTCCGCAATCCCAATTATTGGGGAGAACAGCCTGATGTGGACGAATTTACCGTAAAAGTGATCGCGGATCCCGATGCTGCAATTCTCGCTCTGCGCAATGGCGAAGTGGATCTGCTTGCGGGTACATCCCGTTTGAGCTTTGCTGGTTATACCGAACTTTCCTCTGCGGATGGAATTGGCACCGTATTGGATGACAGCATTTCCAACAGCCGTTTTATCGGCTTCAATACACAGGAGGCTCCGTTTAACGATGCCGCTGTCCGGCAGGCGGTGGCCTATGCGATTGATAAGGAAACGATCAGCGACAGTGTATTCTCCGGTCTTGAAACAGCTTCGGAACAGTTGCTGGATACCTCTCTACCGTATTGCGATGTAGAAGCCACTACATACAGCTACAATGCAGATAAAGCAAAAGAATTGCTGGAAAGCGCCGGTTGGGTAGACAGTGATGGCGATGGCATCCGCGAAAAAGATGGCGCAAAATTGAGTGTTACGCTGGATTATATCACCAATCAGGGAACAATGGACGATGCGGCGCTTGTAATTGCTCAGGAATTGGGTGAAGTAGGGTTTGAAGTAACGCCTCGCGGTTCGGATAATATGACGTGGTTTACGCAGGTTTCTACCGATTTTGATTTCTCGCTCCACACAACCTACGGCGGTTACTATGACCCGTTCCTCACCATGACGAATATGAACCCGGAAATGATGTCCGACCCGATTTTGTGGCAGGTTGCCCTTACTATGGAAAATGGCACGGACACCATTAAAGAGCTGGACAGCACCGCTGATTTGGACCGTGTGCAGGAAATCTATAGCGAGGTGCTTACCTTTGCGGCAGATCAAGCCGTACTGGTTCCGTTTACCTCTGCGCATCAGTATGCCGCCTTTAACAGCGACAAGATTGATTCGTTCAGCTTTGGCAGCGACCAGTTGTTCATTGAAATCGCCAATGTAAAGGCGAAATAACGGTAGTGAACACGAAGAATGTTCTGGAAGGGAGGTGTGCCAATGGCTTTGACACCAGCGATGGAGGATTATCTGGAGGCTATCTTAATGATAAAACAGCAGCACGGTTATGTTCGATGCGTAGATGTCGCAGAGCAGTTGGGGGTAAAAAAGCCTTCCGTAAGCCGGGCAGTCAAGGAACTCATAAAATCCGGCCATCTTGTTAAAAATGCTGACGGTACACTTTCCCTAACGGAACTAGGATTGCAGATTGCCGAACAGATTTACGAAAAGCACCTGTTTTTCACAAAGCAACTTATATTGGCTGGCGTGGATCCCGAAACCGCAGAGCAGGATGCTTGCGGCATTGAACACGCAGTTAGTTCAGAATCGTTTCAAAAATTAAAGAAAGCATTTGATGACGGTTAGGTG
>ENA-OPAO01002497-OPAO01002497.1-human-gut-metagenome-genome-assembly--contig:-NODE-2497-length-10795-cov-3.844600_pt1 | contig 10795 bp, 11 predicted proteins | sample MGYA00241054_ERZ501424 | MGnify/ENA primary metagenome ERZ501424 (study PRJEB25962, sample SAMEA2042623) | human gut metagenome | biome: human gut; feature: human-associated habitat; material: faeces...
CGTGCACTCCCCGGCGGAGCTGTATGCGCTCGAGCCGCAGTCGGTCGCGGCGCTGGACCATATGGGGAAGAAGTCGGCCGAGAATCTCATGGCCGCCATCGAAAAGAGCAAGGACGCCGGCATGGCGCGCCTGCTGTGCGCGTTCGGCATCCGGCAGGTTGGGCAGAAGGCGGCCAGGGTGCTGGCCATGCACTTCGGCACGCTGGACAAGCTCATGGCGGCGACGGAAGAAGAGCTCATGGCCATCCCGGACGTCGGCCCGACGACGGCGGCGTACCTGCGTGCATGGTTCGATAACCCACAATCACAGCACCAGATCCGCCTGCTGCGCGATGCGGGCGTCAGCTTTGATTCCAGGGAGCAGGTCGTGGACCGCCGCTTTGCCGGCAAGACATTTGTGCTCACCGGCGCGCTCGAGCACTTCAGCCGCGACGAGGCCAGCGCCATCATCGAGCGCTTCGGCGGCAAGACGAGTTCTTCCGTGTCGAAAAAAACGTCCTATCTGCTCGCCGGCGAAAACACCGGCTCGAAGTATCAGAAGGCGCTCACGCTCGGCACGCCTATCATTACGGAAGCTGAATTCCTGGACATGATCCAGGAGTAACGAAAGAAACGGAGTGGAAATCATGCGAGATTACGCAAAAGAATTTGAAAACCGCGTCGCCTTTATCCGCGACCTGCTCAAAAGCAGCGGCGCCAAAGGCGTCATCTACGGCAACAGCGGCGGCAAGGACAGCGCGCTCGTCGGCATCCTCTGCAAGGCTGCGTGCGACAACACGGTCGGCATCATGATGCCGTGCGCGTCCAAGCGCAACTTCGGCGAGGACATGACCGACGGCCTGGCCGTGGCCGAGCAGTTCAACATCGAGACGCGCACTGTCGATTTGACGCCCGTGCGCGAGGCCGAGCTCGCCGCTCTCAAGGGCGTAACGGAGCTCACAGACATGGCGATAGCCAACATTGCTCCGCGCCTGCGCATGATAACGCTCTACGCTGTCGCCCACGCAGAAAACCGGCTCGTCGCCGGCACCGGCAACCGCAGTGAGGCATACATGGGCTATTTCACGAAGTGGGGCGACGGCGCGTATGACTTCAATCCCATCGCCGACCTGACCGTGACGGAAATTTACGAGTTCCTGACCTGGCTGCATGCGCCGGAAAACATCATCCGCAAAGCGCCGTCCGCCGGTCTCTTTGAGGGTCAGACGGATGAGCAGGAGATGGGCGTGACCTACGCCGCCATCGACAAATACATCCTCACCGGCGAGGCCAGCGAGCACGACAAGGCCATCATCGACCGCTACCATAGCCGCAGCGAGCATAAGCGCCGCCCGGCCGCGACCTATCACGCCGAATGACGCAGTATTTCGATACCCACGCGCACTACGACAGCGGAAAGTTCAACGCCGACCGCGAAGAGGTGCTGCGCGCCGTGCATGAGAGCGGCGTTGCGCTCATCGTGGATCCCGGCGACTGTGCTGCGACGTCCGCGCGCGCCGTCGCCATCGCACAGGAATATGATTTCGTCTATGCCGCCGTCGGCTGGCACCCGGAGGAAGCCGCCGGCTGGACGGACGACAGTCTGGAGCAGATCCGCGCGCTGGCGGCGCAGCCCAAGGTCTGCGCCATCGGCGAGATCGGTCTGGACTATTACTGGGATGCCTCCACGAAGGCAACGCAGGAGATCATGCTGCGCGCGCAGCTGGAGCTGGCGCTGGAGCTGGATCTCCCGGTCATCATCCACGACCGGGAGGCGCACGGCGACAGCCTGCGCATCGTGTGCGACTATCCGGGCCTGCGCGGCGTGTTCCACTGCTTTTCCGGCAGCGTGGAGATGGCGCGCGAGCTGCTGCGCCGCGGCTGGTACCTCGGCTTTGACGGCCCGATCACATATAAAAATGCCGTCAAGGCGCTGGACGTGATCGCCGCCTGCCCGACGGACCGGATGCTGCTCGAAACGGATTCGCCCTATCTGTCCCCGGTGCCGAACCGCGGCAAGCGCAACGATTCGCGCAACCTGCCGTACATTGCTGCGCGCATAGCGGAGATCAAGAGCATGACCACAGAAGAAGTCGCGGAGGTGACACTGCAAAATGGAAAACAACTCTTCGGCCTCTGAGCGCTGGCTGCTGCGCGGCGCGCCGAATGCGCGCGACCTCGGCGGCCTGCCCACCATGGATGGCCGCACGATCCGGCCGGGCCTGTTGCTGCGCAGCGGCGAACTTGCCGGCATCACAGAGCCGGACGCACAGACACTCACGGAATATCCGCTGCGAACGGTCGTGGATTTCCGCACGGACCTCGAGCGGGAGCAGAAACCGGACCGTGTCCTGCCGGGCGTGCAGTATGTCCACTGCCCGATCGTGCAGCAGGCGGCGGCCGGCCTGACGCGCGAGGAGCACGCCGACCCCTATGCGGCCGTCGTCGCGCACGCGAAAGCGATGGCCGGCCGGGAGCGGGCGTTCATGTGCGAGCTGTACCGCAGTCTCGTCACGCAGGCATTCTCCATCGCGCACTACCGGCAGTTTTTTGCGCTTCTGCTCGCGCAGACGGACGGCGCGCTGCTCTACCACTGCACGGCGGGGAAAGACCGCGTCGGTGTCGGCACGATGCTGCTGCTGACGGCGCTGGGTGTGGACTGGCCGGTCATCGTGGAAAACTATCTGATCACCAACGAGCGCATGGCCGCCTCGACCGACTGTCTGCTGACGGCGGTCGTGGACTATGACCTGAGCGAGGCGGAGCGGGAGGTCATCCGCACGTTTGACCGCGCGGACGCGGCGTTCCTGACGGCTGCGCGCGATGCGGTCGCGGAGCGATACGGCAGTGTGGACGCTTTTCTGACGCAGGCGCTTGGTGTTGGCGCGGCCGAGCGGGCGGCGCTGCGCGCGCGTTACCTGACAGCAGAATAAAAAGACGGCGTGCTGCCCATTTGGGCGGCACGCCGTTGTGATGCTGTGTGTTTGCTTACAGCTCCTGTTTCGGCATTTGATCGGACAGGTAGATCCGGATGGGATCTTCCTGCGCGTGACCATACGGCACCTTCGGCGCACGGAAGAGATTCGTTTCCGGCAGCACCGTGCTGAGCACGACGTGGAACGTGGTTCCGCCCCATTCGTTGCTCTCCAGGAGAATGGTGCCATCGTGCTTTTCCGCAATGCCGAGTGCGACCGTCAGGCCAAAGCTGTTGCTGCTCAGATCGGAAAAATCCACGCCGGTCACACGCAGCGGGATAAAGATCGTCCCGAGTTTTTCCGGCGGGATGCGTACACCGTCATCCCGAATGGTGATGTCGGCGTGGTCGCCCTCCTGCGTGACGGTAAAGCGGATGCGGTCGCCGTGCTTGCAGCGCTCCGTGCAGTTGGCAATGATGTTGAGCAGCATGCGCTGGATGAGCGCCGTGTCGAGCGCGCAGTTGATCGGCTCGTCCGGAATGCTGACCTCCAGCACGATGCCGTTGGCGTCGGTGATCGGCTGGATGTTATCCAGCAGCGTCCGGCATTCCTTGCCCAGGTCGCACAGCTGCGGCATGAACGCAAGCGTGCCGTCGTACAGGCCGGAGGCCGTGGAGGCGTTGAGCGTGAAGCGCAGCAGCCGGTAGTAAAACTGCGTCAATTCGGCGGCGTTGCGCCGGAAGCGCACGTCGCTGAGCTGCATGGCGTAGTCTGAAAAATACGTCGTGAGCGTGCGGAAAGCGTTGAGAGATGCCAGAAACGGTGCAAACTGCGCGCCGGCCCGCAGGGCGTTTTCATCCTGCGGCACGAACGAGAACAGCCGAAACGCACCAAACGATGTCACGGAGATGATGACGTGGCGCTTTTCGATCGTGGCAGACGTGACGAATTCCGTAGCCGTGGCCTCCGTGATGTGCGCCGGCAGCAGCTCGGTGAGTTTGTGATTTGTGCGGTTGCCGCGAAACAGTTCCTGCGCCGCCGGGTTCATAAACGCGACAAATTGCTCCTGCGCGCCGATCACGGCGGTGTTGCTCATCGAAAACAGCGTGTTGAGCGAGTCGATGATCAAAGTATTGCTCATTTTCCGATCCCCCCTAAGATGTATTAAAAAACAGTATAGCAGAATTCGTCAATAGACACAAGCTTTTACACGCAAAAATTCGGAGATTTGTTGCAAATAGCCAGCGCCGCCTGCCGCGCCGATAAGAATGTGGTTGCGCTTTCGACGGAATTGTTATAGAATGTAGCTGTAAGAAATTGCGCTGCGTGCTGTGCGCAGCAGATATAACAGGAGGAATAGAGCATGATTAAAATTGGCATCAATGGCTTCGGCCGCATCGGCCGTCTGGTGTTCCGCGCCGCGATCTGCGCCGACGATATTGAGGTCGTCGCCGTCAACGCGCCGGATAAGACGCCCGAGCAGCTGGCGTATACCGTGAAGTACGATTCCGTGCACGGCCGCTTTCACGGCACGGTCGATTGCGAGGGCGGCGAGAACCCGGCCCTGATCGTCAATGGCAAGCGCGTTGCGCTGCTCAACAACCGCGACGCGAAGCTCCTGCCCTGGGGCGAGCTGGGTGTCGAGTATGTGCTCGAGTGCACCGGCGCGTTTCTGACCAAGGAAAAGGCGCAGGATCATCTGGACGCCGGCGCGCAGGTCGTTGTGCTCTCCGGCCCGTCCAAGGACGACACGCCGATGTTCGTCTGCGGCGTTAACCTCGATGCGTACACCCCGGATATCAAGATCGTGTCCAACGCTTCGTGCACCACGAACTGCCTGGCGCCGCTGGCCAAGATCATCAACGATAATTTCGGCATCGCCGAGGGCCTTATGACCACCGTCCATGCCGACACGGCCACCCAGCAGGTTGTCGACGGCTTCTCCAAGAAGAACTGGCGTCTGTCCCGCGGTGTGCACGGCAACATCATCCCGACCAGCACCGGCGCTGCCAAGGCGGTCGGCAAGGTCATTCCGGCCCTGCAGGGCAAGCTGACCGGCACTTCCATGCGCATCCCGAGCGCGGACGTGTCCATCGTCGATCTGACCTGCCGCCTCGAGAAGGCTGCGACGTATGATGAGATCTGCGCTGCCGTCAAGGCTGCCGCGGAAGGCCCGATGGCCGGCGTCGTCGAGTATGTCGATGACGAGGTCGTCTCCTCCGACTTCATCACCGATCCGCACACCAGCATCTTTGATGCCAAGGCTGGCCTCGCGCTCAACGATCACTTCGTCAAGCTCATGGCGTGGTACGACAACGAGTGGGGCTTCTCGAACAAGATGCTCGACCTGACGCGCCACATCGACTCCGTGCGCAAGGCGTGATCGGAAAAACAAACCGCAAATCAGGGGAATGCGCTGCATTCCCTTGATTTTTTCTGTCCGGTAGTGTAAAGTATACCGGCACGTGAAATTTCAGCGGGGGAGGGAGTGCGGTTTGCAGGAAAGCAGCAAGCAGAACTATCTCCACGGCGCGGCCATGATGACGGCCGGCGTTGTGGTCATCAAGATCCTCGGCGCGATCTATAAGATCCCGCTCGGCAATATTCTCGGCGACGAGGGATACGGCTATTTCTCCGTTGCCTATAATATTTATTATGTCTTTCTCAACATGGCAACGGCGGGTATGCCGGTCGCGCTCTCGCGCATGATCAGCGAGGCGGACACGCTCGGCCGCCCCGTACAGGCGCGCAAGATCTTCCGCGTGGCCTGGCTGACGTTTGCCATTTTCGGCCTGCTGCTCGGACTGGTCATGTTCCTGTTCCCGACGGAGCTGGCCGGGATGCTCAACAATGTCCGCGCGGCACAGAGCATCTGGGCGCTGTCGCCGGCGCTCGTGCTCGTGTATCTGACGAGCACGTACCGCGGCTATGCGCAGGGCATGAGCAACATGAAGCCGACGACCGTCTCCCAGATCCTCGAGGTCGTGGGCAAGGTCGCCGTCGGTCTTGTGCTCGCGTGGAGCTTTACGCGCGCGGGCAAGAGTCTGCCGGTCGCATCGGCGGGGGCGATCTTCGGTGTCACGGCGGGCGGCGCTTTTGCGCTGATCTATGTGGCGATCTATTATCACCGCCACTATCCGGAAAAACCGGTCGCGGATCCGGATGTGCCGGATTCCGCCGGACATATTCTCGTCACGCTGCTGCGTATCAGCATCCCGATCGCGCTCGGCTCCAGTGTGCTGAGCATCATCAATCTCGTGGACACGAAGCTCATCATGTACCGCCTGCAGACGGCGCTTGGCTATTCCGAGTCGTATGCAAACGTTCTCTACGGCGTTTACGGCAAGGTGCAGACACTGTATAATCTCCCGGCCGCTTTCGTGACGCCGATGACGATCAGCATCGTCCCGGCCATTGCGGCGGCGGTCGTGCAGGGAAAGTATACGCAGTCGAAGACCATTGCGGAATCCGCGCTGCGCATTTCCGCGGCGGTCGCCATGCCGATGGGCATCGGGCTTGCCGTGCTGTCTTACCCGATCGTCAACGTGCTCTATCCGCGCAGCAACGCGGCCGGCCCCACGCTGCTGATGCTGCTGGGCATTGCGTCGGTGTTCGTGTGCATTTCACTGATCACGACGGCGGTCCTGCAGGCGACCGGCCACGAGATCTACCCGGTCTATTCCATGCTGGCCGGCGGCCTGGCGAAGATCGCGGTCAACTGGTTCCTGATCGCGGTGCCTGAGCTGAATATCACCGGCGCGCCGGTCGGCACGCTCGCGTGCTATCTTGTCATCTGCACCATGAACCACATTTTCCTGTGCAAAACGCTCCGTGAGCGGCCGAATGTCGGCCGGGCGCTCGTGCGTCCGCTGCTGAGCACACTCATCATGGCTGTCGTGGCCTGGGGCGTGTATGCGGGCCTGTCCGCCGCCATGGGCGGCGACCTGAGCTGGAAGCACATGGCGCTGGCCATGCTCGTGTCGATGGTCTGCGCGGTCGTGACATATCTGGTAGCGGTCGTGAAAACGCACGCGATCACGCTGGCCGATCTGCAGCTCATCCCGAAGGGTGAAAAGCTCGCAAAAGTTCTGCACATCAGATGACATAACACCGAAAAATCCTGAATTTTCAATGGTTTTTTGAAAAAAGGGTTGCAGAAGGAGCAAAATTGTGTTAGATTTTCTCTGCAAAGAAAGCTATGACCTGCGCGACTTTGTGGCGCTCATCACGTTCCTGCGCTCGCCGGATGGCTGCCCGTGGGATCAGGTGCAGACGCACGAGAGCATCCGCCGCAACTTCCTGGAGGAGACGTATGAGGTCTGTGAGGCCATCGACGCCGGTGATACGGCGCACCTGAAGGAAGAGCTGGGCGACGTGCTCATGCAGGTGCTGTTCCATACGGATATTGAGCGCGAGGCCGGGCATTTTGATATTGACGATGTGGCGGACGCTGCCTGCAAAAAGCTTGTCTACCGGCATCCGCATGTGTTCCGGCGCGACGAGCCGGATGCGCCGGACTGGGACACGATCAAGCAGCGCGAGCGCGCGCAGACGACCACCGCCGAGGCGATGGACAGCGTGGCGCGCAGTCTGCCGGCACTTTGGCGCTGTGAAAAGATTCAGGCCAAGGCGGCCAGGACCGGCTTTGAGTGGCCGGACGCGGATGCGGCGCTCGACAAGGTCGCCGAAGAGACGCAGGAACTGCGCGAGGCCGTGGCCTCCGGCGACGCGGACGCCGTGACCGAGGAACTGGGCGATCTGCTGTTTGCTGCCGTGAAGGTGGCGCGCTTTGCGGGCATCGACCCCGAGCAGGCGGCCCATGCCGCGTGCGAAAAATTCATCCGACGCTTTGCCGCCATGGAGGCCGCAGCGGCGGACAGCGGCGTGCCGCTCGAGCAGCGCACGCTCGCGCAGATGCAGCCGCTCTGGCAGCAGGCCAAGCAGACGGCCAGCGCGGACAACGAAGGAAAGAAATCTGCACGGCAGTGAGAGACCCGTGCGGAATTCTATATCATGGCATATGCCAACACAAACATGAAGTAGGAGGATTACCATCATGAATAAGGCAGAACTGATCGCAACAGTTGCCGAAAAGACCGGCCTGTCCAAGAAGGACAGCGAGAAGGCCGTCAACGCGACGTTTGACACCATCACCGCCAACCTCGAGGTCGGCGAAAAGGTGCAGCTCGTCGGCTTCGGCGTGTTCGACATCAAGGAGCGCGGCTCCCGTATCGGCCGCAACCCCAAGACCAAGGAAGAGATCGAGATCCCGGCGACGCGCGTGCCCGTCTTCAAGGCCGGCAAAGTGCTCAAGGACGCTGTTTCCAAATAAGCGATGCAAACGCTCCGGGCCTGACCCGGAGCGTTTTTCACAGGAGGATGCCTATGCGCCTGGACAAATATCTGAAAGTTTCGCGGCTCATCAAGCGCCGCACCGTGGCAAACGATGCCTGTGACGGTCAGCACATCACGGTCAACGGCCGGACGGCCAAGGCGTCGTATGACGTGAAGGTCGGCGACGTGATCGAGATCGCCTTCGGCCAGCGCACCGTGAAGGTGGAAGTGCTCGCCGTCACGGAAAACGCGAAAAAAGACGACGCTGCGGCCATGTACCGCGAGCTCGCCGAATGATGCGCGCAAAAACCCGCCGCTCCGGATGTTCGGAGCGGCGGTTTTGCCGTGTGTCAGATCATATATTTTGTAATCTCGCTGCCGGTCACCGCAGGATCCATGCTCAGAGACAGGGTGAACTGAATGTTCTCACGCTCGGAGAAATCGTTCAGCCAGGCCAGGAACTCCGCAATCTGCGGCTCAGAGACCTCAGAGAGCATTTTCGTGAAGTTGTCAACGAACACATGGGTGATATCGTAGTTGCCGGCATGCAGACCGCTGAGGAAGCCCTTGAAGAAATCGTAAGAGCCCATCGCGTACGCATAGTCGCAGGCGTAGATCAGGCGAGCCTGATAGGGAATGTCATACGTAAGTTTTTTGTCCTTTTCAATGCACACGACAGAACCGGATTCCTCGCGGACGGCCGTGGCGACCATTTCCACCAAACGCTTCGTTTTGCCGGAACCTTTGAGACCCATGATCAGTTGGACCATATGTCAATCACACTCCTTTTGAAAGTCAGGGCGATACCCTATGCCTAGATTAGCACGTTTTCGCGCCGACTGCAACGATAACTTTTCTCAGTTTGCCTCCGGCTTGCCGAGCAGAGAGAACATATTCTTCTTATATGCTTCCACGCCGGGCTGATCGAACGGATTGACGCCGGACATATAGCCCGAAATGGCACATGCCAGCTCGAAGAAGCACACGAGCCAGGCAAACCCGGCCTCGTCGCGCTTCGGCACGCGCACCTCCAGATTCGGCACGCCGCCTGCGATGTGCGCGGCCTTGACGGCTTCCTGCGCCATGCGGCTGATGTCGCTGAGCTTGCGCCCGGCAAGGTAGTTGAGCCGGTCGGGGTCGCCCATGGCGAACGGGACGGTGAACTCATTTTGCGGCTGCTCGAATGAGACGACGGTCTCCATGAGCGTGCGCGGGCCGTCCTGAATATACTGACCCATGGAGTGCAGGTCGGTGGAGAATACTGCGGAGGACGGGAAAATGCCCTTGTTGTCCTTGCCTTCGCTTTCGCCGAACAGCTGCTTGTACCATTCTGCCATGGTCACGAAGCTGGGCTCATAGGAAACCAGCATTTCCACGTTCTTGCCCTTGCGGTACAGAATGTTCCGCAGTGCAGCATACTTGTAGCAGTCGTTGTTGTCGAAATCTGCGGTGAGTTCCTTCTGTGCTTCTGCGGCACCAGCCATCAGGGCTTCGATGTCACAGCCGGCAACTGCGATCGGCAGCAGACCTACAGCAGTCAGAACGGAGTAACGGCCGCCCACATCGTCCGGAACCACGAAAGTTTCATAGCCCTCTGTGTCGGACAGGGACTTCAGTGTGCCCTTTGCCTTATCTGTGGTTGCAAAGATGTGATCCTTGGCACCGTCCTTGCCGTACTTCTTTTCTACCAGCTGCTTGAACACACGGAATGCCAGAGCCGGCTCTGTGGTCGTGCCGGACTTGGAAATGACATTGACAGAGAAATCTCTGCCCTCGCAGATCGAGATCACTTCGTTCAGGTAGGTGGGGTTGATGTTGTTGCCCACATAGTAGATGTCCGGCGTGTCCTTCTTCAGGTTGTTGTAGAACGGGGACTTCAGGAATTCGATTGCCGCACGGGCACCCAGATAAGAACCGCCGATACCGATCACGACCAGTACCTCAGAATTCTTCTGGATCTTCTTGGCAGCCGCCTGAATTCTTGCGAATTCTTCCTTGTCATAGTCGGTCGGCAGTGTCAGCCAGCCCAGAAAATCAGAACCCAGACCGTTCTTTTCGTGCAGCATCTTTGCAGATGCTTCCACCTGATGACGGATTCCGGTCAGTTCGTCCGGATTCACATAGTTTGCCAGATATTTTGTATTCAGCTTTACAGAAGACATAGTACAATTTCCCTCCACTTTCTTCTCAAGGCGTTGGACAGTACGGCGAAAAACGCTGCTTCCGCCAGACCATTCCCTTGTGACCGCAGGAACGCTCTGACAGAAACTGCACATACGGGTGCTGTCCAACCACTTTACCACTTATATCATACTATATTCTGCGGCAGATTGCAAGGGGTATCTGGATTCTTGTATAATCTACACAATTTTTCCGATTACATTTTAAGCATTTTGACCGTTATTTGATACAGAGCGTCCCAGAAGTCCCGCACCGGCACTGCATCAGCCGCCGCCACGTCAGTTTCATATAACAACGTGTTCCCCTGATAGAACGCGGCATGCCCCAGCTTCTGCCCTTTCCGGACGGGAGCCTGCACAAAACGGGGCAGTACCATAACGGTTTCC
>ENA-OPAO01002502-OPAO01002502.1-human-gut-metagenome-genome-assembly--contig:-NODE-2502-length-10776-cov-7.048783_pt1 | contig 10776 bp, 8 predicted proteins | sample MGYA00241054_ERZ501424 | MGnify/ENA primary metagenome ERZ501424 (study PRJEB25962, sample SAMEA2042623) | human gut metagenome | biome: human gut; feature: human-associated habitat; material: faeces...
ATCTGCAATGGTTTAATCTCCTCTCTGAATTAGTGACAGATAATTTCTTATTATCTATCAGACACATTTCTTACTTTTTTAAAAAATTATACCACATATTCCTAAATTTTATAACAGAATCCTTTATTTTAATCCATTTTTCTTATTTAAACGGCAATTTATTGTTTAATCTCACCGTTTTCCCATCAAAACATCAGCTTTCGACATCCACATTCTGTATTTCCCCGAAGTCTATCCCATATTCTTTCCCACCCATACTGATACAGGAAACACCACTGTTCTATCCATGTAATTGTTACATATTGTACAATTTTTTCAAAATTTGCCTTATCCAACAAAATCTCCCCCATTTCATGTACCATATACTCCTAAACAAAACTTCATATACAAAGGAGACCACCCATGAATAATTTACAGACACACATCAACAACTATCTGGAACACTGCCGTCACCAAAAACGCCTGGATTCCAAGACTCTGAAAGCATATCGCATCGACCTTCAGCAATTTTATGCCATTTTTTCATGCAGGGATGTTTCTGATATTACACCGGATCTGTTGGAAAATTATATTGGCAGTCTGCACCAGAAGTACAAACCCAAAACCGTAAAAAGAAAGATTGCCTCGGTCAAAGCTCTTTTTCACTACCTGGAATATAAAGAAATCATCGCCCGGAATCCTTTCAACAAGGTGCAGATCAAATTCCGCGAACCTGTGATTTTGCCGAAAACCATTCCATTGCACACGATCGAAATTTTCTTATCTACGATCTATGAGCAGCGCACCGTCGCCAAAACAGATTATCAGAGAAAAAACGCTTTGCGGGATGCCGCTGTCATAGAACTTTTATTTGCAACCGGAATACGGATTTCCGAATTATGCGCTCTGCGTATCTGTGACATTGATTTGTACGATGGATCAGTCCTGATCTACGGAAAAGGTTCCAAAGAACGAATTGTTCAGATCGGAAACCACGAGGTCATACAGATTCTGTCGGAATACCGCAATGAATTTCTCCCCCAGATGGAAACCTGCCAGCATTTCTTTGCGACGCTAAACGGAACGGCATTATCCGATCAGTCGGTACGGCGGATGATCAACAAATATGCTTCTCTTGCTGCAATTGAACAGCATATTACACCGCATATGTTCCGGCATACATTTGCCACCAGCCTTTTAGAAGCGGACGTTGATATCCGCTATATACAGGAAATGCTTGGCCACAGCTCTATTCATATCACGGAAATCTATACGCATGTTGCCATGTCAAAGCAGCGTGCCATCCTCACTACCAGACATCCCCGCAATACGTTTCATCTGTAAAAAGCAAAACAGCAATTCACGTGCCATGCACGGAATTGCTGTCATTGATAGCCGTTCTATTTTTACTTATTTATTCTCCCCCGCCAGTTCCGGGTGATACGTCGGCACAATTTTCTTGACACACTCCCGGATGTCTTCCGGTTCTGTCACAACGTACTCTTTTAATTCTTCCAACTGCTGCATGAATTTCTCCTCATCCAGTTCAATCGGTCTGCCGATATGAATCAGATTGTTTGCGGTATCCTGCATCCCTTCTTCATCCATCAACATCTCTTCATAAAGTTTTTCTCCCGGGCGAAGTCCTGTGAAAATGATATGGATATCCTCATCCGGCTTGTGACCAGAAAGAAGAATCAGGTTCTTTGCCAGATCCAGAATCTTGACTGGCTCTCCCATATCCAGAACAAAAATTTCTCCACCTTTGGCATAGGTGCCCGCCTGCAGTACCAGAGATACCGCTTCCGGAATTGTCATAAAATACCGCACGATATCCGGATGTGTAACCGTGACCGGACCTCCACGCTCAATCTGTTTTTTGAACAGCGGAATCACACTTCCGTTACTGCCAAGCACATTTCCAAAACGCACGGCTACGAAATCTGTCTTCGATCTGCGGTTATAGGTCTGAATGATCATCTCACAGATGCGCTTGCTGGCACCCATGATATTGGTTGGATTGACCGCCTTATCCGTGGAAATCATCACAAATTTCTTCACACCGTACCGATCTGCCGCCTGCACAATCTTCCATGTGCCAAGCACGTTATTCTTAATTGCCTCGTTCGGACTCTCTTCCATGAGAGGCACATGTTTATGTGCCGCTGCATGATAGATAATCTCCGGCTTGTAATGTTCAAAAATCCAGTTCATACGATTCGTATTCCGCACGGATGCAATCAGCACAACAAGATCCAGATCCGGAAACCGGACTTTCAGTTCGTTTTGCACATCATAGGTCGTATTCTCGTAAATATCCACAATAATCAGCTGTTTTGGCCTGTGTGCGGCAATCTGCCGGCACAATTCGCTTCCGATGGAGCCACCGCCCCCTGTAACCATTATGATTTTCCCAGAAACATAATCCATGATGGACTGCAGATCAACCGTCACCGGATCCCGCCCAAGAAGATCATTGACATCTACATCTTTTAATTTGCTGACGCTGACATCGCCGTTTACAAGCTGGTAAATGCCGGGCAGACGTTTCAATGTGCATCCGGTTTCTTTGCAGATATCAAGAATCCCCTTGATCTGTTTCTGCGTGGCCGATGGCATGGCAATGATGATCTCATGCACATGCAGTTCTTCGACTTTTTCCAGAATATCGCTCCGATCTCCTACGACTTTCGCTCCATGAATATAATTGCCGATCTTGTTCCGGTCATCATCAATCACACCAACAACCTTCTTTTTCACATAGCGGCTGTTGTTGATTTCTTTGATGATCTGGTTTCCTGCATCCCCTGCTCCGATCACAAGTACATTCCGTCTGTACACACCGGCTCTGCGCATATTGCGAAGCACACGCAGTCCGCGGTAAGAATATCTGCATCCCATGACAAATACAAACAGAAACAATCCATACAGAATGTAAAAGCTTCTTGGCACCGGGTACATATCCCCCCAGTTCCGAAGCAATATCAGCACTGTCACAACAACGGTATCCAGAATACATGCTGAAACCACATACATCATTTCCAGTGCTCCCGCATAGCTCCAGAGACTGGAATACAGCCGGAGCAGCCAGAAAATGACCAGCGTAACAATGATCATAAAAGGAAGCGCTCTCCACACTTCATCCAGATATTGAAACGGCACGTTCATAATATTCAGATCAAATCGAATCAATAACGCAACTATGCTTGCAGCAAACACTGCAAGCACGTCGTAGCACATCAGAAAGATCCGTCTGATCAGTAATTGTTTATCTTGAATGATTTTTTTCATAATTTCAATCTGTTATTTTTGATTCTTTCTCTGTTTTCTCGATTGTTTTTTCGATGATTTCTTCCTGACCGAGGATTCTGTCACTCCAGCCCCTTGAGTATTCTGTACCGTCTGCGCGGTATCTGCTTTTGCACTCTCTGCTGCCCTTGAAATACTCTGTTTTACGGCAGTATCACTTTCCGCAGAAACCGTTTCTTTAACAAAGAGATTTTCTTTCTTTACGAGCATCCGGTTCACTGCAAGCCCCAGACCAAGCATACCCCAGAATACCGGAGCGGTACATACATTGGAATCGTTTGCGATACCTGCAATCATGTACACCAGCACTGCCGCAAATAATCCAAATCCAACCCAGCTGATACTCTCGTGTAGATCGACTCTGCGGTAAATGCGTACCGACTGTACCAGATACCAGAACAGAAATACCAGAAGTGCCAGAGTACCGATCAGTCCGGTTTCCACCCACTGCTGCAGATACCAGCTATGGGCTTTTACGTCATAGCTGTTTGCGCCGTAGACATAGTTCTGACTGATATAATCATTCTGTGGCACTTCAAACATGTAAGTATTGGCTCCTGCACCCATAAACACATGTTTTCCAAGTACTGGAATTGTATTATTCCAAATATGTCCACGATTACTCATTGCATCATCCCGAAACAGATGTGACTGCTTCAGCTGTGGATATTTGATTAATTTTCCAGCCGAATTCAGATATTCATAGCCATCCGTATCCGTTTTTGAAAAATCCCATTCAATGCCGTCTATAATCATCTTTACTCCTGCTGTATTATCGGTAAACATGATCGGCTGAATCTGTACATTTGCAAACCGTTCATCATTGAGGGCCAAAATATGATTTTCCTGATCTACCTCTGTTGTCTGAATCTCCTGACCATCTGCATCTTTGCATACCACGGTGATTACACCGTCGCTCCCCAGATCATAGGACACATACAGAGGATTATTCCAGATATCAAGTTCCACATCATCTGTGTTTGTTTTGATATCGTTTAAAGAGAACTGATCTTTCATATGATAGGTTCCAACAACCGTCTTTTTAAGAGTTTGACCGATGCCTGTCGTATTTGCCAGCACTCCTGCTGCAATCACTCCAATGACAACTACAACAATCCCGGCTGCAAATAATTTTTTCTTCCGGCTAAGCAAAACCAATGCGAGAATCACCGCTCCAATTGCCAGTGCAATAAATCCGGAAGAACTTCTGCTTCCAACCAGTGCTACAATGCAACAAATCTCTGCGACTGCGATTACAAGACGATGCCACATCTTTTTCGCCCCAATAAACAGGCAGACCAGCAATGGTATCAGCATGCCAAAATAAAATGACAAAAAGTTAGGATTGTAAAGTGTCGTATACGCAGTCTTATCTGCGAAATTAAAGGAAATCTTATCTAACTGGTTCCACCAGCTTGTGTCCGTCATCAGATGTTTGCCCAGAGATGTCTTAAAATAATCCAATCCAAAGACCTGGAAAAATCCAATCAGAGTAACAATTGCGATTCCAATGCCAGACCAGCGCAGGATTACCTCTATCTGTTTTTCTTCCTGTACATAATTATAGACATAATAACACAGTATCATATAGACAAATATAACCCATACAGGCTCAAAAAGTTCATATGTACCATGTGCCACCCAGTATTTGTGACTGGAAAACAGGGCAGACATTGCAACAAACAATGCATACACCATCAGAAAATAAAAGGAATTTTCAAATGCAAACTCCTTTTTATTCAAATACCGGATCAGTAAAATTGCGAGCATTACAACTCCCACAAGGATGATCGCAATCATCTTCCATGCAAAAAAGAAGTCCGTCTGTTTTGCGGCGCTCTCCGGATACCAGTCAAACTGTGCCAGATTTGTGTCATAAACAAAAGAATGCACAATGATTGGAATCAATCCAATCAACAAGATAACGGGAATCAATATCTTATTTGCTTTTAACGTGTTTTTGTTTCCATTCGTATTCAAGATTATTTTCTCCTTAACGTTTCATTGCCTATAATCATACCCCAAATTTCGTTTTTTTTCAATCATTCCGGCATGTCGATTTTATTTTTCTTTTTATATAGGTAAAAACACTTTTTTGTTACTTGTGTGTTACTTAAAAATTTTACAAATAAATGTGTATGATTGACACGATAATATAAATTTTTACACACGAAAGGAAGAAAAATGAGATTACCAAACGGATACGGCGGAGTCGTAAAACTCTCCGGCAACAGAAGAAGACCCTATGCAGCACGCATCACTACGGGCTGGCACATCAATGACATCACGGGAAAGCGCATCCAGCACTACCAGATTCTTGGGTACGCTCCTACCCGGTCAGAAGCTCTGCAGATTCTGGCACGTTACAATAATTATCCCATCGATGGGGAAACGCTGAAATTAACCTTCCGGGAAATTTATCTCCGATGGTCCGAAGAAAAGTTTCCTACCATCTCCCACTCCAACATCAAAGGCTATCGGGCGGCATTTGCCACTTGTGAAAACATTGCTGATATGCCATTTCACAATTTGAGACTCAATGATTTACAGCAGGTGATAGATCACTGCGGCAAGAACTATCCTACCCTGAAAAAAATTCGTGTTCTTTTTAACCAGCTATATTCTTATGCCATGAAGCACGAAATTGTCTCAAAAGATTATTCTGCCTATGTAAATATTTCGAAATACAAAGACCGGAATCCTAATAAAAACATACGAAGCTGTTTTTCCACTTCTGAGATTGCTCTCCTGTGGAAACACAAAAACGATCCCTATTGCCAGACAGTCCTCATGCTGATATACAATGGTGTCCGTGTCTCAGAGCTTTTGGATCTGAAAAAAGAAAATGTTCATCTGTCCGAACAATATTTTGATGTCATTGACAGCAAAACCGAAAACGGCATTCGAAAAGTTCCGATTGCTGACAAAGTACTCCCCTTTTACCAGCGCTGGCTTCATGACTGTTCCGATTGTGAATATCTCATCCATACTCTGGACAGCCAGCATTTTACCTATTATATGTATTACCACAATGTTTTCCAGCCTCTGATGTTTCGTCTGCACATCGATCATACACCTCACTGCTGCCGGCACACCACGATTTCCCTGCTCGCCGAAGCACATGTCGATCAGACTACCATCAAAAAAATTGTCGGTCATTCCGGCGCTATGTCCCTGACGGAACGGATTTACACGCATCTGGATGTACCTGCGCTGGTCGAAGCCATAAATCAGATTTAATCGCTTCTTGTATGTTGCTTGCGTGTTACTTGTAGAAGTGATTTTGCCCCAAACTCTGTTTATAAATCCGGTATTTCCAACAGTTCCGCGGAAAATACCATGCGTATTTCCGGTTAAGGTAACTTACAAGACTTCTACAAAGAAGAGTGCTAAGGCAAAGACAAAGAAACTTACTTACACAATGAAAGTTGCTAAGGCAAGCGTTGCTTTATCTGGAGATTCAGCAGTAGCAGTTGGAAGCACAACTAAGTTAACAACAACTAAGAAGGCTTCTTCAAGAGCTAAGATCACTTACACATCCAGTGATGAGACAATCGCAACAGTTTCTGAAGACGGAACTGTAAAGGGTGTTAAGGCTGGTAAGGCTACAATCACAGCTAAGTTAGTTATCGGCAAAGATACAGCTACAGCTACTCAGGAAGTAGAAGTTAAGAAATACGTTCTTAAGTCTGTAGCACAGACTAAGGCAGATACTTTTGAAACATCTATCACAGGTGCTACAAAAGATATCAAAACTACTGATATCACAGTTAAGAATACAGAAAACAATGTTATCGTTCCTGTTAAGTCTGTATCTGTAGACAGCAAGGATGCAACAAAGGTTACATTCACAACATTTGCTGGATTAACAGATGGAAAGACATATGATGTAACTCTTGACGGAACAACAAAGCAGGTTCCTGTATCCAATGGAAAGGTTGCATCTGTAAATGTTAATACACTCACTGTTCCGGTTGCAACTGAGACAGAAATCAAGTTAGTTTCTAAGGATGCTAACGGTGTTATTCTTGATGAGTCTGCTTATGGATCTCAGGATTCCTCTAAGTATGATTTCTCACTTACAACAAGTAATGGATATGTAAATGGTTCTAAGTTATACTTAAACAAGATTGGTGACACTGCTACAGCAGAGGTTACTTACAAGACTGGAAAGTATGATCAGAATGGTAAGCCAGAAGGAAATGTTACATCTGGAAAAGTTACAATCACAGCTGTAGATCAGGCTGCTGTTAATAACTTTGCAGTTAAGATTTCAAGTGTTACAACAAAGAAGTTTGACAAGATTGATGCAAATACACAGATTGCTGTTGGAGAAACAGTTGCAAATGGAAATGCTAAATTTGCATACTTCCAGATCAAAGATGCTGATGGAAATGAAGTTTCAAATTACTACAATTATTCCGTTGAATCTAGTGATAAGAGTATCTTAATGCTTGGCTCATCTAACCTTGATACAGATAAGAAAGTACTTGTTACACCTGTAAAGGCTGGTACTGCTTATATTTTAATCAAGAAAGATGATAAAATTGTTAATTCGGTTGCAGTTACTGTTGTAGCTGAAAGAAAAGTAGCTACAATGGATGTTAACAAAGCATCAGCTACACTTTCTAATACTAGTAGATTGTCACAGACCGCTACGGTCACCGCTTCTTTCAAAGATCAGTATGCTAAGGATATTGACGTTACAGAAGGAGTAGAAGTTACTTGCCTGAGCACTAATGCTAAGGATATTAAGACAGAAAATGTAACATCTGCAAATGGTTACTTCTCGGCTGTTACTTATTCTAATAACAAAGCTACCGTTACTTTCAATGCATCAGGTCTTACAGCTGGAACTTACCAGTATAAAATTGCATACAAGAAAGATGGTAAGGAAGTATGTGCTAGAGTTATTACAATTGTAATTCAGGATGCAAAGGCTACAGGATCTATCTCATTTGGATTAGATGTAGATAAAACAGAGGTTGATAATCTTGTCGACGATAAGCATAAAACAGCTTCTGATTATGTTGTAAACATTAACGTAAATGAATTACGTAACGGTGTTGCATATGAGCCAGTGAAAGTAAATACATCTTATACTATTGGTAGTGATACAGAAGTTGTTAAATCTGTTTCTTACAAGATTGAAGACAAAGATGGAAAGACTGTATATGATTCAGCTTCTACAGATACTAAATTAAATACAGTAAGTGGATGTGCTGTTGATGCTAATTATGCATTAAAGGTAACAACTGTTTCTCTTGGAGCAATGACCGCTTCAACACCTGCTCAGAAATATTTTGGAGCTGGCACATACAAAGTTACTGCAACAGTTAAAACTGCTAAGAATGGTGAAACAGATACAAATAAGTATATTGTAAAGACATTTACAACTACATTTACTGTTAAAGATTCTCAGCCAGCTGGTACATTATCATTTGAGAAAAATACTGTAAAGGATGCTTCTTCTGTATATGACGCAGTAGTTAAGTCTGCTAAGTTTGTATATGGCGATAAGACATACAAAGATGGATCAACTGATGGTATTACAGTTGTTGCTGTTGAAGGTTTCACTAACGATGGTAAGAAGATTGACAAAGACTCAATGAATAATGCTATTGCAAGTGCTACTGATTCAGTTACAATTACTAAGGTTACATTTACTGTTGGTGATGATACAACAAGTGTTAATGTAGATGCTTCTGCTTCTCAGACAATTATACTGAAATAATTATGATATTTCATAAAAAGAGGTTGCTCCGGCAGCCTCTTTTTTAGTAGAAAGGGAAAATAAAATATGGAAAAACAAATGTCACCATATCAATCGGTAAGACAATGTATTCGAATTTTTCTAAGTCTCAATGATGGAAAATCAGAGATGGAACATTTCGATTATCAAAGAAATGATGGTTACGAAACAAAAATAGATGCTGGATTTGAAGATTTGGATCTACAAAAAGATGCTGCTAAAATAATGCTTTATATACAAAATGATATTATTCGTTTTAATAATGGTAGAGAATACCGGATTACTAAAAGAGAATTTCAGCCGTGTGTCCCTGTTATGTTAATTTTACATGTAGAGGAGATAAAAAAGTAGTTGTAAGAGAATAAAAACTTTTGAATATTCTCGAGAAGTTGAAACTTTTGATAAAAAATGTATATCTATGTCCTATATCTAAATTATATTAAATATCTTCATAATACAAAAACACAATTTCTAAGAAAGATATACAAAGAAATATATCTGATTTACAAAATTATATGCAGGAAAAAATTGATATATTAAATAGACATGTTTTTCAAAAATATAAATGGTTAGAGAATTACTATCGAAAAAATCGCTTATGAGGTTAGAACCCCCATAAACTTATTATTCATTTTTAAATTCAGTAGTAACATCTTTCTCATAATTACACTTTGGATTAGGACACCGCAAAATAATGCGACCGTCAACACATGTATCAATTTTCAGTTTCTCGCCGCATATTGGGCAAATCGTTGGTACATCCATAATTTCCCTGTTTTCTTTTTTATCAAAATGAGACATCCTATTTTCTCCTGTTATCTAAATAATAAGAAAAAGAAAATCAGAAAATTGATTTCCTTTTTCTCAGTTATGTTTTTTACAGATTAAAAAATCTTAGCATTATTTAGCTGTAATTGTATCAGGTACAGTTACTGTAACATATCTGTATAATGTTTCCATTATCAGATCATCAATTACTGAATAGTAATTACAGTATTTGGTAAATCTACCTCAACATCTGTATAAACATTTGTGTCTGGAACCTGAACCTTTACAACCAGTTTTGTAACTGTAAAGTTATTCTGACGAGCAATTGTCTCGTTTGTAATATCTACATTTGTATTGATGGTAAATGTATAAGAAGAATCAGCCTTTCCGTAAGGAAGTTCTTTGACAATTACACCATTAACTGGAAATATGGGCGGTATTTTCCGCGGAAGTGTTGGAAATATTGGATTTGTAAACAGCAGTTGATGCAAAATTATTGCTACAAGTAACACGTAATCAAAATATAAGAGACTGGCAAGTGACAAAAATGAGGAACCACTTATAATGTAGAATATCAAATTCCGACAACGGCATAAAACGGAATATGTAATACAAAAGTGCCAGCATTCATCAATAAATCGAATACTGACACTTTTGAGTGATCGCAAGTAAAGTTTTCCGTTCCTCGGAATATCTTTTTTAGTTCTTCCGCAAGACCTTCCTTTATATCTCTACCGGGATTTGATATCCGGCCGCAGACATTTCTTTTTCAAATTCTTCTACGGAAAGATTCAGTTTCTGAGCTCCCCGCACAACTCCATAATCACCCTCCTGTACGGACACAAATACCTCTGTTTTACGACCTTTTGCAAGACCTTTTGCAATCCCTTCTGCAAGTCCTTCCTCCCGGCCTTCCTCGCGGAGGACATCTTCATATTTCTTTTCATCAAATTCAGTAAGACACATAT
>ENA-OPAO01002507-OPAO01002507.1-human-gut-metagenome-genome-assembly--contig:-NODE-2507-length-10770-cov-2.650863_pt1 | contig 10770 bp, 24 predicted proteins | sample MGYA00241054_ERZ501424 | MGnify/ENA primary metagenome ERZ501424 (study PRJEB25962, sample SAMEA2042623) | human gut metagenome | biome: human gut; feature: human-associated habitat; material: faeces...
GCTTCCTTCATATATGTATCTTCCATCCCAGCTCATTGTCTTTGTATGAAAAGTTCCATATTCTCCTGTTTCTTTTTCTACAAAATGACGTACCAGCATCTCTCTTTTTTCTTCATAATCCGGTGTATCCCAAATATCGACTTCCAATATTTCTTTTCCGTCTACATTCTGTATTACCGCCTCTGCTGCATATACATCCCTGCTCGGTTTGAATGCCAGAATAGCAGGTATTGTCTTTTCGAGTTTTTTCCGCTGCATCCTGCTACCCTCATGTAATAGTCATTGAGGATTTTCTTTGCCTGCCCCATTCCTGGGATGCCAAGTTTCACATTTGCCCCTTTTATGCCTGCTGCCTTTGATATATCATCCGGTATGCTATAGGCATTCTTAAAGCTCCATTTCAGCAATTCTGCAATGCAGCCTTTCAGTGTCTTTCCTTTCTTACGGACGCATCTGGCTATCTCTTCTTTCTCAATGCACTGCATTTTTATATATTCTACCCAGTCAACCATGATTTCCTTTGGCTGAAGGTCTGCACTCTCTACCTTCAGCTTTCCAAGTGCTGCGGTGCTAACCGTTGCCAGTTCTTCCATTTCGCCTGCTGCATAATCCTCTGCATCTTCCTTATCCAGTCCATTTTCTTCTGCCAGCACAATGAGGGATGCTATGTCTCCCTCTTCTTTCAAGCCTGCTGCCGCTTTGTTCAATTCTTCTACTGAGTTTAATTCGCCAAATTTTTCAAACATAATACTTACTTTCCTCCTTCTGCATTTTCTCGGCACATAGAATATGTGCGATTTTAAAAAAAATAAAATTCAAATTATTCCGCTACATGATTCTGGCAGTTCCCGGAGCGGACACTTTTCATGCCGCTTTACTGTAAATGTATTCTGTGACAGTCTTGATGCTCCATTGTTGAGTACATTCATAAGCTGGCACTTCTTAATGCCTTGAAACTCATACAGAAATTTGCATTTACTACATGATTCCGGCATATCCATAATCAATACTGCTTTAGCCATATAATTCTTCCTTTCTTCCCTGCACTATCTCTTTTACCTTTTTCTCGTAAAATTCTTCCGAAATATACTGATCTCTATTAGGGAACTTACTGTCTGTCAGAACAGCATAGGCTTCTGCCCAAGACAGACCTCCTCTGGCTGCTAATCTGTCTAATGTCTGTCCACAATGGTTTTTTAATGCCTGTTCTTCATGCGGTTTAATGATATTATAGGGAATATATTCCTTCCCTTTGTTTGTCATAATCGGAAATTCTTTCATATACTACCTCTATTTCAGTTTAATATATCAACTTTGTTCCACATTCTGGGCAATGCTTTGGTCGCATTTCTTTATAATCATCATTTATTGCTACTTCATAGCCACAGAACGGGCACTCAATGGCGTCATCAGCATCATCTCCTTGACTATGCACGTTCATGCCATCTATAAACTTGTTTTTCAATGCCTCCGCGGATTCCAATGCATCTATTCCTCCTGTTAAAGCTGTAATTGCCAACCCGGTACGTGTGATCTCTGGAATTGGGGTCTCAATGTTATCTCTAATCAGTTCTAAGATGTCCTTTGCCTCTTTTATTTTCATATAGTTACCTCCACTAAAATTCTAATTTATTTTTTCTTTCTCTCCTTTCTACTTCCCCATCATATCTGGAAAATCTCTCCAGCTCTTTTCCGTTTCCAGTTCATCATTTTTCTTCCGAAGTGTGCGATTTTCCGCTCTTAATTTATTATTTTCTTTCAAGATTTTTTGCAATTCGCAATCCTTTTTATGTTCACATCTTGCATCAGCTGAATACTCTGTGCATATTTTGCATAGATCTTTGCTTTTCACTCGATTCTCCTTTCTACCATCCCGCTATTACATACCCCGACATTAATCCGTATTCAGGAACATTCCGCAGCACATATTCTATCCTCCTGCTTGTCTCACGTCCGGTATATTTCTCACCGTCCCACTCTTTCAGGATAACTGTATTGCCTATCTGCAAATTATCCTCATCCTTACGGATTTCAAATCGCTTTTCGTCGTGAATAACTGCTTTAAAGTAGTTTGGTAATATCTTCTTTTCTATGATTTTACGCATCTACACCACCGCCTTTCACAATTTCGATTGCTTTACTAATAAGGCATACCGTGCAGTCCGATGCTCTACACTCTTCTCCAAAACAATCTTGGTTCACTGGTGATGTCATTATTTTTTCAACTTCTTCCAACTGCTTCACAACCTTTTCCGGGTCGTAGGCGGTCGGCTCATCATTAACATAATCAGCCATCATATCTAAATCTGATGTATTTCTTTGTGATTTCTTCCGCAACTCTATCACAGAGTTGAGAATAAACAGCAAATTATCCGCATCAATTAATCTTCCCATCGTTCACCCTCCTGTTCCACGTATTTATTGAATCTTTTTTATCAAGTTTTATCTCTGTACGATTCTCACAGCATTTGCATTGGACAAAATATCCTTTTACATTTTTAAATAATTTCTTAACTTCAAACGTTTCTATCTCTGCCATGTTTCCGCAAAATGGGCATGGCTTAAGCTCTTCTTTTACTTCTGCCATTGTGTTCTTCACGCTCCTTCCTACACAGCAATCCCAGCACTCATCCGGAGTCATCCCTGAATCTTCATAATCCTTCAGTTTTGCCAATGCTCCATATATCTTCTCTTGTACCTGCTGTGTTATCGTCTCGCCCACATGGAGCTGATTCCATTTAACACCTTTCAAAGCCCAGTTGCCTTGTTCATCCTTAATTGTCAGTCTTCCCATCACGCTCTCCTTTCTCCGGAGCATGGTGTATATGTGTGGTCTTTTGTACCTCTTCCAAAAAACGCTCCGCATTCTGTGTTTATGCGGTTTCCATGCTCCGGCTGTGACAGATTTTCAAGTTCCTTCGTGTATATGTAAGTTAATCTTGGAGGTCAGTTTTTCTTGTATACCAGCTTCTCCCGGTTCCAATCCGGGTACTGCTCTTTTAGGTAACATTCTGCAAATTCAAGCATTTCAGCTCTTAATCCCTTGTTTCCGTTGTCCAGCAACTGATGGTGGCTCCGGCAGGCGGTGACACCGTTCTGCTCCACTCCGAGTCCACCCTGGCTCCGGTTCACCACATGGGCGATATCCCGGATATGTGCCCCGAAGTCCTTCTTTTCAAGCGGCCATCTGCCACTGGCACAGAATATACAGGTATCTCCGTCTCTGCTGATGATTCTTGCGATTGTGCCCTTGTCAAAGGTGCACGCTTTTGTTCTTCTGCTCTTGCTCATACTCTCTCATTCTCCTATCCTGCCACATGGAATACTTGGTGTGCTCCTCATAGCAAATATTTATATTGTGCGGCGCAAGCAGCTCTGCCGCCCGCTGCCATAAAACACTGTGTTTCACCGGCTCTCCGTTCTGCTTCCGGAAGTCTGCCGCTATCCAATCGTCTAAGAACCGGTTCACACCGGATTCCAGATATTTACTGTCTGTGAATATCTCAAGGTCAGACGCTCTTCTCATATGCTCCATGGCTTTTATCAGCCCAAGCAAGGCTATCTGATTGGCTGTGCCGGTGTCTTTCCCTGTCTCTTCCAGTGTCTTCTCTCCTTCACTGGTATCTGCTTCCAGGATTCCGCAGTAACACCCTTCCGCTTTCCGGAGTCCATGGTATGAAGTTCTTAAATAAATCTTTGCTTCCATCTTCAAATTCTCCTATCCAGTTTTTCCTCGGTATATCTCATGTAGGAATACCCGGTATACCGGTTTGTGCCGCTCCGGATGCTCTCTGGGACGATATAATATCCCGGTGTCGGCTTCGGACCGTATAGCAGCAGTTTTCTCATCGTCCACCGCCTGTATCTCTTTCTCTCCGGTTTCGGTCGGATTAAATTCCGACTCGTGGAATAGCTGTACTCCTCTTTGGTCAGCTTCCGGGGGAGACCTTTCTTCTTTCTCTCTTCCTCATCCGGCACCTTTGCCATATACTGGGCGAGCTGTTCAAAGCCGCCCTCTTCATAGAGGTTTGAGAAGAATATCCTTCCATGCTGCCAGCATTCCTTGATTAAGACATCCGTATCTGCCCCTCTGATTCGATTCATGATCATGTGGATATGTATGCCGCCTCTGGCTCCGATTTCAATAACTCTCATCCATTTCAGTTCTGCTTCAAATTTGCGGTAACGTCTTGCCAGCTTTCTCAAAACGTTATTAAGGTCTTCTTTTACTCCCTGCATATCCTTCCTCTCTCCCTTCCGGTATGTGAAGGTCAGCCAGAAGTCATTTTCTACGAAGTTCGCTTTTATCGTCCTGCGGATTCTGTTTTTTTTATTAATCTGATTCTGCAATTCTATCTGCCAGGGGGAAGGTCTCTCTCTTGCGGCTCTCTTCTCTCCCTTTGCTCCGTAATTTCCTTCCCACTTAAACTCATACTCAATGGATCCGGGGAAGTTATAAATATCAACACAATATGCCATAGCATTTGTCCTTATCTTTAATATTCCTAATCGAGTTGCGAAAACAGGTCTGAAATGCCCTGTTTCCTTGCATTTTTGCGGCTTTTATGGTATATTGTTCATGCGGGAAGTTTGCAATTCGCCAAATTACTTACAGCCCACTTGAGGACGTGCGCCACACGTTCTCTTTTTTTGTCTATCCTGCAGCATCCACCACCTGAATGTAGACATAATCTCCGTACATTTTTACCCATTCGTAACACCCCTCCAGCGTATCTCTGTATACATCAATGCTTGTCCCGTTCCGGATGGTCTCTCCCCTTCCGTCTCCGTCCAGGTCAATCCCATCTCCGGTGTCAGTAAAATCAAAATATCCGATAAATTCACCGATTCCGCCATCTTCTGCGACTGAATACATGATGATAGCCTTTCCAAGCCATTCTTCCTTACCGGCTACGGACAATCCCTCTACCGGCCAGCTACCGTTCCGGCACTGGTTGCCAGTCCATGTGTAGCAGGTGCACCGGATGAGGAACGGTTCACCGAGCGGATTCTCCTGCTCCTGCGGTTGCACCGGTGCAACTTCCATCTCTCCGACTGCGTTCATGGTCTTTGCGGTGAAGCTATTCACTTCTCCAGATACTTCCTGTGGTGATGTCATCCATATGGTGAATATGAATACTGCTACCGCTATTGCCATTAATGTGATTACTCTGATTCTGTAGCGCATCTTTTCTTTCTCCTTATCTCCTCACCCATTTCCCTTGTGGCTTTTATTGCTTCTCTCAATGCCGACTCCATCAGGTGGTCAGCGCTAACATCCTGCTTCTGGATCTCTTCTTCCGACATCTCGGATTTAATCATGTACCAGATGCATTCCCTCCGATACTGGCTTATCAGTTCATTGAGTCTGTCTGTAATCTCCTTGTCCGTAATTTCCTTTTTCTTCTTCTCTTTCCACTTTTTGAAAAACATATCTTTTTCTTCTCCTTTCTCTTTCCCGCTTCTGAAAGCCAGCGCCAAATATGAACGTCTCCGCCGATACAATCTCGCCGTTCTCTCTCCGGTATCTGGTGCTGTACCAGTAAGCTCCGGCAGAATCCTTATAATAATCCGTGATTCTTCCGTTTTCCGTTTCTGTTGAGCCGATATATTTAATGCTCCGGTTATCAGCTTCCCAGCCTTCCCGGCATTCCAAGCTATATGCTCTCTGGTATGCCTTTATCAGTTCACTTTTCTGAATTTCTATGTACTGGCTTTCCACTCAGCCTCCCCCTCTCTTCTTTCCATTTCTGGAAAGCCTTCTCATGCTCCGGGTCGGCGAAATAGCTCTGCAGCTCTTCCAGGGTAGCTCTCGCTATGGTATTCAGTTTTATCTCGTCCATCCCGGCTCCTTTCTGCTTGTTATTTTGTCTTCACAATCCTATAATTGAGGTATCAGCTTATTTACGCTGAAATACATCTGAAAGGATTTGATACTATGCCCAAAATCGACTTAACAATCTCTATCACCGTAATCGTTGCAATTGCTGCAATCATTTCTCCCGTTCTTACAACTCTTCTTAATAATCATCATCAGCTCCAGCTCAAAAGACTTGAGCTGCGGCAGGAAGAATACAACCGCACGATTCTTTACAAGCGTGAAATCTTTGAGAACTTCCTAAAGGGGTTAAGCCAGATTTCTCAAAGTGCAACAAGGGAATCTCTTGATCTGTACTCCGAATACTATCCTCTAGCCTATATGTATCTTCCCCCTGACCTTCAGAAAAAACTCTCCGAGCTCAATCCTATCGTGCGCGAACGTGATATGGACAAGCTCATTCCCTACGTCGATTTTCTCAGTGTTGAGATACATAAAGTGCTACAAGCGCTGTAAGTAGGATTAATACAACCAGGACATATATTGCGTAAGCAATCCATCCTCCTGGTTGTATTTTTTTCATCAGAAAAATACATCCTATTCCGATTACCCATGCAATAATTACTGCTATCATCTTTTCTCTCCTTTCCTACGCTACTGGAAGTTCTTCTTTTTTCTTTTCTGCTGCGTCTTCCTTTTCTTCTACTCTTCCTAGAAGATAACCCAGTTCATAAGTTGACATCTTCGGAAGTGCTTCAATGAGTTTTTTTACAACCTCTTTTTTCTCTTTCACCATGTTTGTCATCTCCTTTCATTTTTCTGTTTCAAAACCTTTTCTGTTCGGTATGCGTACACTATAACACGCAATCAGAACTTTGTCAATTTATTTTTGTTCTCTTTGCGAACTTTTTTATTTACTTTTTTCTTTTTTCGTGGTATATTCTTTTTGGGAGGTGAAATGATGAACGAACGCTTAAAAAAATTGCGTAAAGCACTTGGATTAAGTCAAGAGAAATTCGGTGAGCTTCTCGGCATAACAAAATCCGGTGTGTCTGACCTCGAATCCGGTCGGCGAAGTGTGACAAAACAGCATTTAATTCTTCTTCAGAATAATGGTGTTAATGAAGAATGGCTCCGTACAGGTGTCGGTGAAATGTTTGCAGAAAAAACCGAAGACGAAGAGATTTCTGAAATGCTCGCAGACATTCAGCTTTCCGGCAGTGGCTCTTTTAAGCACCGTCTTGCTGTGGCTCTTGCCAGACTGGATGATGACGGTTGGAAATGGCTGGAAGAATTTGTAAATTCGATAGCTCAGCAGTCAGACGATTAGGTTTAATTTAGTCATTTTCTTGTAAATGACTAAATTAGAAGAAAGAACCGAGGACAGTGCGCAAGTCCTCGGTTCTTTCCTTTTCTTGACCTATTTTCCCCCTTTTACTATAATGTTTTTATAAAACAAAGGAGGTATGGCTATGAAAAAAATATTAGCTATCATTTTATGTATTACATTTCTTTTTTCAACTGTTGCTTGTGGTTCTGAGGATCCGAACGATATGGAGACGTTTGATTTTACAAAAAAGGATTTCAAGAGAAATCTCAACACCTTGCTCCGCCCCTCATCTGATATTAATGTCACCGAAACAGACATCTCTCCAGATACTTATGACCTTCGTGCTAAAGATAAGGACGGGGATTTAACTTACATCTCTTTAACCTGTAACGATTCAGATTTTCCAGTAAAGGTCTCTATCTGGTGCGACCCAGATAAATACACCAATTCATTTTTATTCGTTGTAAAATATGCCCTAATCATCATAAACGCTGATGCTGACCCTCAGACAATTATGAATCAGCTAGATATTAACAGTGACTTTAAAGATAATCCCATGCATTCTTGTGAAGAAATCACCTTTGAAGGTGTTTGCTATTCTCTCGAAGATGGTGTTTTTATTGCCAAAATAGACCCGGAGCATCCAGACGATTATGTTAAACACCCTATCTCTGATTATACAGACCAATACCCTGGTACCTATGCCAAAAACTCTCCAGAAGACTCTTCTGAGAAGTCTTCTGAAATTGATTCTGAGATTCCAACAGAGCAGCCTGTGCAGCCGGATACGGAAGTAGAATCTTCTTCCGAAACAGAGGTTTCATCCGAAGATGATTATCAGGAAATGCTATCAAAGTATGATGCTCTTTTTTCTGAGCAGCTTTCTGTAATTGATGATTCCAAAGCTCTTGTAGAGTCTGCTCTTAACGGTTCTGAGGTCGAATCCTCTCAGCTTCTTGATGCGCTCTCAGCTGTTAATGATGCAGAAGATGTTCTTCAAGGCTACTCCGATAGTTTTTATGAAAATCGCCCTGCTGCTCCTTTTGGTACAAAAATTATGACACTGCTGTCAGATGCTCAGTCTGCTTTGCGGAGATATGCAATCACCATTGAGCACTTGTATGACTACTCATTTTATTCTGAAAAAGATAGTGCCGATTTAGAGCATGCTGAGGAGTATTATCAAAAGGTCAATGATGCTTTATCAGATTATGATGCCCTTTTAGAATCAGAGCAGAATAAATAGTTTTTAATATAAAAATGCAGGAATTGAGGTTTTCCTCTCTTCCTGCATTTTCTCTTACTTTAATTCCAGAATGTCATCTGCTGATGCCTTTAATATTCTGCATATCTCGGCTAGAGCTATTGCGCTCGGCACTCTCTCTCCAGTCTCCCATCTGCTGATGTCCTTCTGGTAAACGTCCAGCTGTTCTGCAAGTTCCTTTTGCGTCACTCCTGCCGTTTTTCGTGCCTTTTTTAACTTCTCGCCTAAATTCATTCTTTACCTCTCTTTTCTTTGGCTCTTGCAATAAGAGCCACAAGCAGCTTCACTAATCCGATTGCTACAAAAAATACTCCTAATTTAAAAATCATACTCTTTACTCGGCTATGGGTTTGTGTTATATTCTTTATAGGTAGCGGGCTTATCGCCCGCCTGTGTGGTTAGGGCTTTCGCCCTAACCGATGTACTTTTCAATTATGAGAAGTATCGCTCCTATGAAAAGGTCTATCAATGCGCTAACTGCCAAGTCTCGCCATTCGATAGGCTTTTTCTTTTGTTTCTTTTTCTTACCCATTCTTCCGTTTCTCCTTTCCAGTGGCTTTGCCTCTTATTTGTTCTATCTCCTTTCTATGATTTAATTATATACCCTTTCGGGTATTTTGTCAACATTTTTTATACACCTATGGGTGTATAAAATATACAAAAAATCAGCATGATTTTTATGTATTATGACAATAGACACTATGCACCTATGGGTGTATTATAATGTCATCAGATAAAGAAAGGAACACCGAAAGCGGTGCAAGGTAAACAGATATGACAAAGCAGGAACAGATTGAAATTTTAATGGCAGATGGCTGCACAAAATCAGATGCAGAAAAGTACTTTAAGAATGATACTACCATTTATTGTGATTTAGAGGAGAACTTAGACACCTATCTCAGCGATTGGGAATATCTGAATGACGACTTGGACGATGTTAAGTATACTGATGCCATTGCAAAGATGGTACAGACAAAAGAGCCTCTTGCTGGTTGGGGTATTGTTGAAAAGGATGGAAAAACCTACTACATCGAATATGCTTCTTAAATATTAAAAAGTAATCTTTAAAAATCGAAGCCGGGGCAATAGCTCCGGCTTCTTTCTCATCCTATCAGTCTTTTCACATAGGTGCGTATCATTCTGAGTAAATGGTAACTGTCGCATCTGCAAATCAGCCTGATAGTCTCTTTTTTCATTTTTTTCAGGTCTTCCATAACTCAACCCCCTTCCTGTTTAAAGTGTAGCACTGTTTTTTTATGTATGAAAGGGGTTCTCCTAAAAAGTCCAAGATTCTGGACGAATTCTAACGCTTCTCCTTATTCTTTCTCGTTTTCGTACAATTTTTCTTCTTTTTCATATAATTCCTCAATCTGTACTCCCAGCGCATCCGCTATTTTTTCTAATGCATCAATGGTTGGAGAGAAAAGCCCGTTTTCATAATTGTAAAGCGTGCTGCGCCCGATTCCGGTCTTTCCCGCCAGCTCTTCCACAGAAACATGCTTTTCCCGTCGCACTTTCCAGATTAATATTTTCATGCTTAAATATTATCATTTGTCCTCTGGTCTGTCTGCCGGTAATATATTCCATTTTCTCGCCACTTGACCGTTTCCGTTTTTTCTTCTATAATGCAAATAAAAAAAATGCCCCTGGCGAACCAGGGGCTTATATGTAGCATTTTTACGAAAGATGATACTACATATCGGCTTTATTAGTGTATCATCAATCGGGTGCTGTGTCAATTATTACTGCGCTCTTTTTTTGCGCTCTTTTGGAGGTACAGACTATGAAAAAAGAACTTATTAACGGTGTTATTTATGCGAGATATTCTCCTGGTCCGAATCAGACCGACCAGAGTATTGAAGGACAGGTTCACGATTGCGAAGAATATGCCCGCCGGAATAACATCCGTATCATAAAAATCTATGCTGATCGGCATCTGTCCGGTAAAGACTCTGTTCATCGTAATGAATTCCAGCAGATGCTCCGTGATGCAGAAAGCCAGCAGTTCTCCACCGTTATCACTTGGAAGATAGACCGCTTCGGTCGTAACCGAGAAGAAATCGCCTTGAATAAATACCGTCTCCGGAAAAGCGGGGTGTCTGTTCGCTATGCTCTTGAGAATATCCCGACCGGTCCGGAAGGTATCATTTTGGAATCCATGCTTGAGGGCATGGCAGAATACTACTCTGCTGAGCTTGCTCAGAAGATACGAAGAGGACAGCGGGAATCTGTTGCCAAAGGTCGCATTCTTGGTGTCAAGGGTACCTATGGTTATAAGAAAGATAAGGATCTTCACTTCGTGGTTGATGAGCCTGCTGCCGCTGTGGTTCGAGAAATCTTCCAGCAGTATGCAGATGG
>ENA-OPAO01002513-OPAO01002513.1-human-gut-metagenome-genome-assembly--contig:-NODE-2513-length-10761-cov-5.027835_pt1 | contig 10761 bp, 10 predicted proteins | sample MGYA00241054_ERZ501424 | MGnify/ENA primary metagenome ERZ501424 (study PRJEB25962, sample SAMEA2042623) | human gut metagenome | biome: human gut; feature: human-associated habitat; material: faeces...
AGTTTGTGTCAAGTGCGCGCAGACACAAATCCCGCGATTGAAAAATTTTATTTTTCAATCTTTATCCTCTGTCTTTACGCTTCCACTACTTTCACATGAAGCTTTCCGGTTACCTGCGGATGCAGTTTTACGGGCACTTCATGCATGCCGAAGGTCTTAATCGACTCCGGAAGCTGAATTTTCTTTTTATCAATTTCCATATTGCACTGCTCCTTGTAGGCAGCTGCGATTTCCTTGCTGGATACGGAGCCGAATGCCTTCCCGCCCTCGCCAGCCTTGATCGACAGGGTTACGGATTTTTCTTCCAGCAAAGCCGCCTGCTCTTTTGCAGCGTCGAGCTGCTGCTGCGCAACCTTTTCGTCTCTCGCTTTCTGGAGTTTCAAATCGTTCATGTTAGCGCCGGTCGCTTCCAGGCCGAGCTTTTTTTTCAGAATAAAGTTCTTTGCGTATCCGTCGGATACCTCTACAACCTGTCCCTTTTTGCCAAGTGCTTTGACATCTTCCAGTAAAATTACTTTCATGATATTTCACCTTCCTCAATCATTTTATCCAGCGTCCGCTTCAGTACAATAATACCTTCCTCCACGGACGTATTTTCCAGCTGACAGCCTGCGATGTTCAAATGTCCGCCGCCGCCCATCCGCTCCATGATGACCTGTACGTTGACTTCGTCGATGGAGCGTGCTGAGAAAAACAGTTTATTCTGATATTCCGTCAGGACAAAGCTTGCCTTGACGCCCCTGATATCCAGAAGCTCGTTTGCAGCCTGCGCGCCCACAACAGTCGGGCTCGCAATTCCCTCGGAATGACAGATCGAAATTGCATAGGCATTGCGGTAAATTTCCGCCTGGCTGACAGCATCCGCCTTTGCCTTATATTCTGCCGCATTTTCCCGGAAAAGCTTGCGGACACGGGTTACGTCCGCGCCGTTTCTGCGCAAAAATGCAGCTGCTTCAAACGTGCGCACGCCGGTGTGCAGGGTGAAGTCCCGGGTATCCAGCATAATGCCCGAGAGCAGGCCCTCGGCCTCCACCCGGCTGGGCTTGTCGTCCCGGTCGCCCACATACTGCAAAAGCTCCGTGACCAGCTCACTGGCCGAGGAGGAGTAGGGCTCGTGGCAGACAAGGTCTGCATGCTCGATGAAGCCCACGCCCTTGCGGTGGTGGTCGATGACAGCCACCTTGCCGCACCTTTCCAGGATCTCCTTACTTTCCACAAGGCCCAGCTGGTATGTATCCACCACCACGCAGAGCGTTTTCTTGGAGATAATGGGCAGCGCCGCCTTGGGGTCGATGAAATCATCCGCCTGCCCGGCCCGGCACAGGGCATCGATCAGGCTGCCCGCCAGCGTGGCATCCCGCCTGACGGCGATCACCGCCGGGACATCGCAGATCTTGCAGATGCGCAGCACGCCCTCGGCAGCGCCGATGGCATCCAGATCGCTCATCCGGTGGCCCATGATGACCACATGGTCCGCCTCCTTGACGAGCCTGACCAGCTGGTCGGCCACGATGCGGCTGCGCACCTTGCTGCGCTTTTCCACGCCGTGGCTCACGCCGCCGTAAAAGGTAAAGCCGTCCGGGGTCATCTCAGCGGCCTGATCGCCGCCGCGGCCCTGCGCCATATCCAGCGCCTGCACGGCCATATCCTGGGCTTCCCGCAGGGTCTTGGCCCCGCGCCCGATGCCAATGGAGATGGACAGGTTCACGCTGGGGTCCAGGGCACGGATCTTATCCAGCACATCGTAGCCGCGCTGGGCGTACTGCTCCAGATGGCGCTCTTCCACCACGGCGATATAGCGGCCGCTGGCAACGCGGCGCAAAAAGCCCGTGCCCCGGCCGATCATATCCTCCAGCACCCGGTTGATGCCCTCCAGCAGGCGGGCGCGCTCACTGTCCAGCATATCGCTGAACACATCGTCGTAGCCGTCCACCAGGAACACCATGTAACCCGGGCGGCTGGCCTTGTACTCCGTTTCGATCCTGCGCAGGGCGGTCTCCTCATTGAACACAAGCAGCGTCATACTCTCGCTGCCGCCCGGCACGGTACTGCTGTGCACATTCCACACACCGTCGGCCAGATTGAGCTGCTGCCCTTCCGGGGTGCGGGCCTGTGCGGTATCCAGGCCGGGCAGCAGCTTCTGTGCCCTGCCTGCAAGCCGGTCCTCGCCGCCCAGCAGCGCCGTGCGGAAGCGGCTGTTGTACCACAGCACCGTCTCGCCAGAAAGCAGAGCCGCCGGCTGAGAGAGGGATTCCAGGCTGTATTGGGTCCTGGAATTTTCAAAGCTGCCGCCAGCCACCCACTTGGCGGTCCAGCGCCGCAGCTGATACCGGAAAACGCAGATGCCGATGCCCCACAGCACCACCAGCACTGCCAGCGCAGGCCAGCCCGCGGGCCGCTGCACCAGAAGCGCCAGTGTCAGCAGTGCACACAGCACTGCCAGCGCGGCGATCAGCATTTCCAACGTCCATCTCGGTTTTTGTTTCATGGGATCTTCTGCCTCCTGGTCTGCCTGCCCCGGCGGGGCGGCTTCCGGCTTATACCTCCATCAGAATGGGGAGGATCATCGGGCTGCGCTTGGTGCGGCGGTAGATATAGCTGCTCAGCGCCTCACGCACCCGGGTCTTGACGCTGTTCCAGTCGCGCACATGCTCTTCCACGCAGCGATCCAGCGCGTTTTCCACAATGCTCTGTGCCCCGTCCATCAGGCTCTCGTTCTCGCGCACATAGACAAAGCCGCGGCTCACAAGGTCAGGCCCCGCCAGCACCTTGCCGGTCTTGCTGTCCACGGTAGCCACAATGATGACCAGACCGTCCTCAGAGAGATGCTTGCGGTCACGCAGGACCACATTGCCCACATCGCCCACGCCCAGGCCGTCCACCATCACAGCACCGGCGGTGACAGGCTCGCCCAGTTTGATCTCGTCCCGGCTCAGGATCACGTTGGAGCCGTTCTCGGCAATGAGGATGTTGCTGGTGGGAATGCCCAGAGACGCGGCGGTCAGGGCATGCTTTTTCAGCTGCTTGTACTCGCCGTGCACGGGCAGGAAATACTTGGGTCTGGTCAGGGTGAGCATCAGCTTCTGCTCTTCCTGGCAGGCGTGGCCGGAAACATGGACATCATACATGCTCTCGTAAATGACCTCCGCGCCCAGCAGGAGCAGACCGTTGACGATCTTGGTCACGCTCTTCTCGTTGCCGGGAATGGGGTTGGCGGAGATGATGATGAAGTCGCCGGGGCCCACCCGCACCTGACGGTGGCTGCAGGAGGCCATGCGGGAAAGGGCGCTCAGGGGCTCGCCCTGGCTGCCGGTGGTGATCAGCACCACCTGCTCCGGCGGGTACTGGTTCAGCTCATCCACACTGATAAGGGTGCCCTCGGGGATGTGCATATAGCCCAGCTCCTGCGCCATGGCAGTGTTATTGACCATGCTGCGGCCGCTGAACGCCACCTTGCGGCCATCCTCCACGGCCAGGTCGATGATCTGCTGGACGCGGTAGATATTGGACGCAAAGGTCGCAATGATGATACGCTTGTTCCGGGCACGGGCAAACAGGTTGCGGACACCGGCGGCCACCTTCTGCTCCGTGGCGGTAAAGCCCGGGCGCTCGGCGTTGGTGGAATCGCTCAGCAGGGCCAGCACACCCTTCTGACCATACTCCGAAAGGGTGGTCAGGTCGGTCACGCCGCAGGCCAGCGGGGTGTAATCGATCTTGAAGTCGCCGGTCTGGATGATCGTTCCGGCGGGGCTGTCAATGGCAAAGGCCACGGAGTCGGGGATGGAGTGGTTGACATGGATGGGCTCCACAGTAAAGCAGCCCAGCTTGATCTTCTGTTTGGGGGTGATCTCCACGAACTTGGTCTTGCCTGCCAGGCCGAACTCCTCCAGCTTGTTCCGGATAAGGCCGCAGGTCAGCCGGGTGCCGTAGATGGGCAGATCAAACTTCTGCAGCAGGTAGGGAATGCTGCCGATGTGGTCTTCGTGGCCGTGGGTGATGAGCAGGCCCTTGATCTTGTCCTTATTCTGCACCACAAAGGTAAAGTCGGGGATGACCATGTCCACGCCGTACATCTCACTGTCTGGGAACACAAGGCCGCAGTCCACAATGATCATATCCCCATTGCACTCATACACGGTCATGTTCTTGCCCACTTCACCCAGACCGCCCAGCGGGTAGATGTGGATGGGCACAGCGGCCTCCTTGGGCTGCTGAGAACGGCGGGGCCGCCGGTTATAATAAGGGCGGCGGGTGCGGGTACGCTTTTCCCCGCCGGATTCACTGTTTCTGTTCGGATTGTTCTGAGCCTGAGCCGGGTTCTGTTCTTTGACCTGTGCCATGCGGTACCTCCAAAATCAATTACAAAACGCAGGCACACCCCTTTTCGAGCGGCCTGTCTGTTGTGAAGGAGCAGCAAGCGCACCGCCGCTCCCATCGAAACCATCGTATAGAATTTTTCGCTTCCATGCCAATTTTCGGCACTGGGATGGCCGGAACGGAGTAATTTCTGCCCTGTCAGTCCATCTGTTCGATGCGACCGCGGCACTGCCCTGTTCCGGCCGGACACACCGCACCGGTGCGCCCCTATACGCATTTTGTTACAAACAGTATAGTATTTCTTGTCCACTTTGTCAATTCAAAGCTTTGCCGGAAAAGCCGGGGATGATACGTTTTCCTCTTGACAGAACCGGAAAAATAGCTCTAAATAGAGGTATCCAAAAATTCAAGTTCCGGGAGAAACAGATGAAACAAGTCGAAGTTTACACCGATGGCGCGTGCAGCGGCAACCCCGGCCCGGGCGGCTGGGGTGCAGTGCTGCGCTACCGCTTCAACGGCAAGGTCTACGAAAAAGAGCTCAGCGGCGGCGATGCTTCCACCACCAACAACCGGATGGAGCTGACCGCATTTATCGAGGCCCTGCGCCAGCTCAAGGAGCCCTGTGAGGTGCGGCTGTGCTCTGACAGCCAGTACGTCATCAACGGGCTGGAAAAGGGCTGGGCCAGGGGCTGGAAGCGCCGGGGCTGGAAAAAGTCCGACGGCTCCCCTGCCCTGAACCCTGACCTGTGGGAACAGGCATTGGAGCAGGAAGCCCGGCACAAGATCACCTATGTCTGGGTCAAGGGCCATGCAGGCCACCCGGAAAACGAGCGCTGCGACCAGCTGGCCGTGGCACAAAGTCAGGCACACGGAGGGAGACAGGGACGATGAGCGATACATTTCTGCCCGGCAGCGGGTTCGATACCTATGAACAGCAGGACAAGGTGCTGGTGGGCCTGTGCGGCGGCACGGGCTGCAAAGCAGCTGTCCGCATTTTACAGCAGCAGGGCTTTGCGGTGATGGGCGCTGTGGTGCGTCTGTGCACCGATGACCCCGTTGTGGATGCCGCCAAGGAAGCCGCCAAGGCTCTGGGCATCGAGTGCATCACCCTGAATGCCAGCGAACTGGCCAGCCAGCTGGCTGAGGAGACCGCTGCCCCGGCCGACCTGCGCTTTCCCGCCCTGTTGGCGGCGGCTGACCGACTGGGCATCCAGTACATTGCCACTGGCCACCGCGCCCGGGTAGAGACCGGTGCGGACGGCGTGCACGTCCTCTGCCCTGCCGAAATTGCAGACGAGAGTGCCCGGCTTGCCGCCCTGCCGCAGGAAACGCTGGGCCGGCTCATCCTGCCCTTGGGCGATTTCAGCCCCGCGGATGTGGCTGAGATGGCAGCAGAATAAAAAACAAAAGAGATGCACCCCGCCTTCCTGATTCAGGTTCAGGGAGCGGGGTGCATCTCTTTTTGCTCTGTTTTATTTCATCGTACAACGCTCAATGGAAGTCATCCGCTTACTTTGCGAAGATCTGGATCCAGTTGTGGCCCCACTGAGAATTGGCATCGTAGTTGTATCCAAGGCACATATACTTGGCGGCGGGGTCCATGATATTGACACGGTGGCCTTCCGAAGCCATCCAGTCTGCAACGACCTTTTCGGGCGTGGTCTCGCCCCAGGCGGCATTCTCGCCGGTGGCGGTATCAGACACGCCGTACTCCTTCAGCACGGTGAAGCAGTTGGTGCCATCGGGGCGGGTGTGGGAAGCGACCTATGCCACTTCCTTTGCGCGCTCATCGGCGGCGGCCTGCAGCTTGGCATCGCCCATGGCCAGAGGTGCCAGATTTTCCTTTGCGCGCTCAGCGTTGACCAGCGCCAGCACCTCCTGTGCGAAACCGTTCTCACTGGTGCCGCGGGCGTAGGTGAAGATCATCACCCAGTAATTGCCGTACTCGCCGCCCTCGTAGTAGCCAATGCCAACGGAGGTGGCATCCTTGTCCAGCATCCGCTCCTTGAAGAAATCGTAGCGATTCCAGGCGGCGACCACGTCCGAAGCATTCTCAGCAGCTGCCCAGTAGTTCTCGCCCACAGAAACATCGTCCACACCGTACTCCGGCAGGATGGTGAACTCGCGGCTGCCATTGGGGCGGTTGTAGGAGTAATTGACGGTAAGTTCTTTTGCACGAGCCTGTGCAGCGGCATTCAGTGCGCTGCTGCCCATGCTCAGAGGAGCCACACCAGCTTGTGCACGCTCTGCGTTGACGAGCTGCAGCAGCTCATCGGCCTTGGAAGCTGCGTGTGCGGGCATTGCCAGAACAAACATCAGGCAGATGAATGCGGCGCAGCAGACCAGATTCTTCAGGACTTTCATCGAAGCGTTACGCATGGTGTTGAACCTCTTTTGTGTTGCCCCATGAAAAAAGGTGTCGATTGCTGGTATACTCGGCAATCGACACCTGATGCTTCAGATGAAGGTCACTCAACACCCAATCTCCGCTGCGGAGACCCTCAGGTGATGAGAAGCAACTGGCTGCCATTTTACAGGCCCTATAGCTTTGCGTCACAGCCTTTCGACTGCTTTGCCGAGGATATTCAGTTTTGCGTGCCTTTCTTCTTTTGGGAAGAAATTTGAGAACGAAAAAAGGTGTTGTTCTGCAATACACTCAGCAAAACAACACCTAGAAAATCTAAGCAGGTCGCCCAAAGAAAGATTTCTTTGAGAAGCAGCTGGCTGCCATTTTACAGGCCCTGTAGCTTTGCGTCACAGCCTTTCGACTGTTTTGCCGAGAATATTCAATTCACCTTGAGGAGCCGTTTCCATTTCCTCGACGCTATCCTACCACATCGGACAGAACCTGTCAACTGTTTTGGAGCAGCTTTCTCAAAAAATCTTCTTTTTTGAAGCGTTCTTCCGTTATGCCTGCACCTCTGCCGCCTTTTTGCGCAGCTGGTCGAGGTCTGCGGCATCCGGGTGAGCCAGTGCCTTGTCAAAATTATCGATCAGCATCTCGAGGTTGGGTGCATGGTTGGGCTGCTGCAGCATCTTTTCGTACTGCTGGCGCACGGTCATGGGCATCTTGCCCTGGCACATATAAGTTCCAATGACCGTGTTGCTCTCATCCAGCGATTTCTGCACCGCTGCCAGGATCTGCTCGAAATATTCCGCACTGCCGCCAAAGCCTGCGGTGCCGAACAAAAAGACCCGCTTCCCCTTCAAGGTCTGCAAAAAGGCGGTGAGGGTGTCATCGGCATGGCCCTTGTCCGTCCAGAAGCCGATGTAAAGGGTCTCAGCCTTCAGTGCCTCCGGGGCCGGTGCTCCGAAGTAGGTGCACTCATTCTGGGGCAAGCTTGCGCGAAGGGTGTCGGCCAGCAGGCGGGTGTTGCCGGTCTTGCTGCTGAAAACGATGGCGTAGCTCATGGTCATTCTCCTTTATTTTCTTTGAGATCAGATGCTTCCCTGTTCTTTTGCGTTCAGGGCATCATAGACACAGCGGGTGCCCTGATGGGCGATCAGGCCGCCCAGGCACTTTTTGTTGCAGCGGACACAGCGGTGGATCTTTGCCGCATTGCCGCTCTGCAGTTTGTTGACCCAGTTGGGGTCGGCCAGCAGCTGGCGGCACATTGCCGCGCACTGGATGCGGCCGCTGGCAAGCTGCTGCTCCACAAAATCGGGGTCGTTCAGGCCGCCCACACCGCAGAGCGGCACGCTGGTATACCGGCGCACCTCATCGCAGAACTTGAGGAAGCAGCCGGTCTCCTTGAACTCGGGGTGGCTGGCCGGCGGGATGGTGTTTTCCAGCGCAGAGTGGTTGGCCAGTGTCACATGGAAGCTGGTCACGCCTGCCTGCACCAGCAGGGGCACGAACACGGCCAGTTCCTCCTCCACCACACCGGCGTTGCCGTAATGGGGGTTCTCCTGCCGGACAGCCAGCTTGTAGTCAATGGCCATGCCGGGCACAGCGGCGTGCACTGCCTTGACAGCTTCCACAGCAAAGCGGGCGCGGCGCTCGGCACTGCCGCCGTATTCATCGGTGCGGTGGTTGAAGATGGCAGAAGAGAAGCTGCCGCACATCCGGTCGCCGTGCACCTGCACCATGTCAAAGCCCGCCTGCTTTGCCAGCACAGCAGCCTTGCCAAAGCCCGCGATGATCTGATGAATCTTTTTCTGGGACATCTTGGTGATGTAGGGGCCCACGGCATCGTTCATCCGCTCCCGCAGCTGGTCGGGGGTGATCTTTTTCATCAGCATCCCCGGGATGCACTTGATGATGGACATCATGTCGGTATCGGTCTGGTGGAGCTGGGCGCAGACCTTACAGCCGTATTTGTGGGCAGTCTCGCAGATCTGCTGATAGAAGGCAAAGCCCTTTTTGTCAAACAGGGACTTCTCGAACCGGCTCTTGGCCACCGGCACGTCGCCGATGATGATCATGGCGCAGCCGCCCTTGGCCAGCCGCTCCATCTCTGCCAGATATTCCTCGTCCGAAAGGCCGAAGGTGGTGGGGGCAAAGATGATGCGGTTCTTCAGCTGCAATCCACCGTAATCAATGGGGCTCAGGATGGTGTCGTACATGTTACACACTCTCTTTCCTCGTCCGTGCTGCCTTTTGCAGCAGGTTCAGGAGCTGGTGCTGTTCCTCTTCGGTCAGCCCGCTCAAATTTTGTGCATCCCAATCGAAAAATACCTGGTGGCAGGTCCGGAATGCTCTCTCACCCGCCGGGGTCAGCCCCAAATGATAACTGCGGCCCTGCTTTTCCCGGGTCATAAAGCCATCTTCCACCAGCTTGATCACGCTGCGCTGGCAGTGGCCCCAGTCCAGGTGCAGGTTTTTGGTCATCTCAGCCGGGGTGCAGCCGGGATGTTTGCCCACATAGATCACAAAATACATCATGCCAAAGCTCAGGCCAAACTCCTGCAGCTGCTGGGTGGTGTAGGCTGCGAACTGCTTGTAAAACTCCATCACGTAGAAGGATATGGTCGATTGGATCACTCTTTGCATCTCCTTTACTTGACAAGGTCTAGTATAATCACATTACTTGATAAAGTCAAGTACTTTTTTCAAAAAAATTCTCCCTGCTCCGTATTTCTGTTTCGGGAGCAGGGAGAATTTTTTTGCCTCAGACCAGCGGCATGATATTTTCCGGGGCGGCAGCAAGGCAGGCGGGTGCTTTTGGCGGCGGGGCCGCCAGTGTCTCCTTGGACACCTTCCACCACAGGCGGGCCTCACCGCCGGGCAGGGTGAAGATCATGTTCCAGTCAAAGGGATTCTCACTGGTGGAGACAGCCTGCACCGGCAGGCTGTTGGGGGTGCCGGGCGCGCAGGGCGCAAAATCATGGGCGCGGATGCCCACGGCACGGCAGCCCTCGGGCACCGGCAGAGCCACGGTCAGCGGCTGTTCCCAGCCCGCCAGATGAACGGTATGCTCCCCCACCCGGGTGCAGGGCAGAATATTCTTGCAGCCGGTCAGGCGGGCGGCGGCACGGGTGCGGGGGTCAGCAAAGACCTCCTTGGTCGTACCTGCCCGGAGCACCTCGCCGCTGTCCATCACGATCATCTCCCTGCACAGGCGGTAGGCCTCGTCCCGGTTGTGGGTCACCAGCAGGGCCGTGCCCGCAAACCCGGCCAGCAGGCTGCCCACTTCCCCCTCTACCTCCTCGCGCAGATAGCTGTCCAGCGCACTGAATGGCTCGTCCAGCATCAGGATGCGGGGTTTGGCCGCCAGGATGCGGGCCAGGGCGGCACGCTGCTGCTGCCCGCCTGAAAGCGCGCCGGGCAGGCGCTTGGCCAGTTCCTCCAGCCGCATGGCCCGCAATGCCTCGGCACAGGCGGCCCTGCGGGCGGCAGGGTCCTTTTCCTTTTTCAGGGCACAGAGGATATTCTGCTCCACGGTCATGTTGGGGAACAGGGCGTAGTTCTGGAACAGCAGACCCACATTGCGCTGCTGGGGCGGCAGGTCGATGCCCTGAGCGCTGTCGAACAGCACCCGGCCATCCAGCACGATGCGCCCCTCGTCCGGCCGGACGATGCCTGCAATGCAGCGCAGGGTCATGCTTTTGCCGCAGCCGGACGCGCCCAGAAGGGCGGTGGCAGTATCCCCCGCCGTGAACGCAGCGTGGAGGGTAAAGCCATCAAACCGCTTGGTCACATTTACTTCCAGGCTCATGTGTGCTTTCCTCCCTGCTTCTGCCTGCGTTCCAGCAGGTTGACTGCCAGCAGCACCACCGCCGAGATAACGATATCCACCAGCACCCACTGCATGGCCCCGGCTTCATCGTTGGTGCGCCAGAGCTGGTAGACCGTGGTTGCAATGGTGGCCGTCTTGCCCGGCGTGTAGCCTGCGATCATGCTGGTGGCACCATATTCGCCCAGTGCACGGGCAAAGGCCAGCACCGTACCGGCCAGAATGCCCTGACGGCAGCAGGGCATCCGCACCCGCCAGAAGATCCAGG
>ENA-OPAO01002524-OPAO01002524.1-human-gut-metagenome-genome-assembly--contig:-NODE-2524-length-10725-cov-2.954545_pt1 | contig 10725 bp, 12 predicted proteins | sample MGYA00241054_ERZ501424 | MGnify/ENA primary metagenome ERZ501424 (study PRJEB25962, sample SAMEA2042623) | human gut metagenome | biome: human gut; feature: human-associated habitat; material: faeces...
CTGCCGCTCGGTCGCGGCCCTCATCACGCGCTTGAGCAGCCAGACCGCGTGCTCAAGCGCGGAGGGACGCACCTCGTCGCACGCCCTCGCGTACCATTCATTGACGAATTCCTCCGTGATGTCGCGCATGGGAGTCTCGCCGAACCAGGGAAGCAGCTTGTCCAACGCCGCCTTCTGGATCCGCTTGCTTCTGCCGCTCAGCTCCGAGCCATCCTTCTTCCGCAGGTTGGAGACGTACGTGGTGGCATATGAGGCAAAAAGCACCTTGCCGTACATCGTCCTTGCAGACGGGTGCGTCCACTTGCGGATCCCTTTTTTATGGTCGATGACGAGCGCGTGCTCCTCGTCAAGCCAGCGGTACGCCTCGGCCTGGAATTCCAAACCGAATCGGCGGTAGATTCTTTGCCTGGGATTGACGGGACTCTGGTATCGGGCCTGCCAGGAGACGATGCTTCCGTCCGCGTCCTTGCAGGCGACGACGCATCCCCATTTCCGTCTTTTCCTGTCTCCATTGGCCATCGGTCATTTTGTCTTTCTCTATTTCCTGAAAACCATTAGAAGAAAGAATAATTGCCTACGCCGCAGATTCTTTGATAAGGTGCCACTCTGCGCCCTCGGGGATTCTATTTTTCGGGAAAATCGGGATTGTTCAGTGCCCTTGGAGCGGTTTTGATTGGAATCTCAACGATCTTCAGTGATTTGTTTCCTGATGTCGCATCCCAAAGAAGAAACATCACGCGCATGTCACCTTCGGAGGTGCGCATGATAACTGTAGTCATGGTTCCTAGTGTCTCATGGGCTTGAGACCGGACGGTGGGTGCATGAGCTATGCTCCTTGTGGGACCTGCCCGGTTGTGAGGACTACTCTCGGGAGAGACATGATGTTCGGAGCGGTTATTTCCAGTTGAATGTGTAGCTTTGGTCCGGCTGTTCCTCGCCATGGGTGGTGACGGTCGGGATGTTGCCGTGCCAGGTGACGGTGAAGTTGCCCGAGCCTAATGATTTGCCGTCGTTGTGCAGATCCGTTTTGATTTCCGTGACGTTCTCGGAACCGATAACACCAGGATCGGTGTCCCAAGAGACTTTGACCGTGATGCTGCTTGGGCCGAAGAATATGGGCGAGCCGAGTTCGCTGATGGTCACTTCGCAGGTGCCGTCAGCGGATTTCGCGTTCACGATGCGATGCGACATATCCGTTTGCATCCATATGAGAGTGCAGCCTCCAGCCCAGATCAGCGCGATTGCGAGAATGATATGCTCAACGATGTGTGCCGCTTTATGCGAGTATCCTTCGGTCATAAATGTCCCCACGCTCGTGTCATCATGCCATAGCCTTCAACCGGAGCCTTTTCATCGGTCGTCGAAAAGATGGTTGGCGATATCGCCCCGACCGCCGAAGCCGGACGGCACGTCACCCAAAGAGTTCTTAGCGAAGTCGAACAATCCCATGGTCATGCCTCTTTACCTTTGGGAAACCAATATGCCTACCGTATCAGTTGTCGGCGTCATCGCCGAGGCTTGCGATTTGCGGAAGTGGCCCATATCCATGCATCGCGTCATGAAACGGTACGTCGTCTCGCGCGTAATTCGTGCCTGTAGAATCTTTAAAGACCAAGTTTGAAGGGAGCCGGAATCATGCCACGCAAGCTGATTATGTGCGGGGACCATCCGGTTCTTGCGTTTGAATACGATCCCAAGTCCGGTCGCGCGTGCTCCTCTGGCGAGGTCCGTGACCATGATCGTCTGCCCCTGGAGTCCACCACGCACGGCAAGAGCGCGCTGTATGCCAAGAGGATCGACGAATGGTGGAGGTCCCGCGCCATCCCCTCCACCCGCGACGGCATCCGCCGCGTGCTCGAATCGCTTGGCGCGGCATCGACCGGGGAGCTGCTCGACCGGACCTACGGTTTGAGCCTGTCGGACCAGTACTGGGTCAGACGCGAGGACGACCCGGCTGAATAGAAGGACGTCAACTTCTTCGACAATCCCTTCGACGAGACGCTGGGCGAGATCCTGCTCACCTCGTACTCGTCATCCCATGACATCAGCCTCAACGCTCCCGACGTCTCCACGGGCGGCGATCTTCCCAAACGCTGGACGATCGACAGAAACACCGGCAGGAGGCTGCTCGTCAAGTCGGGCCGTACTGGCCAGGAGCCCATGAACGAGGTCATCGCCTCGAGGCTCTGCATGCGATTGGGCGTTCCGGCCGTCCGGTATTCCTTGGCGCGCAACGGCAACCGTCTGATGTCCACATGCGCGGACATGCTCTCCAATCATGAGGAGCTGGTCTCCGCCTGGCAGGTGCTCCAATCCGTCAAAACCACCAATGGACTCAACTCGCATGACCAGTGGATCCGCGCCGCAGTCGGCTTCGGAGTCGGCGAACGGGAGATCCGTGACGCCACGGACGATTGGCTCGTGGCCGATTACCTCATGCGCAACACCGACCGGCACTACAACAATTTCGGTCTGATCCGCGACATCGAGACGCTCGAGGTCCGTCCGGCCCCGATCTACGACACGGGAGCGAGCCTGTGGAGCGGCGAGCTCGACGTGGATGGCCGGGACTGGTTCGCCAAGCCGTTCTACACCGCGACCGGCAAGCCCTCGGCTTTGCGGCAGCTCAGACTGGTGGAGGACTGGAGCCGGTTCGACCTGGACGCCCTGTCGGACTGGCCCGACGAGGCGGCGCACGAACTGTCACGCATGCGCATGTTCGCTCCCGAACGCCTCGACGCCATCCGGGACCAGCTCGCGAAGCGCATCGGAACGATTCGCGGGATCAGGGAGGGCAAGGCCCTTCGCGCGTCCGGTCCGATCCGCAACAGAGCGGATCTGCTGGACAGATTCGGCGACACGCTGCGGAAGAACCTTGCCCGGCAAGACGGGGATGGCAAGAGCGCCGGGATTGATTACAAAGGTCCTAGGCACCATATGGGTCATTAGACTGAAGGCCCTGGGCCACGAAATGAGAATCAGGGAGAAAGGGAATCGGGCGCGTCCGGTGCACGCACACCATGGAACCACCGTCCGGGGGGGCGTCGGTTTGGACATCCGCCGGGGATGGGAAGGGCCCCGCGACGGATGCCGCGGGGCCCTGAAAGGAGAAAGTTAAGGAGAATCTAGGCGAGAGGGCAGAATTTGCCGGGCTCACACACGGAGGGTCCGACATAATCCCAGTCGAATCCGTCCGCTGCTCCGGCGTTGGGGTCGGTCCATGCCGATCCGCCCGATGACGAGGAGCCGGGCGAGCCGCCACTCGGTGTGGACGTGTCGCCGGAATAACCGTTGCCGGTGTAGCCGGTGTGGCCTGAACCGGACGAGGGCCATGACTGCCGCGCCTGCGCCTTCTGCGCGGCGGCCGCCGCGGCCTCCTGTTCGGCCCTGGCCTTCGCCTCCGCGTCGGCCTTCTCCTTCGCCGCCTTCGAGTCATTCACGGCCTTCACGGCCTTCGCGATGGCGTCCGCGTCGCGTTTTCTGATGGCGTCCATCAGGCTTGCGCGGGTCTTGTCGTCCGCCACCCTGCCGTCCGTCTCCTTGTACAGCGCGTTCGCGTCGTCCACGGTCTTGTCGAGTTTGGACGTTTCGACCGCGTTCACCAGCCCGTTCAGGGACTTCGTGTGGGCCTTGTACCATGATGCGTTCGCGGTGACGCCCTTCGTGGCATCCTGCACGCCGGGCCTCGAATCCGCTTTGCAGGACACGGTCTTCGGCGTGGACGCCTTCATGGCCTTGGACAGGACGTCAAGGGTCTTCGCGTCCTTCACGCTTTTCACGTCGGTCTTCGCCATGCTGGCGGCCTTGCCGTTCAATAGCGCGTCGTACGCGGTCGTCGCGACGCGGAGACGTTCGCTCTCGGCCGCGCAGTCCGCCCTGGCCTCGGCCATGAGGCGGTCCTCGTACGTCCTCCAGGCGATGCCTCCCGCCGCAAGCAGCGCGAGTGCGGCGACGGTGATGACGACGATCCTTCCGCGATGCGGCTTCTTCTTCTCCGCGGGCCCGGTCGGAAGTTCGATGGTCTCGTCTTCGATGGCCTTTTCCTTCTCTGTCATGTGTTCTCCTTGTCCATAGGTTCACAGCTTATTCCAGGCCCAGGTACGTTTCGAGGGCGGCATCGACCACTTCCTGGATGCGCATGTCATGCTCGGCGGCCCAGGCCTTGAGCCGGCGTCGGGTCGAGGCGCGAAGGCTCACGCTGGTCTTCACCCAGCCCTCCGCGTCGCTCGGTTTCACGGCCCTCCGGTTTTTCGGTATCTCGGTATCCACCGATTCCGGTCTTCCGGTATCCGCCGGTTCCGTCCGGTCGCTGTCGAGCAGCGCGGTCAGGTCGCGCGGGCGGGGCGTCAGGTTCATGTTCCTCACAGGTCCTCCTCCTTGTCCTTGAGCTGTCGCATGGTCTGCTTGAGTTCGGCGGCCAGGTCGCGGTACTCGTGCAGGCGGGACCCGCGGGGACGGGTAGATTTCGCGTTGAGGATGTCCTGCCGTTTCGGGATCAGCGTCTCGAAGCACGCGATGCCCGCGTCGTCGATCCATGCCAGCGCGTCGCGCAGGGCGGTCGTGTTGGCCTCGGTGCGGCACAGGAGGATCGCGGCGGGGACGCCGCGCCGGTCGCACAGGTCCTTCACCCCGGCGGCCTGGTCGAGGTCGATGCGGCTGGGGCTCGACGGGATGACCACGAGGTCGGCGTTGTTCACCGATTCGTCCAACGCGCGCCCGTACGGGGCGGAGTCGATCAGCACCCAGTCGACGGGGTCGTCGAGACGGCCGTTGATCCCGTGCAGGTGCGCGATGTCGGCCGGCGCGGCGGACATCACGTCGAACGGCAGCGGGTCGTCCAGCTCGGCGGCCCTGTACCACCAGTCCTTCGCGTCGCCCTGCACGTCCGCGTCGGCGACGAGCGCGCGCTGCTCGCCCCGGGACTGGTCCACGAGGGCGCAGGCCAGGAACACGGCGCTGGTGGTCTTCATGCTGCCGCCCTTGCCCGTCGCCAACGCGATCACCATCGGCTCGCGGTTCTTCTTGTCGTTCATCGGTTTCTCCTTATCTCGGTATGTCGGTATCCGCCGGTTCCGGTATCGCGGTATCCATTCTCACCCGTCTAAGTGTTGTCGTTATGGATGTTGCAACGCTTAGACGCGCGAGGCCTGTTCCGTTTGATGCCGGTCTTCACCGGTTTCGGTTTTTCGGTTTTGCGGTTTGTGCCGCGTCCCACGCGGATCGCGACGGGAAGCGGTCAGAAGAGGCTGCCCTGGACCAGGCCCTTCGGTACGGGTTCGGTCGGGAGGAACAGCGGATCGTCGTGTGTGTATTCGCGGCGCGAGCGTTGGCGGCGTTTGGTCCGTCGCCAGTAGTCGCGGCCATCACGGCGCATGCGTTCGGCCCAGTCCGGGTGGTCGGCCAGCCAGTCACGGACCCGACTCTGTGGGATCCGGTGCAGGCCGCCGTCGGCGATGTGGAGGTCGCGGGCGATCAGTCGGGCGAGGGTCCAGCGGCTCGCATAGTCGAGCCCGCCGTACACGGCCTTGTCCTTCCAACCGTTGACGAGAGCGCGGCTGATGCAGTCGAGGCGCATGGGGCACGCGGCACACAGCAAGCGTCCCTTGCCGCGCATCCGTTCGTCGATCAGGTCCCGGCCATCGTCGTCGGTCGTCGTGTTCCACATGCGATCCGCCATGGTCGGGTCGACCGCGGCGATTCTCGCGCAGGCCGGCATCATGTCCCGCCCGTTCATGGCCGCCGTCCTTGCGTCATCGGCGTCTTGCGGGCCTGGAGGCGTCCTATGGCGGTTTCGCCGGGATTGCGGGCGGCCCATGCCCGGGCGTATTGGATCAGCAGGCCGACGGCCTTGGGATGGCCGAGGCGCTTGTTGCGCCAGTAGACGGCGTGCAGCTGCCAGATCAGGTCCGCGTGCCCGTCGAGCTGCGGGTTGGCGAGGAGGAATTCGCTGAAGCCCGCCTCGGAACAGTCGATGCGCGTGGTCATGCCGTCGCCTCCCCTCCGGCCGTCGCGTCCTGGCCGTCCAATTCGGCCAGCGTCTCCACGGCCCAGTCGGGCAGCCATGGCGCAGCATCCGGTTCCGGCGCGGCCGCCGGAACCGTCTGCGCGTGTGCGTCGCCGTCTGTGCGGCCGGCGGCGAGGATCATGTCGTCGTTGAGTTCGTCCCAGTGTCTGGCGAGGGCCCGGCCGGTGCGGATGCGTTTGGGCCACCAATCGCCGTTCATGGCGAAGCTGATCGCGTCGACCATCACGAGGGTGGGCCATTGCGCTCCCTGGTCGACGAGCCTGCGGTACAGGCCGATGATGGCCTTGCGGTCGGCTTTGGTCGGTGAGGGCGTGGCCAGGCCGAGCATCGAGCGCTGCTCGCCGAGCGAGGCGAGGACCCGTCCGGCCGCTTCGGCGATCTCGGTGTCGTCCTCGTCGAGTTGTTCTTTTTCGGCGGCGGTCGCCCCGCTTGCGGGGAGATGCCCCGTAGGGGCAGAGGGGAAGGAGGGTTTACTAGGAGGGTTTACCTGGAGGGTTTTATCCTTATATATACAGCTCTGCGAGATTTGCAGTGCTGGGGGTGCGGCATTTGCAGTGCTGGGGGTGCAGCTCTCGCAGTGCTGGCCCTGCGGGATTTGCAGTGCCGGTTCCGGCCCTTTTTCCAGCCCTGCGAGATTTGCAGTGCTGGGAATCGGCTTGGTTCCAACGTTTTCCGGCAGCACGTCCTCGGATTCGCCGTTCTCGAACACGGTTCCGGCCTCCGGGTCCACGGTCTTGCCCATGGTCGCGGGATCCCGTTCCGCGGTGTGCGTCTCCCCGATCCACTTGAGGGTCGACGGGTCGGTCTCCACCGCGAGGTCCCACACGATCTGGCAGTACTGGGGCAGGCGGTTCCGTCCGCCTTTGCCGAGGCGCGCGTACCGTTGGTCGCCGCGGCGGATGAAGCCGCGCTCCTGGAGCGTCTTCAAAGCGGTGCGCACGGTGCGTTCCGAGAGTTCGGTGACGTTGACGATGGTCGCGATCTTTGGATAGGCTGCGGTGCCGTCGTCGTCCGCGCGGTCCGCGAGGTAGACGAGCACGGCCTTCGCGCTGGCGTTGCCGACATGGCATTTGAAGGCCCATGACAGTGCGATGTTGCTCACGGTCGCCCCTCCTCACGCTGCTGGGCGGCACGTCGCTCGTCGGCCAATCTGGCGTGCATCTCGTCGCCGAGACGTGCCGTCCGGCACAGGGCCAGCGTCATCAGCCAGGAGAACGCGACGAACACGATCAATGCGATTGCGAGCCAGTTCACGCGAGTCTCCCTTCCATGGACGGGTGCGCCATCATCGACGCCAGGCGACGGGAATCGACGGAGCCCGGACCGTTGTGGCGGGCGAATGCCACCACGATCGGGAACGTCCAAACCGGCGCGTGTAAATCCCGTTTACACTCGGGAGACACAGAGCAAGACATGCGGAAGGCTTTAGTAAGGTCGTTCATGTGTGATCACTACTCCAAGACAATGCATTGGGCGGCCATGGACCGGGATCCGGCAAGATACGGGATCCGCGGCCGCTCGGAATATTGGTTGCACCGCCCGTCCCCGACGTTCCAGCATCGGGAACGGGCGTTTTTTCTTTTAGTTGCAGAGAAAGAGAGAAAAACGAATGGGATCAGACCATCGCACCACCTCCCTCGCCGTCGACGGGCCACGCGCCGCCGCAACGGATGGCGAGGCAAAGGCAATCAAGAGCCTGCTCGTCAGGGACATCAAAGACTTCGATCAAAGCGTCCCAGCAGTCGTCAGACACGACGATGGAACGATCAGGCCTACGTACATAGGCGTATGGGGACAGGACCGTCTGATAGGCGCGGCCCTCATCCAGCCAGCCCTTTGCGTAGCCGAGACGCTCATATACCGCACCGGGACGAGCGGGGTCCATGCCGCACAGATACGAGAGGCTTTCGCCGAGCATGCAGCCATCATCGAAGGGATCGCGGTCGTCAGGAAGCATCGGCGCGAAGGCTTCGGATCGCAGATCAAGGCGTTCTGCGACTCCTGGGCGGCAGACCACGGCGCTGAACTGATACTCAGCATCCCCACCAACGAGGGCGCGCGCCTGCTCAACGAGAAAGCCGGATACACGGTCGTACCGCCCGACGGATATCTCACCATCAAGGTATTTAACGCTCAGGGACAGCCTCTTCACATTCCCTACGCCGACCAGCGGACCCAGGACAGAGGCACTAGCATGTGGGCGTACAAGCTCGTAGGGCAACGCACACAGCACTTCGAGATTGGCGTTCTCACCGCCTCCTGAAGTTCCGAAGACCATACCGTCGATGAATGTTCCCGACGGGTCGCGGGAGAAAACAAGTCTTCCGGCTTCGTCGCTCATGCCACCGGCACCGGAATCCATGGCCAGTACCCCTACACCGTCAATCGCCATCAGACCAACACCTCCTTTATCGATTCAGAGAAAGAGAAAACCAAATGAAATCAACCCCTCGCACCACCTCCCTCAACGAACCTGATATTCGTCCGGCGCGAAACCACGCCGAGGCAGAGGAAATCGGAAGTCTCCTGCTCGAAGAAATCGCGCATCCAGGATTCATTCCTGGACCAGAGTTCGTCTGGCAGGGTCAAGGCTTTCTCAGGCCGACGCTCATAGGCGCATGGTCCCAGAACCGCTTGGTAGGTGGCGCCTCGCTCAGTCCATACATGGAACACACCAAGGCCTTTTTGGGGATTGGTCGAGCAGACGCAGCGAAGGCGGTCACACGGCTGGTAGCTGAAACTGACGGCATTGCCGTCAGACCCGACCATCGGCGTGAAGGCGTCGGACGAAAGATCAAGTTGTTCTGCGACTCCTTCGCGGCACAGCACCACGCTGCGATCATGGTCTCCGTCACCACCAACGAAGCAGCGGCAGGCCTCAACCACGAAGCGGGCCACATCGTCTTTGAACGGTGCGACGGCCTCGTCATCAAATACGTAGACACGGTCGGCGAGCCACTCATATGGCTTCATGACCTGGATGGGACGATCCCCGAAGCGGCATGGTCCGTCTCCGTACTCGGCAAAACGTATGGGCCGACCATAGTCGTCGGTGAGCAACGGGCCATACGGCGTGGAAACACCGACAAGGACATCCAGTGGGTTTTCGCCGTTGACGCGGCGGGCCACACTGTCGCGTGACACTTCGTTGCTCATGACGCCCTCCCCTCGGTCAACAGCAGGCCCGCCACCACACGTTCGCGGGCGGAGAGCTGCGCGTCGACCTCCCGGAAGGCATGCGTATAGGCATGCGTGGGGCGGAGCCAGGTGTCGGCCAGTCCGCGGGTCTCGCCGCGGCGCAGGGCGCGCACGGCGCAGTCCGGGCAGAGCTCCAAAATCTCCGTGTCGCCCGGGACGCAGTAGTTGCGCCAGCCGTTACGGGCGAAATAAGCGTCGCGGGCGGCCGAATCGTAGTCGTCCCAGAACGTGCCCCAGACCACTGTGTGGCAGCCATCGCACACCGTGACGCAATCCCACCGGCTGTCCGACCATTCGGACTGCTCATAGATTCCACCAGCCATCACGCAACCTCCTCATGATCAGCATCAAGCCCCAGCAAATAGTCGGTAGACACACGGAAGTGCTCGGACAACACAACGATGTCTGAAGTTGTCCAGCCAATGCGTCCCAAGAGTTTTCCATTCGCCGAAGTTTTCGATAAACCAAGCAATGAACCGAGTTGGGCACAAGTAAGTCCCTCACCTTTTACCAGAGCACTTATCCTTTGGGTCACTCCATTCATAGTTCTTTCTTTCTGACTTGGTTCATTTTTACTGTACTTCAGTATAGCGTACAGTTTGACTGAACGCAAATCGTATGAGACACTTAATTAAGAAATTCTGAACTATTTTGGGAAGTGATCATATGTCCACATCGGAAGTCTCACCAGAAACACCTTTGGATAAAGGACAGCGTGCTGAAGCGGCGATCCCGACCAACGTGAGAGTTTATCTAGGACTAAGCGGAAAAACACAAAAGGCACTTGGAGAAGCTTTGGGCATTACCAAGAGTGCTATGTCCATGAAAATGTGTGGCAAAGTTGGATGGTCAGTAAGCGATCTTGTAACGACCGCCGATTTTCTAGGTGTCACGCCGAGCGCCCTAATGGATGACACAATTCTCAGCAAAGCCGAGGCTGGATATGCAAAATCGGCCGAGTATGGAGTTTTCGCCGAGAAGCCAGGTGCTTTGGTAGGTGCCGGCTCCCCCAGGTTCCTTGTCAGTCCCTTCAACCCCGATGCCCCGGTCGAGGGCGGGATCCCGGGTGTCGCTAAAGGTGCCCTGGCCGGTTTCGTGCCGTCCGGGGTGCCGTCCGGGGTGCCGTCCGGCGCGGGATCCCTGTCCATGCCCTCAAAGCATGACGGGATTGGGGTTCCCGGCCGGTCTCAAGCCCATGAGACACTTAAAGCCATGACTACCATCATCATGCGCACCTCCGAAGGTGACATCACCATCAACCTGTTCGACGATCAGACGCCCGTGACCGTGAAGAACTTCCTCGGTCTGGCGACCGGCGAGAAGGAATGGACGGACCCGTTCACCGGCCAGCCGTCCCATGAGCCGTTCTACAACGGCCTGACCTTCCACCGCATCATCAAGGACTTCATGATCCAGGGCGGCTGCCCGCTGGGCAATGGCACCGGTGGCCCCGGCTACGACTTCGACGACGAGATCGTCCCCGAACTCACGTTCGACCGGCC
>ENA-OPAO01002533-OPAO01002533.1-human-gut-metagenome-genome-assembly--contig:-NODE-2533-length-10692-cov-3.578829_pt1 | contig 10692 bp, 9 predicted proteins | sample MGYA00241054_ERZ501424 | MGnify/ENA primary metagenome ERZ501424 (study PRJEB25962, sample SAMEA2042623) | human gut metagenome | biome: human gut; feature: human-associated habitat; material: faeces...
ACCCCGAAAATCCCCTGCTGGTTTCCGTTCGTTCCGGTGCGAGAGCATCCATGCCAGGTATGATGGATACCATCTTAAACCTTGGTTTAAACGACGTGGCTGTTGAGGGCTTCGCAAAGAAGACCGGAAACCCGCGTTTCGCATATGATTCTTACAGAAGATTCATCCAGATGTACTCTGACGTTGTTATGGAAGTTCCCAAGTCCTACTTCGAGAAGATCATCGACGAGATGAAAGAGGCAAAGGGCGTTCATTTCGATACAGAGCTGACCGCTGACGACTTAAAGGAATTAGCAAACAAGTTCAAAGCCGTTTACAAAGAGGCTATGAACGGGGAAGAGTTCCCGCAGGATCCCAAGGAGCAGTTAATGGGCGCCGTTAAGGCTGTATTCCGTTCCTGGGACAACCCGCGTGCCATCGTATACCGTCGTATGAACGATATTCCGGGCGACTGGGGTACCGCTGTAAACGTACAGACCATGGTATTCGGAAACAAGGGTGAGACATCCGGTACAGGCGTTGCCTTCACACGTAACCCCTCCACTGGCGAAAAGGGTATCTTCGGTGAGTACCTGATCAACGCCCAGGGTGAGGACGTGGTTGCAGGCGTTCGTACACCGCAGCCCATCACCCAGCTTGAAAAAGACCTTCCGGACTGCTACAAGCAGTTTATCGATCTTGCAATGAAGCTGGAGAACCATTTCCACGACATGCAGGATATGGAGTTCACCATCGAGGAAGGCAAATTATACTTCTTACAGACACGTAACGGTAAGAGAACTGCTCCGGCTGCGATCCAGATCGCCTGCGATCTCGTAGACGAGGGACAGATCACTCCCGAGGAGGCTGTATGCAGAATCGAGGCTAAGTCTCTTGACCAGTTATTACATCCCACCTTCGATCCGGCTGCATTAAAGGCTGGCGAGGTGATCGGACAGGCTCTTCCGGCTTCCCCGGGTGCAGCAGCAGGTAAGGTATGCTTCGACGCAGAGACTGCCAAGGCTGCAGGCATCGGCGGCAAGGGCGAGAGAGTGATCCTGGTTCGTCTGGAGACATCTCCGGAGGACATCGAGGGTATGCACGCTGCACAGGGTATCCTGACTGTACGCGGCGGTATGACCTCCCACGCAGCAGTAGTTGCCCGTGGTATGGGTACCTGCTGTGTATCCGGCTGCGGCGAGATCAAGATCGACGAAGAGAAGAAGGAATTCTCCCTTGGCGGATATACCTTCCACGAAGGCGATTACATCTCCTTAGACGGAACCACAGGTAAGATCTACAAAGGCGACATCCAGACTCAGGAGGCTTCCGTTGGCGGAAACTTCAAGAGGATCATGGACTGGGCTGACAGCTTCCGTAAGCTGGGCGTTCGTACCAACGCAGACACACCGGCTGATACTGCAAACGCAGTGAAGCTTGGCGCTGAGGGTATCGGCCTCTGCCGTACCGAGCATATGTTCTTCGAGCCCGAGAGAATCCACAGCTTAAGAAAGATGATCCTTTCTGATACCGTTGAGGCAAGAGAGGCTGCATTAAACGAGCTGATCCCGTTCCAGAAGGGCGACTTCAAGGGCATGTACAAGGCTCTGGAAGGAAGACCGATGACCGTTCGTTACTTAGATCCGCCGCTGCATGAGTTCACTCCGAAGACAACGGAGGAGATGGCTGACCTTGCAAAGGATATGGGTCTGACGGTTGAAGTTGTTAAAGCAAAATGTGATGAGCTCCATGAGTTCAACCCGATGATGGGTCACCGTGGATGCCGTCTGGCTGTTACTTATCCGGAGATCGCAAAGATGCAGACCCGTGCCGTTATGGAGGCTGCCATCGAGGTTAAGGAAGAGTGCGGCTACGACATCGTTCCGGAGATCATGATCCCGCTGATCGGTGAGAAGAAAGAGCTGAAGTTCGTTAAGGACATCGTTGTTGAAGTTGCTGAGCAGGTTAAGAAAGAGAAAGGCTCCGACATCCAGTACCATATCGGTACCATGATCGAGATCCCGCGTGCGGCTCTGACAGCCGGACAGGTAGCTGAAGAGGCAGAGTTCTTCTCCTTCGGTACCAACGACCTGACACAGATGACCTTCGGCTTCTCCCGTGACGACGCCGGCAAGTTCTTAGATTCCTACTACAAGGCTAAGATCTACGAGTCCGATCCGTTTGCAAGACTTGACCAGACAGGTGTTGGCCGTCTTGTGGAAATGGCTGTAAAGGAAGGACGCGCAACCCGTCCGGAGCTTAAGTGCGGTATCTGCGGCGAGCACGGCGGAGATCCGTCTTCCGTAGAGTTCTGCCATAAGATTGGTCTGAACTATGTATCCTGCTCACCGTTCCGTGTACCGATTGCTCGTCTTGCAGCAGCACAGGCAGCAATCGCTAAGAAGAACGCATAAGTAAGAATACATTTCAGGCTGAAGTTTCAGTCTGAGCATATATAAAGCTTCTGGCAGTCTGTAGAAATACAGATTGTCAGAGGCTTTTTTTCTTTATGATATTTTTTGAAGTATTCCGACGGTTTACGAAAAATAGGATTCATGGTATCATGAAAGAAACAGGGCAGATAAAGCCGGAGGATAAGGAGAATTTTATGAATCAGGAATCACAGACACCTCATAAGAGACGTGTACGATATAAAGGAAAATATCCGAAGAAATTCGAGGAGAAATATAAAGAGCTTCAGCCTGAAAAGTATAAGGATACCATTGAACATGTGATCAGCAAGGGAAACACACCGGCTGGAATGCATATTTCCATTATGGTAAAAGAGATCATTGATTTTTTGGAGATCAGGCCGGGACAGGTTGGATTTGATGCTACACTTGGTTACGGTGGGCATACAAAGGCCATGCTGGAATGTCTGAGAGGTCAGGGACACATGTACGCCACGGATGTGGACCCGGAAGAATCTGCCAAGACAAGAAAACGTCTGGCAGAGCAGGGATTCGGAGAAGATATCCTGACAATTAAACTCCAGAATTTCTGCACCATTGATGAGATCGCAGAGGAAGTTGGAGGCTTTGATTTTATCCTTGCGGATCTTGGGGTGTCTTCTATGCAGATCGACAATCCCAAGAGAGGGTTTTCCTTTAAGGTGGATGGTCCTCTGGATTTAAGGCTGAACCAGGAAACCGGGATCAGCGCAGCACAGCGTCTGGATACCATTTCAAGAGAAGAGCTTGCCGGAATGCTGGATGAGAATTCCGATGAGCCGTACTGTGAGGAGATCGCGAAGGCCATCACAGATGAGATCCGAAGAGGAAACCACATAGATACCACTACGAAGCTTCGTGAAGTCATTGAGAAGACATTGTCTTTCCTTCCTGAAAAAGAGAGGAAAGACACGGTGAAAAAAACATGCCAGAGAGTTTTCCAGGCACTGCGTATTGATGTGAATCGGGAATTCGAGGTCCTCTATGATTTTATGGAAAAACTTCCCGGAGCGCTGAAGCCAGGCGGCCGTGTAGCAATCCTTACCTTCCATTCCGGAGAGGATAAGCTGGTAAAGAAAGCCTTAAAGCAGGGTTATAAAGACGGCATCTATTCCGAATATTCAAAAGATGTGATCCGTCCTTCCGCACAGGAATGTGCACAGAATGGGCGCGCCAGATCCACGAAGATGCGCTGGGCTGTGAAGGCCTGAGTGAAGAGTGAAAGAGCAGTTCTGATACAAATACAGAAACAGAAAAATCCTGGAATGCGTTGACATTCGGGGTTTTTTTTGCTATGTTATATAAGTTTACATATGATAAAGCTATGGCTTAAACTGAATAGGAGAAAGGATATGGATGTGGAGGAAAAGAAGGACATTTTTGATAAACTGATGCATCTTCCGGTGCTGAATATATTTGAACCTTTTTATAAGAAACATAAGGAAGTTCTGATGTATCTGTTCTTTGGAGGGCTCACATTTTTTCTGAACATTGCGTTGTATGCATGGCTGGATAAGGGCCTGGGCATGAATGCGCTGATCGCCAATGTGATCTGCTGGGTGGTCTGCGTACTGTTCCAGTATTTTACAAACAGGACATGGGTATTCGACGGGCAGGTGGATTCCGCCGCCGGATTTTTAAAGCAGATGGCTTCGTTTTTCGGAGGACGGCTCTTTACTCTGATTGTGGAGGAAGCAATCCTTGCGGTATTTATCACCTGGCTTGGATTTAACAGCATGGCAGTGAAACTTGTTGCTCAGGTGGTTGTGATCGTATTGAATTATGTGATCAGTAAATTGATTGTTTTTAAAAAATAAAAGATAGTTATATTTGTGGAAAAGGAGTTGGACTGAAATTGACAAAGGACAAGACCAATGATATGACCGTGGGAAATCCGGTGAGCCTGATCATCCGCTTTATGATTCCCATGTGTCTCGGAAATATTTTTCAGCAGTTTTATAACATTGCGGATTCCATTGTTGCGGGGCAGTTCCTGGGAGTAGATGCGCTGGCTGCAATCGGAAGCACCGGTTCACTGATGTTTTTTGTTACCGGATGGCTTAACGGACTGAGCAGTGGCTTTGCCATTCTGGTATCCCAGTGGTTCGGGGCGAAGCAATATGATAAGATGCGTCATTACGTAGCTATGTCCATTTATCTGGCAGCAGCCTTTGCCATTGTGATGACCATTGGCTTTGAGGCTTTGAATGAACCGATTCTGCGGCTGATGAATTCACCGGAGGATCTGATGGGATCTGTGAAGGGATATATGGGAATTATTTATGCAGGCCTGATCGTAACAGCGGCATATAATTCACTGGCAGCGTTTCTCCGTGCACTTGGAGATTCAAAATCTCCGCTGTATTTTCTGATCATTTCGGCAGTGATCAATGTGTTCCTGGATATTCTGTTTATTGTAAAAATCGGGATGGGAGTGGAAGGCTGTGCCTATGCTACGGTTATCGCGCAGGCAATTTCCGCAGTCTGCTGCCTGATCTATATTATCAAAAAGTTCCCGATCCTGCATCTGAAGAAAGAAAACTTTGAAGTTTCTTTTACCAGCTTCCGTTATCTGCTGGCCCTTGGTATTCCCATGGGACTTCAGTTTTCCATCACAGCGATCGGAACCATTATTGTGCAGGGTGCGGTAAATATTTACGGTTCTGTATATATGGCAGGATTTTCCGCTGCGGGAAAAATACAGAATATCATTGCAACGGTATTTGTAGCTTTTGGTGCGACGATGGCAACCTATGTAGGACAGAACCGGGGCGCCGGAAAGATGGACCGTGTAAAAGCAGGAATGAAATATACCCAGATCATGGTCCTGATCTGGAGTGTGATCACTATGATCATAATGTTCTTTTTCGGAAAGTACATGACCTGGTTATTTATTGACAAGTCCCAGACAGATGTTATTAATGTTTCTGTTACTTATTTTCATACGGTATTCTGGGCATATCCGTTCCTTGGAAGTATCTTCCTCTACAGAAACGGACTTCAGGGACTGGGATATGGCTTGGTTCCCATGCTGGGCGGTGTGTTTGAACTGGCGGCAAGAAGTGCGATCGTTATGTTTATTGCAGGAAAAACAAGTTTTGCAGGTGTATGTCTGGCAGATCCTGCCGCATGGATCGCAGCGCTGATCCCTCTGATCCCGTATTATATTTATGTGATGAAAAAGTGGAGCAGGGGAAAAAAGGAAACTGCTGCCTGAGTGGGTATAATACAGAAAATGAAAAGAATAAATTTAGGCTTGCAATTATGGAAGATACAGTTATAATGATATTATAACTGCGGAAAAAACCAGGAAACCGGGATTCCGGGTAAGATTACAGATCCAGAAGGGAGAATATAGATCATGGAAATCACAAAGGAAACAACAATGGGCGAGATGCTTGCATACGATGAGAAGATTGCATACATTCTTATGCAGGAAGGAATGCACTGTATCGGCTGTCCGTCTTCTATCGGTGAGTCTCTTGAGGAGGCATGTATGGTACACGGACTTGATGTAAACGCTGTACTGGCAGACATCCATCATTATGAGGAAACCAAGAAACAGAAATAATCAGCAGTACAATTTATATTAGAACGTACAGATTACGGACCGCAAGGGGATAACGACTGTGCATGTCTTTTTGGCATGCCGTCGTTATCCCTTTTTTTGTGAGCAGACGATAAAGAGAGTCTTAAATATCTGCTTGATATGGAGGAAAAAAGCATGTATGTGATGATCGATAATTTCGATTCATTTGTTTATAATCTCAAGGCATATTTTCAGGAACTTGGAAGAGAGATCCTGGTCAGACGCTGCGATGAGATCACCCTGGAGGAGTTGGAAGAGCTGAACCCGGAAGGAATCATCCTTTCTCCGGGACCGAAGCGTCCCTGGGATGCGAAGTTCTGCGTAGATACCGTAAAAAGATTTCAGGGAAGGATTCCTGTTCTTGGTGTCTGTCTGGGACATCAGGTGATTGGCCACTGTGCGGGAGCAGTAGTGGAAAAGGGCGTGTGTCCCATGCACGGAAAAGTAACAGAGATCCACAACCACGGAACAGGAGTGTTTGCAGGCCTGCCGGAGAAATATAAGGTGACAAGATACCATTCCCTGATTGTTCGGGAAGACAGCATCCCGGAGGAGTATCAGGTGGATGCGCTTTCTGATGATGGTGCTGTTATGGGAATTTCCCATAAAGCATTGCCTATCTACGGTGTGCAATTCCATCCGGAAGCCGTTCGTACGGAATATGGACATGAGCTTCTTGAGAATTTTTGCAGGATCGCGGAGGATTTTCAGAAGGAGGAGTAAAAATATGTACAAAAATCAGCGAAGAATAAAAGAACTGACCCCATACATCCCTGCAGCGGACATTTTCCGGATCTACGAGAGGGAACCCGGAGCAGCATTTCTGGATTCCTCCCTTGTCAATGAGCTGGGACATTATTCTGTGATCGGAAGATGCCCGTATCTGAAGCTGGTAAAGGACGGAGAGACCTTTACCATCAACGGAAGGCCGGAAACAGAAACAACCTTTGAAGACTATATGCGGGAATATTTAAATACCCATGAGGACAAAAATAGCAGCGGACTTCCCATCGTATCCGGCGCAGTAGGATATTTTTCCTATGATTACGGAAGAAAACAGATGGGAGTACCATCCGGAGAAAAGGATCTTGTGACTGTTCCGGAGGCAGTTCTGACGTTTTATGACTGTTTTATCATAGAAGACTGTCAGGAAAAAAGAACCTATCTTGTGTCAAATGGAATCAGTGCAGACGCTGCAGCAGAAATCGGAGCGATGGAAAAAGCAATCCGGGAATTTACAGAGGCGGGGAAACAGGAAGGATCGGAAACAGGGGAAAAAAAGGAATCCGGAAACAGGATGGTCACGGAAAATTCTCACCGTGAGAAATTCAGGATCCAGGTTCATCCCAACTTTGAGAAAGAAGAATACAAACAGGCAGTAGACCGGATGATCCGCTATATTATAGAGGGCGATATCTATATTGCCAATATGACGCAGCAACTGACCATTGAAAGCGAAAAACCACCTCTGGATGTTTTTTATGATCTTCGGAAAAATAATCCGTCTCCTTTCGGCGGATATCTGGATTTCGGAGATTATCAGATCGTCTGTGCATCTCCGGAACGTTTTCTGAAGATGAAAGACCGTCATGTAAATACCCGTCCTATAAAGGGAACAAGAAAACGTGGCGTAACATCTGAGGAAGATGAAATGCTCCGTCGGGAGCTTCAGGATTCCGGAAAAGATAAGAGTGAACTTCTTATGATCGTAGACCTGGAGCGAAATGATCTGAACCGGGTGTGTACACCGGGAAGCGTGAAGGTAACCGAGCTTTTTACAGTGGAAGCATACGCTACGGTTTTTCATCTGGTATCGGATATTGAAGGAAAACTGGAAGACGGAAAAAATGTTATGGATCTTCTGAAGGCTGCATTCCCCGGCGGTTCTATTACCGGTGCGCCGAAATACCGTGCCATGGAGATCATTGACGAGCTGGAACACGGCAAGCGAAATCTTTATACAGGCTCTATCGGCTATCTGACACTGGACGGAAGCTGCGATTTCAACATCGTGATCCGTACAGCTCTTCATAAAAACGGAAAATATCACCTTGGCGTTGGCGGCGGGATCACAGCAGAGTCAGATCTGGAATTTGAGTATGAGGAGACTTTGCAGAAGGCGAAAGCGATCCTGGATGCACTGCAGTAGAGAAACATACAGAACGGTAAAAGTGAAAGGTTCTGTGGACAGATCAGAGAATCTGACAGGGACACTTCATAAGGAGGTCAGAGGAGATGAACAACATAACCTTAGACGAATGTTTTCAGTTCGGTCTGGGAGCATTTGAGACCATAGGAATAGAAAAGGGAACCCCCATACTTCTGGAAAAGCATCTGGAAAGACTGGAACGGGCGGCAGATTTCCTGAAGCTGGGTGATCCGACAGTACGTGGGATCACAGCCGGGAGGATTGAAGAGTATCTGGAAGAACAAAAAAAACGCCCGGAGGTGCAAAAAGAATTTGACGGATTGGAACACTGTGCGCTGAAGCTCATGCTCACAAAGGAAAATGCAGTGTATTCTCTTCGTGCCAATCATTATACGCCGGAGAATTATGAAAAAGGCTTTATCATGGATGTCAGCAAGGTAAAACGAAATGAAACATCACCTCTTGTATATCACAAAACCATGAATTACGGAGATTGTATCCTGGAAAAACGAAATGCTACAGCAGCAGGAATGGATGAACGGTTGTTTCTGAATACAAAGAAACAGATATCGGAAGGGACAGTAAGTAATGTATTCTTTGTGCGAAAAGGCGTGATCTATACACCAAAAGTCAGCTGCGGACTTCTTCCGGGAATCCTCCGTGAATATCTCTGTGATACGGAAGCGGTGGAAGAAACCTATATCTATGTTCAGGATCTTAAATGGTATGAGGAATGCTTTGTCACCAATTCCCTGATGGGAATCATGCCGGTGCGTCAGATCGGAGGAATCCGGTTTGAGGAAGACAAAGTGACAAGGGAGCTGATGAGAAGATATCGGAAGATGGTCAGAGATACTGCGAATAAGAAACAAATCAGATAAATGTTATTGCGAAACTATCACATTCAGGAAAGGTGATGGAATGTGAAGATCCGGCTTTCCGGGAAATGTACCTGAGGATGGAGGTAATATAAACAGGAATTTGTAATGGTACATAGATTTATAACGGAATTTGAATGAAAGTGACCAATACAGTCAGGGATAAACGTGCATTAACCAGGGAAAACTAAGGTTGATGCACGTTTTTTGTGCAAACTCAACCAAAAACGTTCATGAATTTTGTGAAGTAATTTGATTGACTTTGAATGAATTTGGAAGTATACTGAGCTCAACAAATGAAAAACAACAAAAAGCGGTCAAAAACCGCAGGATAAAAGATATGGGAGGAGAAAAAATGATCTGCACAGTTACTTTTAATCCGTCTCTGGACTATATCGTTTCCGTGGAGGATTTTAAACTCGGACTTACCAACCGAACAAGCTCTGAGCTGATGCTTCCGGGCGGAAAGGGAATCAACGTTTCCACCGTGCTGATGAATCTTGGAATCGAGAATACAGCACTTGGTTTCATGGCAGGATTCGTCGGAGATGAGATTGTAAGAAAGCTTGAGGAGATGGGAGTGAGATCTGATTTTATCAGGATCCCGGAAGGCGTTTCAAGGATCAACCTGAAGCTGAAATCTATTGATGGAACTGAGATCAACGGAATGGGACCGGAGATCAGCGCTGAAAAGGTTCAGGAGCTGATGAAGAAGCTTGACACACTGAAAGAGGGAGATGTGCTTTTTCTGGCAGGAAGTATTCCTTCATCTATGCCGGATGATATGTATGAGAAGATCATGGCGAGACTGGACGGAAAAGGCGTGATGATCGTTGTGGATGCAACGAGAGATCTTCTTGTAAATGTCCTGAAGTATCATCCGTTCCTGGTGAAGCCCAATAACCATGAGCTTGGAGAAATCTTCGGCGTAGAGCTTAAGAACCGTCGGGATGTGATCCCTTACGGAAAGAAGCTCCAGGAAAAAGGAGCCAGAAACGTGCTGATCTCAATGGCCGGTGAGGGAGCTGTCCTGGTAGCGGAGAACGGTCAGGTGTTTGAGAAACCGGCGCCGAAAGGAACACTGGTAAACGGCGTAGGAGCCGGAGATTCCATGGTAGCAGGCTTTATGGCAGGCTGGATGGAAAAACAGGATCACGAATATGCATTCCATATGGGAATTTCCGCAGGAAGCGCAAGTGCATTTTCTGAAAATCTTGCCACAAGGGAAGAAGTTCAGGCAGTATATGAACAGGTAACAGAGGGGTAAAGAAGATCTTATGGTAAAAAAGTGAAAAGATCAGCGACAGGGAAGCTTATCGGAAACAGGTGTATTTAAGAGAGGAAGAAAGTACGACAGGAATCGGTGAGGAAATCGCTATTCCTCATGGAAAATGTGATGCGGTAAATGAGCCGGTTACCCTTCTTTTCCTGATCGCAACACCGAATACAGAAGATAACATTCATCTGGATGTACTCAGCAAGCTTTCCGTAATGCTGATGGATGATAATTTTACAGAATCTTTACGTAACGCAGGTTCTGTAGATGAATTTATCCAATGCGTCGTAAAACCCCTTGTTTCAGCTATGGGGATATAAGACGCGTCCATCGAATTTATGCAAGTAATTGAAGATGGACAAAATAGTAAT
>ENA-OPAO01002540-OPAO01002540.1-human-gut-metagenome-genome-assembly--contig:-NODE-2540-length-10662-cov-2.367116_pt1 | contig 10662 bp, 5 predicted proteins | sample MGYA00241054_ERZ501424 | MGnify/ENA primary metagenome ERZ501424 (study PRJEB25962, sample SAMEA2042623) | human gut metagenome | biome: human gut; feature: human-associated habitat; material: faeces...
GATTTGCTGTGAATTATTCACGTTTATAAATGAAACCGTGTGGATAATCCAGAAAAGAAAGAAATAGACAATGCATCAATATTTAAAAGCGATAGGATTTAATAATATTCATACAAGAAAAGATTTAAAAAAATTATTATCTGAAACAGAAGAAAATTTTACGCATCAGACAGTAGTATCTTACAGGCAGGGGGAAGATTTCTGCGAATTTCAAAAAGAATACGGACAGGGAATCGGTATCTCAGTCTGTGGGGAACTGACGGAAGATGAGAAGTTTGAAAGAGCGTACTATTTTCCATATTTCACAGGAAGTGGTATTACCACCTATGCTGATATTACAGTAGAACGTAAGATTGAAAAAGAACAGTATGTCGGCTTATGCGAAGATGCAAAAGTAGGTATCAGCCTGATCTTCACAATTCAAAACGGAATTGAATACATGAGGGAAAGAAAAGCCGGATTTGTGGAAGGAGTGCAGACTTCTGTTACATTCTCAGGGCTGGCATTATCGGGAATGATTTTACTTCCGGTCGTAAAAAATGAACAGCAGATACAATGGGAAAAGGCGGCATCTGATAATCGTCGGGAATTGATGAATGCAGCACGGAACGGAGATCAGACGGCAATCGAGACGTTGACTTTGGATGATATGGATATATATTCAAAAATGTCAAAAAGGTTGAAAAATGAAGATGTTTTTACAATCGTAGATACTTATTTTATGCCTTATGGAATGGAATGTGATTTGTACAATATCATGGGAGAAATCACAGAGTGGTCCATTACAAAAAATACACTGACAAATGAAGAAATCTATCAGATTCGCATTTCCTGCAATGATATGGAAATGGATGTCTGCGTTAATGCAAAAGACCTTTTAGGTGAGCCGGAAGTTGGACGAAGATTTAAAGGAGTCGTATGGCTTCAGGGAAATGTGGATTTTTAGATGCAACCTGAGAATTAAAAGAAAGAATCTTGCTTGCGAGATTCTTTCTTTTTTTGTTTCACGTGAAACATTTTATCGGTTGAGGGTAGGATTAAATTATGGTAGAATGATACCACATGATACAAGATAGTATCATAAAAACTCACAAATTCACAAAAGATAAAGTGGTATTGTGAAATAAAAAAGAAGGGAAAAGAAAAAAATGGAGCTATTTGTTAAAGTGATGAATGTGGTCAATGACATTGTATGGCATCCTGTAATGTGCGTGTTCCTTATGTTTGCGGCGTTGTGGTTCACGTTTCATTTAAGAGGCATGCAGGTACGAAGATTTGGCGACATGTTCAAATGCCTGACAGAAAAAGGTGACAATAAGAAAGATACCGGTCTTTCTTCCTTTCAGGCATTTGCGACAACGGTTGGAGGCCGTGTAGGAACCGGAAATATTGCAGGAACGGCAACTGCAATTTTTATGGGAGGACCTGGTGCAATTTTCTGGATGTGGGTTACTGCAATTTTGGGTGCATCCACAGGAATGGTTGAGTGTATCTTAGGTCAGGCATATAAAACGAGAAATCTGGGAGAATTAACCGGAGGACCTGCTTTCTATATGTCAAACGGAATTAAGAATAAAAAATTAGGAAAGATACTGGCCTTTTTATTCTGCATCGCAGTCTTTATCGGACCTGGATTCTTGCTTCCGGCAATGCAGACTCAGACAGCGGCAACAGCGGTAAATGTAGCATTTGGACTTCCATTTGTTGTTGTTGGAGTGATTATGACAGCAATTGTTGCATTTGTTATTATGGGAGGAATTAAACGTATCGGACAGGTTGCGGAATTTTTAGCGCCGGTTATGTGTGGAATTTATTTCCTGATTACGATTATTATTATTGTACTTAATATTGGAAAAGTTCCTGGAATGTTTGGTTCTATCTTTGCAAGTGCATTTGGAAAAGATGCGGTCTTTGGCGGAATCGTTGGTTCGGCAGTTTCCTGGGGAATCAAACGTGGATTCTTTTCAAATGATGCTGGTAACGGAATGAGCCCTCTGATTTCAGCAACAACAGATACCTCTCATCCGGTAAAACAGGGACTGGTTCAGGGATTATCTGTGTATATCGATACTCTTTTGGTATGTACTTGTACCGGAATTTCCATTTTGCTTGCAGGAACTTACAATGTTGCAGCAGACGGAGCAGGGGCTTCTCTGTTAGTAGAGCGTGTACCTGGAATTCAGTATGGAATTGCTTTCATGCAGGAAGCGATGTCAGTATCAATCGGTAAAGCAGGAGCAATGTTCCTTGCAATTATGCTGTTTATCTTTATTTTTACAACCATGCTGTCCTATTCTTATCAGTTGGAATCCACATGTAAATATCTGTTCGGCGAGAATAAAATGGTGGTTACAATTGTGCGTATTTTATTCCTGGTATTCTGCATGTTTGGTATTTTGATTGATGGTGATACCATCTGGCCAATGGGGGATATTGGTGTTGGATGTATGCTTTGGGTTAATACTTTTAGTATTTTACTCTTAACTCCCAAGGTTTTAAAAATCGTAAAAGATTATGAGAAACAGAAAAATGTTGGCTTAAACCCATTATTTGATCCTGCAACAGTAGGAATCGAAGATAAAGCGGGTGTATGGGATACTTATGTAAAACAGAAAAAAGAGCGTGGAGATTATGAAAATCCGCAGCTTGGATATGATAAAAAATAAGAAACTTTTGTAGAGATATACTCTTGTAAGGTTTTTGCTATACCTTCAGAAAAGATTTCGAGAGTATATTAAGATTACATGGAGGTGTGCAGACGTGGAATTTGATTTTAAAAACGAATTTGAATCTATGATGAAATCGAATGAACTGGACACGGTTGTTGTTTTGGGACACATCAATCCGGATGGAGATGCAGCCGGTTCTGTGATGGGAATCGTACATTATATTGGCGTGAATTATCCGGAGTATCAGGTATTCCCTTATCTGGCGGATACGATAGACAAAGGACCAAAACAGCAGGTGAATCAGGATAAAAAGTTTTATCCGTTTGAAAAGCCGGATTTGCAGGGAAAACGTTTCGCAACAGTGATATGTGATACTGCGACATTGGCACGTTTAAGCGGAAGAGAATTTTATGAAGCATCTGTCGCTTCTATTGTAATTGACCATCATGCCTCAAATGAGGGCTATGGAGACAGAAACTATACAAAGGTTTCGGAAGCCTGCGCGGTAAATGTATTTTATAGTTTGAATCAGGATGATTTAAAAAAAGCGGCAGAGGCAGAAGAATATCCAAATGCTGCAGATTATATCTATCTTGGAATTGTACATGATACGAATGCTTTTCAAAGAGCAGATGAAAGTATCATGAAGGCTGCGACAAAGCTTTTAGAACTTGGCGTAGACCATAGACGAATTATACAGACTCGGCAGATTGATACGTTAGAAGATTTGGAAAAACGTGCAGACATTTTAAAAAATGCGATACGTGTGCTGGATGGAAAAGTCGCCTACGTGTGTATAAATAAAGAAGAAAAGGTTAAAAAGAATATCAGCTATGAAGAGATTCATCCAATCAGCAGTATTCTGCGTGACTGTGCAGACATTGAACTGGGGTTTACAATGTATGAAGAAGAACCGGACAGGTGGCGTTGTTCTTTCCGCTCAGATGGAAAGTGGCTTGATGTAAATGAATTGATTACACCATTTGGTGGAGGCGGTCATGCCGGGGCAGCAGGGCTTAGAAAACGAACCGGTGATATGGAAGAACTTAGAAGTCAGATTCTTGAGAGAGTAAAAAAATTAAGAGCAGAAAAATGTTTCACGTGAAACAAAGCGGTTGTCAGTTTAGTTAATGACAGCCGCTTTTTGTTACTTGTACGGTGTACTGGTTTAAATGTTTTTAATATAGAAGCAAGGTTTGCAGAAACCAGATGTTGGTTAATGACTGCGTTCATGAGCAAGTAGCGAAGCGGATTGCGAATGTCCGCTTTACGAGAATCAACCGGTGAATTATAAAATGAGTTTTCATTAAATCAGTGGATTGTGAATATTCGTTTGATAAAAACAAGATATTGTTAAAAAAATGTTTATTAAACTAGATATAGTATTTTCTGATTTTGTATGTTATACTGACACTAGATTACAGAAAATCAGAAAAAACGTGAAAATTGCCCGTCACAATTACGACAGTAATAGCATTTCCAGATATTCTATGATAATGAGTGGGGATATACATCTCAGATTTTCAGACTCATTCAGTATATGAATCAGATTGATACTGGTCGATAACATTTAAGATGTGACAGGGCAGTTAAATTCTGATTTTAACGTAACCTGCTTTCTGTAAGGGACATATCCATTCGTTATTACGATTATGAACCGTAAATGAAAATCGGAAGCCGGGAGATAAGTCTGGCTTCCGATTTTTTGTATTTAGATGCTCTGGTAACTTAGTTACCGAGGAGTTTACATAGTTGTTTCGTATGTTTGTTTTCTGGTAACCCAGAAAAAGACGCATACAAAGATAATTCCTTTGATAATCGATGTGGAAGAAAATGCCCACCAGATTCCGTGCAGTCCAAGGGAAGTATTTTTTAAGAAAATAGCAAGAGGGATCCTTGAACCTGTAAATATAATACTGATGATACTGCAAAGGCGGGTCATTCCAAGTCCGGAAAGTGCACCGATAGTTGTCAGTTCAATACACATAAAGCCTTCACTGAATCCAATGATAATAAGATATCCGACTGCGATGGTAATCGCTTTTGGTTCATGAAAGAAGATTGTTGCAATTGTATTTGGCGCAAAGACAAATACAAGAGTGATAATCAGCCCCCAGGTGCCAATGGTCCATAGAGAGGCACGATATCCTTTTCGGACACGGTTCATTTTTCCGGCACCATAGTTTTGAGCAGTAAAGGAATTTAAGGCTGATGCAAAACCATCTGCAGTATTCCAGGATACGGACTCAATCTGACCTCCGACTCGTTGTGTGGCAACCGCTTCTGCACCGAAAGCAGATACCATACGGGTAAGCACCATCGAGATAATACAATATGCCATACCCTGAATGGCGGTAGGAATTCCAATCCGGCAGATACCATTTAAGTAAGGTGCCGGAATTTTTGCAAGTAAATGAGTTCCCTTTAATACATTTTCTTTTTTCTGTTTGATAACGCAGATTATCATAATGCTCATAACGATAAACTGTGCAGTTACGGTTGCAATTGCTGCACCGGTAACGCCAAGCTTTGGAAATGGACCGGGACCAAGAATTAAAACAGGGTCTAAAATCATGTTTGTCACAAGTCCAACTAGATTGGCGAGAAATGGTGTTTTTGAATCTCCCTGTGCGGTATAAATTCCGGTTAACGTGACTGTTAAAAAAGAAAATACAATCAGTCCGCAGGCAATTTTCGTATAGGACAATGCGGCTGAGACTGCTTCTGGGTCATTGAGTTTAAAAAATCCGACCATCTGCCGGACAAAAATGAGGCATAAAATAGCGTAAGCCAGTCCCATAAAAGTAGATAGCTGCACAGCGGTCTGCGCAAAACCGTGTGCTTTTTCTTTTTCTCCCCGTCCTAAAGACTGTGCGACTTTTACCTGACCACCCATCCTTGCCATGGAAGCCAGTCCCTGCGAAAGCCAGGTAAACATACCACCAACTCCGACTCCGGCAACGGCTTTTGAACCAAGCAGACCAATCCATGCCATATCGGTGATATTGTATAATGTCCCCAGAAATGAAGAAGCCATGATGGGGAGTGCGAGTTTGGTTAAGGTCTTTAAAATAGGACCTTTTGTTAAATTTCCATCCAACGTATTTGTGTAACCTCCAAATTATTCTGTATATCTATGTTATCTTATTTTATGAAGAAAAGCAACGAGAAAAAAGAAAGAAAATTTGAAGGATTCATTGAGAAAATCTGGATATCATGATATTCTGTAGTCAGAAAATGTCAAAAAGGAGAGAACTATATGAAGAAAAAATCGTTTTTGCTGTCATTTTTCCTTGCCATGCTTTTTGTTGTATTAGGCAGTGTGAATGTAAAAGCAGATGAAACATTGGAAGGATACACTTATGTCAATCCAATGTATGAAGACCTTGAGGGGAATTTTGATTTTGAGTCTGATTTTGAGCTGTATTCTGAGTCTGATGGTGAGGAATCAGATGAAGAGGATGGAATTGACACTTATGATTCGAGGAGTGTTCAGTATACGAGTGACAAGCAGAGTCTGATAAAGACATTCAGACAGCAGTTAGTCAATCGTGCAGAAACAATTGATTTGTATTATCACTGTAATCAGAAGATTACACAGGATTTTTTTGACGAGTTCTCTGCTGAGCTGTTTAATGGGGCAGTGGCACATACGGGTGTAGGAAAAGAGGGAGATTATATCAGATGGCACTACCAGGGATGGCGTGTTAATGCAAATTATAAAACGGACCGCAATGGTGGATACAATTTGAATATTACTTATAAGATGTATTATTTATCAGACGCATCACAGGAAAGTCAGATGGATCAGGCGGTTTCTAATGTGTTGAAGTCTTTAAATCTTTCAAATAAAACAGATTATCAGAAAATCAAAGCGATTTATGATTATATATGTTCCAATATCACGTATGATTATGTAAACTTAAATGACGATTCCTATCTCTTGAAGCACACCGCATATGCTGCATTGATTAATAAAACGGCAGTTTGTCAGGGATATGCAACATTATTTTATCGTCTGTCTTTGGAGGCAGGGGTAGATACGAGAGTTATTACCGGAGATTCCGGAGGTCCACATGCATGGAACATTGTGAAACTGAATGGAAAATATTATAATCTTGACAGTACATGGGATGCTGGTTTATCAAGCTACTATTATTTCTTAAAGAGCATGAATGATTTTTCTAACCATACGAGATATGAAGAATATCAGACATCTGATTTTACGTCTACTTATCCGATGGCAGAGAAATCTTATTCTGAATCAGGAAATCAAGAGCCAATTGAAAAAGAACATAATTATGGACAGCCAATGTATGTATGGGCAAATGACCACAAATCGATTACCGCAGCGCGTATCTGCCAGAATGATTCAAGTCATATTGAGCAGGAAACAGCAGAAGCAGAACGCACTGTTATAAAAGAGCCAACCTGCACAGAAAAAGGCAGTGTTCTTTGGCGTGCGGTGTTTGAAAATCCGGCATTTGAAGCACAGGAAGAAGTGGTTGAGGAACCTGCGCTTGGTCATAGCTTTAAAAATGGAGTCTGCGTCAGATGTAATGCGAAAATCACAGGACGCTGGATGAAATCAGGTTCTAAATGGTGGTATCGCTATGAGGATGGTTCTTATCCTAAGAATGGATTATATAAAATCGGCAATACATGGTATGGATTTGATACTTCCGGTTGGATGAAAACAGGATGGGCTGCTTTTGATAAAAACTGGTATTATTTTGCACCAAGCGGAGCGATGAAAACAGGCTGGATAGCAGAAAATAAAATCTGGTATTACTTGAAATCCGATGGAAAGATGGCAAAAGGCTGGCTTAGAGTAGACGGTGCCTGGTATTATATGAATGGAAGCGGACATATGCTGAAAGGTTTCATTACGGTAGGAAACGGAAAATACTACATGAATGGAAGCGGAAGAATGGTAACCGGCTGGAATGTAATAAATGGTTACTGGTACTACTTTACCTCAAGTGGAAAGATGGCGACCGGCTGGCAGAATATCGACGGAAAATACTATTTCCTGAAAGACAGCGGCGCGATGGAGGGAACGACCTTCACAAAGGATGAGACGCAGTATACGATCAACGCGGACGGCAGCCTGGCGAACGCCAAAAAGAAGAAAAACACGGGCGGCGGCGCGTACACGCTGGCATTTCTGGATGCAGATACCCAGGCGATGGCGGACAGCTTAAATGAGCTGAAGGCGGACGCGTTTGACGGGGATGAGGAAGAAGATTACTATGACGATGACAAAAAAGATTACGATAAAGATGCCAGCTTTATTTTAAATGGAAAATTACAGCAGATCGCCGAACACCGTCTGGCGATGGCACGCAGTAAGGGCTATGGAAGCAGCCGGATCCCGGATGAAGGCACACTTGATGATTACCTTAAATCCATCGGGGAAAGCACTGCGAGACGTCATACGGAGATTTACCTCATCAACTGTGACGATGTGACGCAGGCAGAAGAAAAGCTTCTGCGTAATCACGACAGCGACGAGAAAAAGCGCGTGGACCGGGTGATTTATTATAAGGAAATGGGTGTTGCACATCAGCAGGTCGGCGATAAGCATTATTATATGATTATTTTGATGCGGTAAGGAGCGCAATCATTGTATGACAGGAGCAAGCAGGCATGAAACTGAAATTTTTACATAAACGCAAAGAAGAAAAACAGACGGAAGAAGAAGCCTTCTCCCTGCCGAAATTCATCATTGAGCGGAGCAGGGCGATCGAGATTGTCTTTCTGGTTCTGGTGCTGATATCAGCGCTCATGGCGCCGTTTGTCGAGATCAACTATGATCTGACGGAATACCTGCCGTCGACCGTCCAGTCCAAACAGGGACTGGACCTGATGGAAGAGAAATTCGGCTACCCCGGCACGGGGCGCATCATGATTGATGATGTTTCGCTTTATGAGGCGAAAGCCTACAAGGATAAAATAGAGGCGTTGGACGGAGTCGATCAGGTTATGTGGCTCGATACATCGACCAGCGTATACGCGGCGGACGCATTTATCAACTTTAATAGTGTTGATGAGTATTACAAGGATAATACGGCGGTTATGGATATTGTTTTTGTAAACGGCGACACGGATAAGAGGACGTCCCAGACGATCGATGAGATCAAGGACATTCTCGGAGACAAGGGACATTACGTCGGCATGGCGGTTCAGAATAAATCGCTGCAGGAAAATGTTTCGAGTGAGATGAAGCTGATTATGACGCTGGCGGTCGTGGTTATTTTCCTGATTCTGACCGTGACGACGAACTCCTGGTTTGAACCAGTGCTGTATCTGACGGTCATGGGCGTGGCGATCGTCCTGAACAAAGGAACGAACCTGTTTATCGGGCGGATATCCTTTTTGACGAACAGTGTGTCGGCGGTCCTGCAGCTCGCCTGCTCGATGGATTATTCGATTTTCTTAAGCCACGCGTTTGCGAGGGAAAAGGCAAAGGGACTGGATCAGATGACCGCGTTAAGCAACGCGATCAATGAGGCATTAAACTCCATTTTCGCCAGCAGCCTGACGACGATCGTCGGATTTATCGTTCTGTGTTTTATGAAGTTTAATATCGGATTTGATATGGGACTCGTGCTGGCAAAAGGTATTGTCCTGAGTCTTCTGACAGTGGTGTTTTTTATGCCGGCGATGATTCTGCGTATGACGCCGATGATTGAGAAAACATCCCATCGTTCGTTCCTGCCGTCGTTTGATAAGCTCAGCCACGGTATCTACAACAGCCGCCGCATCGTGCTGATTCTGATTGCGGTGCTGGCGATCCCGGCATACACGGCGCAGAGCATGAACGATTTCCTCTACGGAAATGACGCGGTCGGCGCCAGCGAGGGAACGACGGTATATGAGGATGATGAGCTGATCACAGCGAAATTCGGACGAAGCAATATGATGATGGCAATCGTGCCGGATACTTCTTTTATCAAGGAAAAACAGTTCACGGATGAGCTGGAAGACCTGCCGTACATGAAGAGTGTAACGTCCTTGTCCGGGCAGCTCCCGGAGGGCGTACCGGAAGATTTCCTTCCGTACAGCATCACAAGCCAGTTACATAAAAAAGATTATGCGAGAATCCTTATTTACGTTAAGAGTAAGGGCGAGAGCAAGCTGGCGTACCAGTGCTCGGATGAGATCCAGGCGATCATGAAGAAATATTATCCGGAAAATTCGTATCTGGTCGGCACAACACCGTCCACACAGGATATCCAGACGACGATCACGAAGGATTACAGCCGTGTCAATGTGATGTCGCTGATCGGCGTATTTGTGGTTGTTATGTGGAGTTTTAAATCACTGATTATTCCGCTCCTTATCATGATTCCGATTGAGGTCGCGATTTTCGTCAATATGGCGGTACCGTACATCGTCGGAGACACGATGATTTTCATTGGTTACATTATCGTAAGCTGTATCCAGCTGGGCGCGACCGTCGATTATGCGATTCTGACGACGAACAATTATCTGGAATGCCGCAAGACGATGGATAAGAAGGAAGCGGCGATCGGGGCGCTGAATCTTGGTATTCCGGCGATTCTGACATCCGGTTCGATCCTGACCTGTGCCGGATATATTGTATACAAGGTATCGAGTGTCGCGGCGATCGGCGATCTGGGACATTTGATTGGACGGGGGGCTCTGATTAGTATGCTTTTTGTCTGCTCCCTGATGCCGGCATTTCTGGTATTGTTTGATCATATCCTGATGCAGAACGAATTTGAGAGGATTCATCTGTTTTTCAAAAAACGGCGCGAACGCCGCCATGCCCGTATGAAACGGGCGGCAAGACGCGTGGCTGGTGCCGTGTGGAAAGGGAAAAAGCCGCTGGTGGATTCAGTTACGTCGGACAGAAAACAATTCGAAGCTGAAACGAAAGCGCTGGAAGATACAGAAATAACAGAGACGGGCGGTCCTCAAGAGAAAACAGATTCCGATGCGGAGGCGCGGGAGAAACACAGAAGAA
>ENA-OPAO01002563-OPAO01002563.1-human-gut-metagenome-genome-assembly--contig:-NODE-2563-length-10608-cov-2.236141_pt1 | contig 10608 bp, 9 predicted proteins | sample MGYA00241054_ERZ501424 | MGnify/ENA primary metagenome ERZ501424 (study PRJEB25962, sample SAMEA2042623) | human gut metagenome | biome: human gut; feature: human-associated habitat; material: faeces...
CGTCTGGTGGATATTTATGCGTTTTCAAAAGCTTCTTTATCATCATACGCATTCTTGCTCTTGCGGAATCTTTCTTCTGCCAGTCAATCGTTTTATTTTTACGTAATGTTTCCGTCAGTTCTTTTGTAATCGCAATTAGTTCTTCATTCTTGTAAAAGTCCTTGATTGCTTGAGGTTTGGTTAACGCATCATAAAACGCCAGCTCATCAGCAGTAAGTCCTAATGATTTTCCTTCTTCGCCAGCTTCCTTTATCTGTTTTGCGAGCTTCATCATTTCTTCGATAACTTCTTCATTTGTCAGCATTCCATTTAGATACTGATTCATTGCTCGCTGCATGATTTCAGAAAATCTCTCGGACTTTACAACATTGGTACGCTTATAGACGACAATCTGCTCTGCAATTAATTTCTTTAGAAGTTCTACAGCAAGATTCTTCTCTTTCATATTCGCAACTTCTTGCAAAAATTTCGAGTCGAACAAAGAAATTTCCTTGCCAATATCGGAAAACAGATTGATGACACCATCACTTTTAATGCTTTGCTTTAACAGTTCATTGATACGAGCATTCATCTCTCCAAGAGAAAGCTTCTTACCAGTCCCTTTATTCTCTAAACGAAGCACGAGCACCCTAACCGATTCAAAAAAAGCAGCTTCCATACGCAGAGATTCTTCTACCATAGAAGAACAGAGTGACAATGCCTGATGCAGCATTAACGATTCTTTCAGATACTCCTTCTTGTCCTCTTCTTTTGCGGGAGAGATGATGAAATTAACTGCACCAGTGATTGTTTTTGCACGCTCCAGATCTGTTCCAGTCATAAATTTTGTGTAATCGTATTGGAAAAAGAAATCTCGACAAATCGAAATCTTTTCTAGAAACTTCGGATAAGCCACTTTAGCAACATCAGTGTCGCCATACTTGTCCTTATCTCTTGCTGTATAGTCGTTCATTGCCTGTTTTAATGCATTTGCAATGCCAACGTAGTCCACAACAAGACCGCCTTCTTTATCCTCAAAAACACGGTTTACTCTTGCAATTGCCTGCATCAAATTGTGTCCGGACATCGGCTTATACACATACATTGTTGCAAGAGAAGGCACATCAAATCCTGTCAGCCACATATCGACTACAATTGCGATTTTCAAAGGACTCTTATTATCCTTAAATTTCTTTGCCAATTCTTCCTTATGAGCCTTATTGCCTATGATCTCTCTCCATTCTTCTGGGTCTTTGTTAGATGAAGTCATCACAACTGCAACCTTTTCTGTCCAATCCGGATGAATTTCGAGAATTTTATGATAAATCTTCAAGGCAATCCCTCTGGAATAAGCAACAATCATTGCTTTTCCAGTCAGCAGATTTGCTCTGTTGTTTTCGTAGTGGTCAAGAATGTCTGTCACAAGAGAATTGATAGTCTGGTCATTGCCAAGAATCGCTTCCATTTTGCCGAGCTGATGTTTTGACTGTTCAATCACACCCGCATCTGCATTTTCCGCCATTCGATCATACTCTTGGTCGATCAGTTTCAAGGTTTGCTCGTCTAACTTCAATTTCAGCACTCTTGATTCATAGTAAACCGGACGTGTTGCACCATCTTCCACTGCCTGCGTCATATCATAAATATCGATATAGTCGCCAAAAACTTCTCGTGTAGATTTATCCTTTGTAGAGATAGGTGTACCAGTAAAACCAATGTATGTAGCATTCGGCAAACTATTTCGGATCACTCTGGCTGCACCAATTTTGATTTTACCAGACTTCTCGTCCACTTTCTCCGTAAGCCCATATTGCCCTCTATGTGCTTCATCTGCCATGACAACAATGTTCCTTCGATCTGACAAGCATTCAAAGGATTCTTCAAACTTTTGCATGGTGGTGAAGATAATCCCATTTGCTTTTCTACCTTCTAACAAAGACCGAAGATGTTCTCTTGACTCTGCATGAACTGGCTTTTGTCTAAGAAAATCGCTGCACTTTGCAAATTGTAGATACAGCTGGTCATCTAAATCATTTCTATCTGTTAAGACAACGATAGTCGGACTATTCAATGCAGATTGCAGAAGATGAACATAAAAGACCATAGATAGTGATTTCCCGCTGCCTTGGGTATGCCAGAAAACACCGCCTTTTCCATCTGTTTCAGTTGCTTTTTTGGTAGATTGAATCGCTTTATTGACAGCAAAATATTGATGATAACCGGCAAGAATTTTAATCTGCTTTGTTCCATCATTACTAAACAGAATAAAGTTTTTCAAGATGTCCAAAAGTCGCTTCTTCTGGAACATTCCTTCAAAGAAAGTATCGAACTGTGCAATCTGTGTATTTTCATAACTTCCATCAACGGTTTTCCATTCCATGAAACGTGTTTCATCGCTGGTAATCGTTCCTGCTTTGCTGGTTAGCTGGTCAGACATCACACAAATCTGATTATAGTAGAACATGGATGGAATTTCGTGCATATAGTTACGAATCTGCGTGTAACCTTCGCTTGCATCGGTATTTTCTCTGGAAGGGGATTTCAATTCAATCAATACCAACGGCAGTCCGTTGATGAAAAGCAGGATGTCCGGTCTGCGGTTACTATTTTCAATGAATGTCCATTGATTGGCACAAATAAAAGCATTGTTTTCGATGTTATCCCAATCAATCAGATAGATTAAAGCAGAGCGTTCCTCGCCATTTTCGGTATATCTTGCAGAAATGCCATTTTGCAAGTAGTCTGTAAATACAGCATTTTTCTGCACAAGGGTTCCGTTCTCAAAATTTCTGAGGGTGAGAAGGGCGTTTTGGATTGCATCATACGGTTTTCCCTTGTTGATGCGAAAAACGCTTTCTTCCAACACGGTATCATAGAGCGGAGACTTTACGTTATGGTCAATGTCATAACCGCACACGCATTCGTAACCAAGCGTATTTCCAAATAGCTCTATAATGGCGTTTTCATAGTCGGACTCTGTATAAAAGGCTGCCATTTCGTTATCTTCTTTCTGTTATTTTAAATTTCAGTACTCATCATTCTTTTACTGTCATAATCCATACAGGATAACTGTTTTTGAGACAAATCATATACGCATAATTCAGGTAATTTCAGCGGAGGGCTAATATGTGCAAACAGTTTATATGGAGTATACCAAAATAAATTGTCAATTTCTTTATCTTTGTACGTATTCTTCAAGTATATTGAACAGAAACATTGTATTTGAAATAAGATTATCCACATCAAATTTGAATTTTTCTTGTAATGGTTCTAATCCTTTTGAAATACCATATCTTAGAGCCATTTCATTGTTATCTATCTTTTCGACTTCTACTATAAAAGCTCTCAACTTGTCGTATTGTGGCAAACCTTCTTTATTCAGCTTATCCCATAATGTTAATACGCTATGCCCCTTCAGCTCTTTTTCGCCCATTGACAGTAAACATTCTTTAATTTTCAGCTCTATCGAGTGTTTGCATAGGAAAGCACAGGGGATAACATAGTACGAAACAAGGTCTTGACCTCTGTCAGCTATAATACCCTTATGCAGATACATAGCCGAATTAAGGTAATCAAGAGCCATGTGGGACAGCACTTCCAAGGAATAAAAGTTATTATCCGAAAATTCTTGTGCCACATTATTATCTCTCAAATGCTTCATAACACCTAAATATGAGAGATCATATACCATATCTTCCAATATAACTTTTTGGATTTGATAATCATCAGGTATCTCATCAAATACCATTCGGCAACAGCCAATTAAATTACCTTTATCATCATATCTTTCTCTCATCATTGTCTCCTAACATAATAAAAATGAAAATTTAGAATCGCAGGCTCAAGCGATTTTTAAGTCTTGGTTTGTAGATTTTGAACCGTTTGGTGGGGTTATGCCTGAGGATTGGAGCGAATGTATCCTTGATTCTATGTGTTCACTGATTATTAAAGGTATAACTCCAAAATATAATGAACACTCCGCCCAACTTGTTATCAATCAGAAATGCGTTAGAAATCATCAAATAGACCTATCCTTAGCACGTTGTCACGAGCCTAAGAAAGTAAATGAAAAATGGCTCCAATACGGCGATATTGTTGTAAATTCAACTGGAACAGGAACACTTGGAAGAGCAGCGCAGGTTCTGTTTACTCCGAACAATATGACTGTCGATTCTCATGTTACCATCATTCGTGCTTCAAAACAAGAGTATATTTATTATCTCGGCTTATGGGCGACTTCTCATGAACATGATTTTGAGATGCTACAGACAGGTAGTACAGGGCAGACAGATTTACCTCGAGAAAGACTAAAACAGATGCAAATCGTATTGCCATCTGACAGTATTCTTAGCAGCTTTTCCAAAGTAATAAAGCCGATTGCTGACATTAGAATACAAAAACAGCAAGAAACCCAGCGCCTTTCAGCCCTCCGTGACACGCTCTTGCCGAAACTGATGAACGGCGAAATTGACGTGTCAGCGGTGCAGATTTAGGCGGCTTGCAAGCGTAAATTTTCATTTATTGCAGCATTCAGCTCTATCTTATCATCTATTCTTGCAAGTATAGCACCTATTCTTTTTTGAACATCAATGCCAGGCACCTGCACTTCAAGTGATCTGATAGATGACATATTCAGATGACTAACCGTAGCTCCATTAGATGAACTCAGGAGCTTATGCTGTAATTCGGGAGATAAAAGATAATATACAAGGAAATCAGGATCGACGTATTTCTTGTTAGGTTTAATAAGTACTGTTCTTTGCCCCAAACAAACTTGTTGTCCCTGCCTTATTATTGCCACATTTCCAACAGGAGCTTCTCTTGCAAGTATTAAATCGCCTGCTTGCGGTACAGCTCGTTCATTTCTCTGATTATATACTTGTTCCGACACCCTATGTACGCCATCAAACTTTAATCTGCCTTTTCCAATGTTAGGAGTGCGAATTAATGGATAGCCTTTTCCCTCATCTTTGGCTGTTGAGTGCGGACAATCAACAATAGCCTCACATATATCCAATAGTTTCATTATTCTTCCTCGTTTTTTAGTTTAAGATATTGCTTCTTCCAAGCACGAGACGGCTTTTTGCATATTCTATCCTCTGAACAGAAAGCGCAAATTCCTGAAATCCCGTTGCTTCCACAAATATCTGGATTGTTTTGTCTGCAACCGTAAGTTTGCATTTCAGTATCCTGCTCATGCAAAGGAGCATTAAACTTGAAATGCAATTCTTTCTCTATATCCATAGAGAAACCCTCCTGATTTATCCTATATATTTTCTATGAGCAAGTTTCACATTGCTCTGTTTTACCATTGCATACTGCAAAGTTGTGTCTATTCGTTGATGCCCAAGAAGTCTTTGAAGCTGCTCTATCGGCATTCCTTTGTCAATCGCCACTGTAGCAAGTGTTCGTCTAAATTTATGCGGATGTGCCTTGTGGATTCCCAAAGATTTCCCCAAATTCCGTACTCTAAGTTCAATTGCACCAATTGTCAGTCTATTATGAGGAGCCCGAAGCGAAACAAACAGAGCAGGATCATTATCGGTTCTGGCATCCAAGTAGTTCTGTAAATGTAGCTTTGTACGTGCATCGAAATAAACAATACGCTCTTTATCACCTTTTCCAAGGACTACACATTCTCGCTCGTTGAAATTGATGTCCTCCCGGTTCAAAAGCACCATTTCTCCCACACGCATTCCGGTAGATGCGAGCATATCTATCATCGCTAAATCTCGCAATTCTACGCAACTATCTCTCATAAGCTCCAAATTTTCATCGGTGTATGTTTCTTTTATTGTTTTGCTTGTTTTCACCTTGTGTATACGCCGAACGGGACTTTTTATGATATAATCCTCATCTTCAAGCCATGAGAAAAAACTCGAAAGAATTCGTCTGATATTATCCATCGTAACCTTACTTGACTTCTTTTCTTCTTGATATTTCGTAAGATAACTACGCAGATCATCAGTTGTGATGTGCTTGATCTCTTTCCCAACGCTGTTCAGTGCCACAGTTATAGTTTTTCTGTAATATTTTAACGATTTGTCAGAACAACCTTCGATTTTCTTTGCAGCTATGAAGTCATTTAGCACATCTTCGTTTGACGCTTCCTCAGTATCCTCTGAGGACTTTGATATGGTTACTCCACTGAGAACATGCTCTAAAACTCTGTGTAATTCCTTAAGCTGCGCATTGTCAAGGTGTTTTAGCATGGACTGCTCGATTTCTGTGATGATTCTTGTTTTCATGTGCTGGTACTCCTCTCGTTGTACCAACATCACTACATTCCACGACTATCTATTCAATTTTTAAACATATAAAATAGGCTGGAAAATCATAATCATCTCTTGAAAAAATAGCACTTGCAATCCTTATCGAAGCATTTGGGTGTGTACATTCCTGTATTCCTTTTTTCACATTTATTTTCAAATTACATTCTTTCAAGTGAGATAAATACTTTCTCCAGAAATCTGAAAAATCTGATGTGTTAACGTATGCGACAACAAATGTAGCAGTACCCAAAGCATTATAATTATTAATTGCTTTATCAATATGCTCATCTATATACTTTGTGCTTACATATTCAAGTTTTAATCCTTCAAATAAAGCTATTTCCCTACCTTCCTTAGTAAGTAAAATATCTACTTCACCCGCATCTTTTCCACCGGACGAAATGCCGTGGCGAGTTTGATCTTTATTTTCGTGATATCCCATAAGGCTTAATCCATTTCTGAAAAAATCATTTATAATATTTTCTTTGGTGGATTTATTGTACTCAACACTTGTGCAAACGCACTCACCAATGCGTATTAAATCCTGTAAAACGGAATTAGCTACCGAAATATCACAATTCAGCCTTTCTTCATTTGATTGAGAAATAAATTCATCATTTCCATCAGCTATAAGACAGTAAATATTTTTTAATTGAAGTCCTGATTTACGAGACTGTAAGGCTTTATCGATAACATCATCTAATATTTGTTTATTTGCATTTAGAAGTTTTATATTGGAAGAAGAACCTTCAATAGTAAAATCAATAGCATTCATATCCCAATTGTCACCACGTATTCCATTACGGTACGCATTTCCTAAATCTTCGTATTCAAATGTACATTGCTGAAAGGCAATTAGCAAATCGTTTCTACCTTTTTGCTGTAAAAATTGAATTACTCTATTATTAAAATTATTTGGAAGTTGATAAGTAAAATTATAAGCTCCCATATAAGTAAATCACTCCTTTTATAAATGAAAATTTACAACCATTAGCAGCTTAAATCCTCACTTTTGATACGTCAATCTCGCCGTTCATCAATTTGGGTAAGAGAGTGTCACGGAGCAAAGCAAGTTTTTCGTTTTCTGTTCGATTCTGGGAATATTGATACATTAAAGAACCTACGATATTTTCGTATTTTTGCAAGCATTCTTTACTTGGAATTATTATCTCAGTTTTTTTCAAATCTCCTTGAGTAATTAGCGGTTGAGTTGAACCTCTATTCATTGCTTTATAATCAATCAGCTTTAGTATCTGATATGTATACTCATAATAATTACTTTTAATCACAAGTGTATTATCAGATGTCCAACACGGATAATCGAATCTTTGCACTATGCCATGAGTTCCAACTCTACCAATAACAAGTATTTTATCATCGTGATTAAATTTATTTGTATATCCCATTATTGCTGCTGCACCAATTAAGGGAATACTAGCATCTTCTGTTTTATCATTTTGTTTCATAGGAGGACGTTTCCCACTTAAAACATCTGCAACATCTGAAAAAGCACCAACATTCCAATCCACAGGCATGACCCCACCAAATGGCTCGAAATCCACAAACCAAGACTTAAAAATCGCCTGAGCCTGCAATTCTAAATTTTCATTTATCGCAGTATTTAAGCGTATTTTATCAGATATAGCGTCAGCTATTCTTATTATTTCATTTCTTACTTCTTTTTCGGGATAAGATATTTCAAGACGCTTTATTACGTCCATATCAAATTTTCCTGCACCTATTGTTGTCACTCCGACTATAGCACTTAACGTACTTGCCTGAGATAACAACCAATAAAAAACGTATTTGTTCTCTATTTCTGAGATTGAGTTAATACACTTAACATCTTGATTAAAGGCAACAGGCTTATCAACCAAACAGATAGGAATACCATTGAAAAGACCACTACCTCTGATAAGAAACAAAATTGATCCTTGCGGAGCAAGCCGACTTCCGTTTTTAAGCCCTTCTTCACTTATCATCAAATCAGAAGTGCTAATATGCTCATCTTTCATTGTTTTAGCACTTATCCACGGAATAGAGCCGTTCCAATACTCCGCTTTCTTTTTGCTTGGTGTTCCACCTGATGTGAATGTTACCAATTCACCAAGTTGACAAGTTTTCCAATTAGATGTCATACCCAATTGCCCCCAATTTCTCCCTGATCTCGTTTTCAAGCTCATGGGACTTCTTGAACATCTCAGAAAGCTCCGAAGTCAAACGCTTCATTTTTTCATCAAACGGCTCGCCATCATCTTCCTGTTCTTCAATGCCAACATATCGACCCGGCGTTAAAATATAATCCTGTTTTGCAATCTCTTCTGTTGTTGCAACGGCACAGAAACCCTTGACTTCCTCCAATTCGCCATTCTGAAAAGCAGTGAAAGTATCCGCAAGCTTTGCAATATCCTCATCTGAAAAATCTCGATGCTTTCTGTCCACCATAAATCCCATTTTTCGAGCATCTATGAAAAGCGTTTTGCCTTTCTGCTTTTTATTCTTGGAAATAAACCAGAGTGTAACAGGAATTGTAACAGAATAGAAAAGCTGTGTCGGCATTGCAACAATGCCCTCAATTAAATCATCTTCAATAATTCGCTTTCTGATTTCACCTTCACCGCTTGACTGCGTACTCAATGCACCATTTGCAAGTACAAGCCCGATTTTTCCGTTCGGTGCAAGGTGATGAATCATATGCTGAATCCAGGCATAGTTCGCATTATTTGCAGGTGGTACGCCATATTTCCAGCGAACATCTTCTGTCAAGCGTTCCTGTCCCCACGGATGATAGTTGAATGGAGGATTTGCCAAAATGAAATCCGCCTTCAAGGTTTTATGCAAATCATTGCTAAATGTATCCGCTTGATGTGATCCAAAATCTGCTTCAATACCACGAATTGCCATGTTCATTTTTGCCATTTTCCAGGTATCTGCATTTGCTTCCTGACCATATACCGAGATATTGTTTCGATTGCCACTATGTGCCTGTATGAACTTTGCACTCTGTACAAACATGCCGCCACTTCCACAAGCTGGATCTATTGCCGTACCGAAAGTGATACAATTTAACGCATACACGAAAATGCACCCAAGCGGTTGCATTTGTAGATTACTGGGTGCATTTGAGCGAATGATGCACCGATGAACTGTGAAATTTGTTATAAGTATATTATAAACAATTTCGCACATTTTTTCAAGATGTTTTTCTTAAAAAATACGGCAGCACCGTTGTTCAGGTGCCAAGCAAAGAATCAACCCAGTCAAAGCATATTCCTCTTTTCATCACATCGCACGAAAGATTCCTCTCCAAAGAGAAAAAATTATTTAATCTTCCGAAATATATCTCAAAAGCTTGACAAATTTATCTGATAGGTGTATACTGCTGGATAGTTTACATTGTGAACTATATTTTCTGGTAAAAAGGAGGCATGAGGTATGAAAGACATGAGCTGGATAGAAATGATGAAAAAAGCACAGGAAATTCGGCTTTTTACGAGTCTTCAAATAAAGCGTGCCCAAAAAGGCGGCATTACATCTGCGCAGGAACTGGATCTTCTCTCCCGTATTGTATTATCGGACGCAGAACTGACACCCCTTGAATTAACGGTACTGACAGGCTTAAGCAAATCTGCAGTGAGCCGGTTAATCGAACATCTTGAACGAAAAGAACTTTTACAAAAGAAATATAATTCAAATGATAAACGAAGTTATACGCTCCTTTGTACTGCCAAAGGAACAATGGAGCTGGAAAAGACATACCAGTATTATCTGGAGCCTATTTATCGGCTTCGAAAAATTCTCGGAGATGAAAAATTCGAGGCCTTAATAAAATACATTAAAGAAGCTAATGATCTAATGATGAAAAATGGGAGGTAACTTATGAATTTTTATCAGGAACTTCAACTCAACCAGGCAGGTTCAAAATCGTATATTGCAAGCTTTAAGAATCCAAAAGATAAATGTAAGCATATTGCTGTTTATCTATTCAAAATTGCACTGGTTGTTGCTTTTTGTGTTTCCTTTGTCACATTATTTTCTGTACTTTTTGGCAATGAAAACAGCATTGCCGGTGTGGTTGTACTGCTTTGCGTGTTAGCATTTCGATATTCCGACCTTGGAATCCAGAATTCTCAGGGCACACTTGGAATTCTTTTCATCTATGGTATTCTTGCATTTGGTCCGAAGCTGTCTAATCTCGCTCCCACCGGATTGTCATTCTGCATCAATCTCATCTGCATTTTCGCTCTGGCACTGATAGGATGTCATAACATTACGATGTTCAACCATTCCACTTTTGTGCTTTCCTATCTTCTCCTGTTTGGTTATGATGTAAGCGGAAAAGCATACCAGATGCGTT
>ENA-OPAO01002569-OPAO01002569.1-human-gut-metagenome-genome-assembly--contig:-NODE-2569-length-10598-cov-2.366404_pt1 | contig 10598 bp, 7 predicted proteins | sample MGYA00241054_ERZ501424 | MGnify/ENA primary metagenome ERZ501424 (study PRJEB25962, sample SAMEA2042623) | human gut metagenome | biome: human gut; feature: human-associated habitat; material: faeces...
AGATTCAGATAGGACCGTTCTTGATCAGGGAACGCATCGTCTGATGATGGGGTTTAACCCTTGATTGCATGATACAGCAAACGTTAAAAATGCCCGTTGAAGAAAGTTCAACGGGTTATGAGGCGAAGAATGGAGCTTTTTTGAAGCTAAAAGACATAATTCTGTATGAAATTAAGATGTAAATGTTGAAGAAAGTTCACCAAAAATATTTTTCTAAATTGATAGCACCACGCAAACACATACAAACTTATACAAATGATTGAAATTTGACACAAAATAATATACAATAAAAATTGGCTTAGTATATTTAGGAAAGGAGAACCTATGACTACTACCAATAATGAAGAAAAATGGATTGGAACAAATGAAGCTGCAGAATTTCTAGGAGTAAAGTCGGCAACAATTCGGGATTGGATTCGTAAAGGTAAGAATATTCCAAGAAAAAAAATTGGTAAGGCGTGGAAGTTCAAATATTCTGAACTTGAGGAATGGGCTCGAAGTGGTAAAGCTGCAAATAATTAAACAATCACGCAACTTAGCGGCAGGAGGTAAAAATAGATGAATAAACAACAATTAGCATCTACTATTTGGCAGTCAGCCAATCAGATGAGATCAAAGATAGAGGCAAATGAATATAAGGACTATATTCTTGGATTTATGTTCTATAAATATCTTTCAGATCGTGAAGTGTCATTTCTGAAAGGGGAAAAGTATTCTGATGAAGATATCAAAAAAGTGACGACAAATGACGAGAAGCTTGTAAAGCATATCAGCGAGAATATTGGATACTTTATTGCTTATGAGGACTTATCTCTCAACATGGCTTTCGAAAGGAGATGATTTTGACGTATCCGATGTAAGAGATGCATTGAGTAATTTTGATATCAATATCGAACCAACATATAAGAAATTATTTGAAAATATTTTTAAGACATTACAGAGCGGTCTTTCAAAACTTGGAGAGACATCAACAAAACAGACAAAATCAATAAAGGCACTACTTAAGTTAATAAAGAGAATTCCGATGGATGGAAAGCAAGACTATGATGTTTTAGGGTTTATTTATGAGTATCTCATCAGCATGTTTGCAGCTAACGCTGGAAAGAAAGCAGGAGAGTTTTATACACCACATGAAGTTTCAGTGTTGATGTCTGAAATTGTGGCCAACCATCTTAAGGATAGAGAGCATATTAAAATCTATGATCCTACATCAGGTTCAGGCTCATTGCTCATTAATATTGGAGCATCTATGGCTCAATATATCGAAGGCGAGAACAAGATTGATTATTATGCGCAAGAATTGAAGGAGAATACCTATAACTTAACTCGTATGAATTTGGTTATGCGAGGAATTAATCCAGCTAATATCAATGTTAGAAATGGCGATACTTTGGAAGATGACTGGCCATTTTTTGAAACAGATGAAAACAAAGACGAGACATATTCGTTAGTTAAAGTTGATGCAGTAGTTTCAAATCCTCCATATTCACAGAAATGGGATCCGAAGAATAAAGAATTTGATCCTAGATTTAAAGAATTTGGAGTTGCACCAAAGGCAAAAGCAGATTATGCATTTTTACTTCACGAACTCTATCATTTAGAGGATGATGGAATTATGACTATTGTATTGCCACATGGTGTTTTATTTAGAGGCGGAGAAGAAGAAAAGATACGTGAGACTTTGATTGAGCGAAACCATATAGAGGCAATTATTGGTTTACCAGCTAATATTTTCTTTGGAACTGGTATACCTACAATTATTATGGTTTTGAAAAGAATAAGAGCAGATTCAGATGTCTTGATTATTGATGCATCAAAAAAATATGAGAAGGTCGGCAAAAATAATAAATTACGTGCAAGAGACATTCGTGAAATAGTTGATACCTTGAAGGCTAGAAAATCTGTGACAAAATTTTCAAAATTAGTTACAAAGGAAGAGATACGGGAAAATGAATATAATTTGAATATTCCGAGATATGTTGATTCATCTGATGATGAAGAACCATGGGATATCCATTCCATTATGTTTGGCGGAATTCCTAATATGGAAATAGAAGGTCTTCATAAGTATTGGGATGCGTTTCCGGGGCTACGAGAGGAAATTTTTAGTGCTCTTTCAGCTAATTATTCTAGAGTTATAGTAGATGATGTAGAAAGTGCGGTATCTAATTTTGTATCTGTCTCTGATTATATTGCAAAATATCATTATATTTTCAGGGGATTTGGAGAGCATTTAAAGGATTGCTTGATAGAAGATATCCTTGATGTTAATGCTCAAAGTCTTAAAGAAGATGTATGTACAGATATTTTTAGTAGAACGTCAAATATTAAATTAGTTGATCAATACAAGGCATTTCAGATTCTATCTGAAAATTGGGAGACAATCACTTCAGATTTAGAAATGATCCAGGGAGAGGGATTTGATGCTATATTCCAGGTTGATCCTAATATGGTAGTAAAGAAAATGAAGGAAGATGAGGTAACTGAAGTACAGGAAGGCTGGAAAGGTCATATTTTACCATTTGAGCTTGTACAAGAAGTATTCCACTGCGAACAATTATCTGAAATAAAATCAAATGAAAATAGATTAGTGGAAATTGATGGCTACTATACTGAAATACTAGAGTCACTCGAAGAGGATGAACTTGAACTGCAGATTACAAATGAGGACAAGAATGCCTTCGTCGGAAAAGAAGTGAAGGCATATGTTGTAGAGGCGTTGGCTGATGTTGAAAGCCCTGAAATCAATGCATTGAAGGACTATTTAAAGATTTCATCTAAGAAAGAAAAACTTGCTTATATTGAAGAAAGAAAAGTGGTTGATTGGAACACAATGGCTACAAATAAGGATGGTACATTTGGAAAACCTGCAGTAAATGCAAGAATTTTACAATTGCAGATGGATTATGAATTTCCAGAAGAATCACTAGAGGCGAAAATGAAGCAGGTCATGCTTTTGATGGATGAAGAGAGTGATTTGAAGAAAAAACTTAAAAATCAGAAAGTAGAGCTAGAAAATGAAACAATAGATAAAATTAAGAGTCTCGAAGAGGATGAAGCACTATATCTTCTTGAGTTGAAATGGATAAGACCAATTTTATCTGGACTAGAGACATTACCAGCGGATGTTATTTCTTCGCTTATTTCAGATGTGAAAAAATTAAATACAAAATATGCAACTACATATAGTGATATTGAGGTAAAGAAAGAATCTGCAGCTGGTTCTCTTATTCAGATGATTGATGGTTTATCTGGTAGCAAAGATGATCTTGATGGTCTAGCAGAATTTAAGAAGTATATGGGGGTAAAAAATGAAAAAGAATAATAAAACACCTAAACTTCGTTTTTCTGGATATACTGACGATTGGGAACAGCGTAAGTTTTCAGAATTTACATTTCCAGCAGGAGAAAGAAATAAAAAAAATTTCCCATTAGAAGCATATTCTATTACTAATGAACAAGGATTTGTTCCACAAAAGGATGCGCATAATGAATTCGGGTATATGAAAAATACTGATAGAACCGCTTACAATATTGTTAAGAAAAATTCATTTGCTTATAATCCAGCAAGAATTAATGTTGGATCAATTGGATATTACGAAGGTGAGGAAAACGTTATAGTAAGCTCACTTTATGAAGTTTTTCAAACAAAAGAATATATTGATGACAAGTTCCTCTGGCATTGGTTTAAATCAGATGAATTTCCTAAATGGATTGCTAAATTGCAAGAAGGAAGTGTAAGACAATATTTTTATTATGATAAACTTTGTGAATGTAAATTAAAAATTCCCAATATAGATGAACAAAAGCAAATTGCTAAATATTTAGACAATATAGATTCGCTCATCACTCTTCACCAGCGTAAGCTTGAGAAGTTACAGAACATGAAGAAATCATGCTTGCAAAAGATGTTCCCTAAGGATGGTGCTACTGTTCCTGAAATAAGATTTTCTGAATTCCAGGGAGATTGGGAGGAACGAACACTTGGTTCGTGCTTTGATGAGCGATTAGAAAGCTTACCAGACGGAGAATTACTATCAGTTACAATTGGTTCAGGAATAAAGAAGTTTTCTGAACTAGATCGCCACGACAATTCAAATACTGACAAATCTAAATACAAAAGAGTTTGTATTGGTGATATTGCTTATAACTCAATGAGAATGTGGCAAGGAGCAAGTGGGCGTTCATCATACGAAGGTATTGTAAGTCCTGCATACACTGTAGTAAAGCCAATAGGAGATATAGACACTCAGTTCTTTGCTTATATGTTTAAGAAGAAAGAGATAATTCGTCTTTTTGAAATTAACTCACAAGGACTAACATCCGACACTTGGAACTTAAAATATCCAGCATTCAGTAAAATTGTGGTTAGAGTTCCTAGAAATGTGGAAGAGCAAAGTAGGATTGCTAGATTTTTGTTGGAGCTCGATGAGCTCATTTCATGTACTGAGCAAGAAATTGAGATTACGAAAAGAATGAAAAAAGGATGTCTTCAGAAGATGTTCGTATAAGGAGGGATAGACTTGTCAGATATTATTTTTAATGAAGAAAAGGACTTTGAAGAAGCTGTCATAAAAGCCCTCATCGAGCATGGATGGGAATCGGATGTTATTAGATATCCATCTGAAGAAGAGTTAATTCAGAATTGGGCGAACATATTATACAATAATAATAAGCAGGGAACGCGATTGAATGATCAGCCATTAACTTCCGGAGAGATGGCTCAGATTTTAGACCAGGTAAGAAATTTACAAACGCCAATGGCCCTAAATGAGTTCATCAATGGGCGTAGTATATCTATTACCCGTGATAACCCTAACGACCCGATTCATCTGGGTAAAGAGATTTCTCTAAAAATTTATGATCGCCAGGAAATTGCATTAGGACAGAGTAGATATCAGATTGTTCAGCAGCCGAAGTTTAAAACAAAATCACCTATTCTTAACAGCAGAAGAGGTGACTTAATGTTGTTAATTAATGGTATGCCTGTCATTCATCTGGAACTAAAACGCAGCGGAATTCCGGTTAGTGAGGCATATAATCAAATAGAAAAATATTCACATGAAGGTGTATTTAGAGGTATTTTTTCTCTAGTACAGATCTTTGTGGCAATGCAACCTAAGGAATCCGTATATTTTGCAAATCCGGGAGAAAAGGGCGTGTTCAACAAGGCCTTTTATTTTCATTGGGCTGATTTCAATAACAATCCTATAAATGAATGGTATACGTTCATTAAAAAGTTTTTATCTATTCCAATGGCACATATGCTAATTGGCTTCTATACGATTGCAGATACTGATGAGGGCATATTAAAAGTTATGAGAAGTTATCAGTATTATGCGGCGGTTGGAATTGCTAATATTGTTGCGGAGAAAAAGAGTCACTGGGATGATAAGAAGCAGCTCGGTGGTCATGTGTGGCATACAACTGGTAGTGGTAAAACCATGACTAGCTTTAAAGCTGCTCAGCTTGTTGCTGCTAATCATGATGCAGACAAGGTGGTTTTCCTGGTTGATAGAAAAGAATTGGGAATACAGTCACTTAAGGAGTACCGCTCATTTGCTACAGGAACAGAATCTGTTCAGGCAACGGAAAATACAGATATTTTAATGTCGAAATTAAAGAGCCCAGATTCTGATAATACCTTGATTGTTACATCAATCCAGAAGTTGAGTAATATCGCAAGGGAAGACGTGGCTAATATAGAAGCAGATTTAAAAATTGTTCAGCGTAAGAGAATGGTTATTATCATTGATGAGTGCCACCGTTCTACGTTTGGAGATATGCTTGCAGATATAAAAAACACGTTCAAAAATGCATTGATCTTTGGATTTACTGGAACACCTATTCAAGACTTAAATGCAAAAAAAAACAGTACAACGCCGACAATATTTGGTGATGAGATTCATAGATATACTCTAGGTGATGGAATCAGGGATAAAAATGTTCTTGGCTTCGATCCATATATGGTGCGCATTTATGACGATGCTGATCTGCGAGAGAAGGTTGCACTTAGTAAAGCCAAAGCAAAAGACCCAGAGGATGCTTTTAGCGATCCTAAAAAGGAAAAAGTATATCTCAAATACATGGATTCATCTCAAATCAAGATGTACGGAGAACTGGTAAATGGAAAATATGTAAAAGGTATAGAAGATTTTGTACCTAATGAGCAGTACCAGACAGATGAGTATGTGGACGGCGTAATACAAGATATAAAAAAGAAATGGACGCTATACAGTAGAAATAGAAAGTTTCATGCTATTTTTGCGACCAGCAGTATTCCAGAAGCAGTTAAATATTATAGATTGATGGTCAAGGCTTTTCCTGGTTTATTCATCACCGCAATGTTTGATCCTACTATCGATAATGAAGGTGGTGGAAGTTTAGAGAAGGAAGATGGAATTGTTGAAATCTTGGAAGCTTATAATAAGCACTTCAATCAGAAGTATACGATTCCAACGTATGATAAATTTCGTAAGGAAGTCAGCCTAAGATTGGGCCATAAAAAACCATTTGATAGTATTGGTAAGGATGAGCAAATTGATATTCTTATTGTAGTTAATCAAATGCTTACTGGATTTGATTCCAAGTTTGTAAATACATTATATCTGGATAAGATGATGGAGTATGAAAACCTCATCCAGGCCTTTTCACGTACAAACAGACTTTACAATATGGCTGAGAAGCCATTTGGAATTATCAAATACTATCGTAGACCAAATACAATGGAGAAGAATATTGAAGCGGCTGTAAAGGCATATTCAGGTGATGTCCCTACAGGATTGTTTGTGGATAAATTGCCAAACAATCTAAGAAACATGAATGTTCTTTTCCAAAGTATAGAACAGATATTCAAAAATGCAGGTATTGTAAATTTTGAAAAGTTGCCTGCTGATAATGCAGCGATAGGAAAGTTCGCAAAAGAATTTAATAAATTTGTGAATCATCTTGAAGCGGCTATTATACAAGGGTTTACTTGGAGCAAGAATTCTTATCCGGATGAGGATCAGAATGAAGATGCTATAAAAATGCTAATTGATGAACAGACATATCTGACATTATTAGCTAGATATAAAGAGATAACTCGTGGTGGCGGTGGTGGAGCCGGTGGAGATGTTCCGTATGAAATAGATATTCATATTACGGAATATGATACCGGTAAGATCGATGCTAATTACATGAATTCTAATTTTGATAAGTATGTCAAGTTGATTCAAGGTGATAGTGATCCAGGAGTTGTCGATGCGGCATTGAAGGAATTACATAGATCATTTTCGATGCTTTCACAGGAAGAACAACGATATGCGGAAAGATTTATTCATGCAGTAGAAAGTGGTCAGGCAAAATTAGTTCCAGGCAAAACGTTTAGAGATTATATTACTGATTATATGAAGGCAGATGAGCATGCACGAATTAATCGTGTTGTCAGACGACTTGGATGCTATTATGCTCTACTTAAGGAATTGTTAGATCGTCATGCGACACCAAGTAATATTGATGATCGTGGTACATTTACTGAATTAAAAAAATCAGTCAATAAATCAAGGGCAGAAAAATTCTTTAGGTTAGTATTTAAGGATGACTATGTTCCTTTACGCCTTCCGATTTACAGTGAGGATTATTTGCGTGATTTTATTTTTTCAGGGGGAAAAGATCCGTATTTAAATGTGATTGAAGTAGAACAGACTTCTGCACATACACCTGATGAAGCTAGAGAATACAATAAACCTAAAGTGGTAGTTGTTAAGCTCGCAGATAATGATTATGCCGGTAGAGAGATAAGAACTTCGGTCAGCTACAAGACCTTAGAAAACTGGTATTCAGAAAGCAAAGCTGTAAAAAGTGTTATTGAGTCAGAATGTTTTGCGTATGTTGAAGATAAACTTTGCGTTGCTACATCGGAATGCTTGGAACGTACTGATGACGGAAAAATAAGATTAACTGAATATGCAAAGACACATGAAGAAGAATGTTTCTTACAATTTATTGTGGATGAAAAAGATGGAACATTGCATTATGTGAAACTTCCAAAATCAAAGGCGGATGAAGCATTTAATTATAATGATGCTATAACAGAGGATTTGTTATCTCAGTACGGGCTAGTAAATGAAATGTCAAAAGAGATGTTAAATGCAATTGACGGTGAAGAATTTGGACCAGCACTTGATATCCTGATGGATAAACATATCTGTAATTATACAGCAAGACTTTTAAGAAGTATTACAGGTTTGGATAACAGAACAATAAGTAACATGAAGAAGGGTGAAAACCTTACTAAGTCAAATGTGATATCTGCGTGTTTAGGTATACATATTCCATTTAGAGTTAGTAACCATATGCTTAGTCTTGCTGATTTGACGTTGAATATGACTTCCAAAGGTCAAGTGGGCGATGACAATGAAATGTATGATATGCTTCTTCATTTAAGATGGACAACTGATTATGATGATATTTATGAAGAATTGAAAGTTCAATCAAAAGATCATCTAATTCACCAGCCGCCAGGAAAAATATTAAGCTCCCAGGGACATTAAGAAATCAGTTTACAAAGTAAAATGATAAATTAACCAGAATAAAACGAAAAATTATAAACAAAATACCCATTTAAATTATATTCGTTGCAAAAGACATCTAAATAAAAATACAGAAAAGTCATTGTAATATTTACAGTGGCTTTTTCATTGTAGAAAATATATGAATATGCTAGAATAGCATTAAAAGAAAATTAAACACGTATACAATAGAAATAATATAATGTTAAAATATATGGAGGTGAAATAGGTGGATCAATTTATTTCGAAAGAAGTATTAGATATTTTATCATATCATTCAACATTAGGAAGAAGTTTAAAGCAGATTTCACTTCGAAAGACACCATTACCGATAATTTTAGATGATATAGAAAAATATAGGGCAAGCTATATAGATACAATATTTCAAGAAAATCTTATTGGATCTCGTTTTAAAAGTGAAGATTCTATTAAAAGGAAGTATGAAAAGACTCTTAAAACAGGTGGAGGGTTTAAACAATGTTTTAATGACATATTAGGATTTCGTCTAAAATTTGAAGAATACCCTCGTGAATATCCGGATTATTTTCGTGTAGTAGATTTACGAAACGGAAAGAAGATAGATGACGGATATAGAGCAATTCATTTATATTATCAAAGAGATAATATGGCGTATCCAATTGAAATACAACTTTGGTGCGGAAAGGATTATTTATTTAACATATGGAGTCATCAATATGTATATAAATATAAAAATCCAGAAATAGGGTACCAATTGTATAGAAAATATGTAGATGGAAAAATAAAGAATAAAGAAGAATTTTTGAAAAATTTAAAAGAAATGGAGGGAAAAAGAAATGATTGATAAATCAATATATGTAGTAGCGAAAATTTTTGATCAACAAGGATGTATAGCATATAGATGCAAAACACTTAATGAGGCAAGATGTTTGCCAGGAACTTTAGAAGCATTAAGAGCTGAAGGAGTACAGATTGTTATTTTAGATGATCCGGATATATATTCAGAATATGCACCTTATGAGTATATTGAAGATATGAAAGAATTCATAGAAAAATATCATCTAGATCTTTCTTTAAATTCTAAATTTAATGCTCGTGACACATTTGGAAGTCATGATGATTCAGATCATGTCTATAACACACCTCGTGCTTTTGATATTGAAAGATATTTGAATCCACATACATTTACTCATCAACCATATGATGATGATATTCCATGGTCACAAGTACCAGAAAAGAAAATCACTGTTGAAGATGTTAAATATGCTCTTTCTTTACATTTTCAAGGAACTAATTATGATCCTTATAAATCTTATGGTGATTTATCTCAAAAAGGAATGTATCGTCCTATAGGAATTAATCGTAATGACTTTTTATCAGTTATTCAATTAAGAAATGATGTACCTAAGTCTTTCCAAGCAATTGAATGGATTGCCTATGCATCAAATGTCTTTAACACATTGGTTCCTTTCTATGGAAGTATCAGTGAAACACCAGATTATTTATCTAATACAACAGATACTGTTTCTACAGATAATTTCTATTGGTCAAGTCGTTTAATTGCTGCTATGGCAGATGCTTCCTATAAGAATTCACTGTTCCATATTGAGCGTTATCAGGAACATGTCCTGTCCAAAGGACACGAAATCATTAACCGTTATGACGATATGATCCAGAACGAGGCAGATACGGATAAACATCTTGCATTAAAACATGAAGCGAATCAGGCTGTCGCTGATATGCTGAAAGCAGCCACTTCTGATACATTGGGTAAGGTGCTCTATGAACTCAGCAATGAGATGAAGAATGCTTATTCCAGGTCGGATGCTTAAATTTCTTTTCAGCATATTTAAAATTCAATACTCATAAACAAAACAGGGACTGCCATCTGACAGTCCCTGTTTCATTATCATTTCTTCAATTGCTTATAATCTGATTATTTCGCTAAATATTTTTCCACTGCTTCTGCACATTTCTGTCCGTCCACCATGGCTTTGACAACGAGTGACTGTCCTGTACGGCAGTCACCGCAGGCAAATACGTTTTCAATATTTGTCTGATAGCTGT
>ENA-OPAO01002582-OPAO01002582.1-human-gut-metagenome-genome-assembly--contig:-NODE-2582-length-10564-cov-3.108098_pt1 | contig 10564 bp, 9 predicted proteins | sample MGYA00241054_ERZ501424 | MGnify/ENA primary metagenome ERZ501424 (study PRJEB25962, sample SAMEA2042623) | human gut metagenome | biome: human gut; feature: human-associated habitat; material: faeces...
GAAACTCTGCCCGGACAAAGGCCCCCAAAATGCCATTGATGAAGGAGACAATTTTCTCGTCCTCGTACTTTTTCGCAATCTCTACTGCGTCGTTGATGGAGGCAGCGGCGGGGATATCGGGCCGGTAGAGGATTTCGTACATCGCCACACGCATGATGGCAGCGGCGGGCAGTGGGATGCGCGCAAAGTTCCAATTCTTTGCGTACTGTGCAATGTACTGGTCCAGTTCCGGGCCGTGTTCAGCCACGCCGCGAACCACATCTTGGATGTATTGCAGCTGCTTCTCGTTGGGGTATTCCCGGTAAAGGGGATCCTCCTCCCCCCACTGCAGGAAACGCGCCCGGTCCAGCCGCTCCTGGAGGAGCTCCTCGGCGGACTGACGGGAAAATCCCAGGGAATAGGCACAGTGGATGGCAATCTCACGTGCAGCAGTTCTTGTCATATGGTATTCCTCCCACGGCGGACCAAGCCGCCGGTTATCATAAAACCAGGGTTACATTCCTTTTCATTATATACAGGAATATGCAAAAAAGAAAGCCCTCTTGGTGATTTCAGGCAAACTTTTTCCGTGCCTTTGGCGACAGAAAGAGACCCGCGGCAGAGCGCGCCGCGGGTCTCGAAAGGGTCAAAGGACTCAATCTTCCGGTTTCTCGAAGGTTACGCCGCCGACACGAACATTGACGGCAGCAACCTTCAGGCCGCTGGTATCCTCCACACTGGAGATGATGGCCTCTTGGACCTTTTTGGCGATCTCCGGGATGATACCGCCATAGCGGATCTGGATGGAGACATTGATGGTAATATTATCAGACTCCCAGAGAATGGTGATTCCCTTGGACAGCTTTTTGCGGCCCAGGATTTGCTCACTCATGGTGCCTCCAGACAGACCGGTGACCCCGTCCACATCCAGGGCGGCGGCGCCGGCAATCATTTCCAGGACTTCTTCTGAGATATAGACGTCTCCGTACTCTTCACTGCGGGAGTAATATTCTCTGCTTTCGCTCATGGCTGTTTTCCTCCGTTGCGGAACAGGATGGGATCCAACGATCCGATGGCCCCGCCTGCACTGGCAAGGGGCAATCCGCTTTTCTCGTAGTATACCATATCCAGGGAAAAGGGGCAAGCCTCTCTTTTCCTTGGAAACTGACCTCTTATCTTCCTATTTCTGGTGCTTTTGGGCGGCCAGGAGGGTGTTTTTCATCAGCATGGCGCGGGTCATGGGGCCCACGCCGCCGGGGACGGGGGTAATGGCGGAGGCCACCTCTTTCACCGCGGGAAAGTCCACGTCTCCGCAGAGTTTTCCCGCCTCGTTGCGGTTCATAGCCACGTCGATGACCACAGCGCCGGGCTTTACCATGTCGGTGGTCACCAGATTTACCTTCCCTACTGCGGCGACCAGGATGTCTGCGCTGCGGCAAACCTCTGCCAGGTTCGGGGTTCGGGAGTGGCAGATGGTCACTGTGCCATGGCGGCGCAACAGGAGGAGTGCCATGGGCTTGCCCACAATGTTGGACCGTCCAATCACCACGCAGTGCTTTCCCTTGGGGTCAATGTGATACTCGTCCAGGATCTCCATGATGCCGTAGGGGGTGCAGGGCAGGAACCCCTCCCGCCCGATGAGCAGGGACCCCATGCTCATGGGATGGAACCCATCCACATCCTTCTCCGGAGAGATGGCTAGGAGGACAGCCTCCTCATCAATCCCCTGAGGCAGAGGGAGCTGACAGAGGATGCCGTCGATATCGTCCCGGCCGTTGAGTTCCTCAATGAGGGCAATCAGCTCTGCCTGGGTGGTCTCCTCCGGCAGGGCATACTCCTCGCTGAGGAACCCGCACTCTTCACAGTCCTTCCGCTTGCTGTTGACATAGACCCGACTGGCAGGGTTGTTCCCTACGATGATGACCGCCAGGCCCGGCTTTCTGGCCAGAGACTGGGCCTCTGCCTTTACTGCTTCTTTGCATTTTGTTGCCAGTGCTTTTCCATCTAAAATTGTCGCCATCATTCACTGCTCCTCTTTTGTTGATTCCGTGGTTGGTTGATTTGCTTCTTTTCGATTGACGTACAGGTCCTCTGGCTTGGGGTGCCTGTGCAGTTTCCATAGGACCAAACAGATTGCCACAGCGCAACTGAGGAAGGCCAGCAGCTGCGAGGTGCGAATCCCGGTGGAGAAGAGGTACAGGCTATCGGTACGCAACCCCTCAATAAATCCCCGCCCCAGGCCATACCAGGCGATATAGAGCAGGAAATACATGCCGTCAAAGGCCCGCAGCCCCTTGTGAAGGAGCCAGCACAGCAGACAAAAGCCCACCAGATTCCAAAGGGACTCATAGAGGAAGGTGGGATGGACCTCCATATACTGCCCCCCCACTTCTAAGCCCATCCGCCATGGCAGGTCGGTAGGGCCACCATGGGCTTCTGCATTCATAAAGTTTCCCCACCGGCCAGCGATCTGCCCGATGAGCAGGCCAAAGGCGCAAACATCTGCCAGGGCGAGGAACGGGATCTTTTTGTACCGCGCCACCAGAAAGGCGATGATGACGCCGGCGATGATGCCACCGTAGATGGCCAGCCCACCCCGGTGAATGTCCAGACAGGCCATGATGTTTAGACTGCCGTCGTCATTCAAGTAGAGACCTGGGTTGAACACAATGTAATAGATCCGCGCGCCGATGATGCCCCCTGGGGCGGCAAAGAGGATCATATCCAGGATATCATCGGGCTTTAAGCCAAACTTCTTAGCCTGCCAGCAGCAAAACGACACCCCCAGGAAGAACCCCAGGGCGATGATCACCCCGTACCAGTAGATTTGAAAGGTTCCAATGGAAAAGGCCACCGGGTCGATGGTAAACTCCAGCCCCAGGCCAGGAAAGGTCACGGTATTCATGACCGTTCCTCCTGGGGACGGATGACCACGAGAGACGTCTGTTCCGGCTTCACCCACTGGGCCAGGAAGGCTTCCACGTCTTGGCGCTCCATGGTGTCATAGAGTTCGGGGAAGGTCCAGGGATCGCCTCCGGCAAAGTAACCTTGGGCCTGCTCCACGCAGAGGTTTTCAAAGGAGTTCAGGCTGCGGACATACGCGCCGTAGGAGGCTTTTTTCAGCCGCTGGAAGAGGGCTTCGTCCACCCCTTCCCGGGCCAAGCGCGCCCCCTCCTGGAGAATGGCGTCCCGCACCTGTTCGGGGTGCTGGCTCTCCCCCCCTGCCATCAGGAAGGCGCAGCCGGGGTAATCCAGATACCCGCAGTAAAAGCCGCTGTTGATGAGGCCCGCTTCGTATAGACGGTTGTACAGTGGGCTGGAGGAACCCACCAGAATTTCACAGGCCAGCTCGCCCAGCAGACGCTGGCGGATCTGGCTGGGGCCGTCTGGTGCGGCCGTTCCTTTGATGCCCATCTGCAGCAGAGGGGCAGAAACGGCCATGGTACGGCTGTCCTCCTGGCGGAACACCTGCTGAGACTCTTGTGCGCCACAGTCCCGGGGAATGGGGGGCTTTTTCTCCTGGGGCAAAATGTCCCGGGCCATCTGGCAGACCATTTCTGGGTCGACGTTCCCTGCCACGCACAGGACCATGTTGGAGGGGGTATAGAAGGCCTCGTGACAGTGGTACAGGGTCTCTGCCGTAATGTGAGAGATGGACTCCACGGACCCGGCCACAGAGTTGCGCACGGGGTGATGCTGGTACATGGCCTCCAACAGCAGGTGGTAGGCCTGCCAGCCGGGCTGGTCCTCAATCATGCGGATCTCTTGTCCGATGATCCCCTGCTCCTTCTCCACGCTCTCCTTGGTGAAATAGGGAACGGAGACAAAGGTCAGCAGGGTTTTCAGGTTTTCCCAGAACTGGTCGGTACACTCAAAGTGGTACCCGGTGATGGCGGTACTGGTGAAGGCATTGGGGGAAGCGCCGGTGGCGGAGAGGGTTTGCAGGGCATTGCCCCCGTCAGGGGTGTCAAACATCTTGTGCTCCAGATAGTGGGCGATGCCCATGGGGGTGTCCAGCCACTGGCCATCCAGCTGAAAACGGGTGTCCATCCCCCCGTACCGGGTGGCAAAGAAGGCGTAGCACTTGCCGAACTCTGGCTTTGGGAAGACAAAGACGTGCAGGCCATTTTCCAAGGTTTCTTCGTAGACGGTCTCCCCAATCCGTTCATAGATGTGTTTGATCATGGATTAGCCCTCCTTTCCCCGCAGGGTGTAGATGCTGTCCAGCTGAATCTTCTGAGCGGTTTCCACCACCTGGTCCAAGGTGACCCGGTCGACTTCCTCCGCCAGCGCTTCCGGCGGGAAGTCTGTCCCAGAGACAAAGCGGTTGAGCCAATACTCCTCCAAACGCCCCTGGGCATCCAAGGTGGTGCGGAGGCTTCCCATGACGGAACGGCGGGCCGCTTCCCACTCCTCTTGGGAGATCTCTCCCTTTTGGCAGGCTGCCAGCTGGGCCAAGATTTCCTCCTCTGCCTTCTGGAAGTTGGCAAATTCCACGCCGGAGTAGACCTGAAGAATGCCCTTGTTCTGCGCTAGAGAGGAGTTGGCAAAATAGCAGAGGGAGAGTTTCTCCCGCACATGGAGGAACAGGCGGCTGGTCACGCTGCCGCCGTACAGCGCCATGGCAAGGCGCACAGCAGCCAGCTGTTCGGTGCGCATGGGTTCGCCCAGCGTGAACAGCATGCAGAGCTTCGCCTGCACCATATCATAGGTTTCGGTTTTGTGCACCGGCTCCCGGCGGGGCATGGCAATGTTTTCCGCCAGCGGCAGCGGTGCACGGTCAATTGCCGCAAGCTCTGCCAGCAGTGCATCCTTTACCGCAGCGGTCTGCTCTGCCGTGCAGCCCAGCACGATCAGTTCAATGTTGGCGGTGCGCAGCATCTCGTAATAGGCTGCGGTAAGCTGTTCCGGTGTCAGGCCTTCCACCTCTTCCAGATAGCCCTCCTGCCGCACACCTGCCGGGCTGTCGCCAAAGAATTCCCGGTTGGCCTGATGCAGGCAGTAAAGGCGCTTATCGTTGATCTCATCTTCCAGCGCCTTTTTCAGCATCTGCTTTTCAATGCCCACGGCTTCCGGATCAAAAGTGCCGCCCACAAAATACGGGTGAAAGGCCGCACCCAGTGCAATGGATGCATATTCCCTTGTAAGGGTCTCCCCTTCCAGCGCAAATTGATCCTTGATGCCGGTAACACTAACACACAGGTTGTGGCTGCAGCCCATGGGCCGGGCATCCACTGTGAGGTCTGCACCGTAGAGCTTGGCCAGCTTTTTGGTCAGGCGGGTCATATCCGGGCAGTCGGCATAGCCGCGCTCCAGCACCAGCGGCAGCAGCGCATGTGCTGTGGCCGTTTCCCGCTTTGCCGGAAAGGCAAAGTGGACGCTGATGCGGCAGCGGTTGAATTTTTCCGCCGGGTCACAGGAAAGATGCACACCCGGCGCAATGAGAGTACGTTCCAATTTGTTCCTCCGCCCTGCTTTCACAGGGAGCTTTTATTTTTATGATGCCTTCTGCAAGGCAAGAAATTCTTCCAGACTCAGGCCGCTGGCACGGATGGCAAGGGCATTTTCAACGCCCACATACCGCCAGTGCCACGGCTCAAACACCACGCCGGTAGCAGCCTGCCTGTCCTGCGGATAGCGCAGGATAAAGCCGTATTCGGCGGCGTAGGCGGTGAGCCACTCGTAGGCGCGGGTCGTATCAAAGCCGGTATCACGGGTCGGGTAGTCCGTACTGAGGATATCCGCCGCATAGCCGGTGCCGTGATCATTGCATTCCGCAGGCGGCTGGATATCTGCTGCAAGGCTGGCGGCTTCTTCCTCGGTTTTGCCCTTTTCCAGATACTGCTGCTTCTGCGTCTCATAGGCCGCGCTGCGGGCATCTGCGTCCTGATAGCCTGCCGTCAGCACCAGTGCAACGCCGTCCTCGGCCGCAGCCGCAGCCATTTTCTGGTAGGCTGCAGCTGCTTCGGCTTCCAGTTGGATACCGCTGGCTTCATCGGCATCGGCAAGGGCCGGAGAGGGTTCCTCGGCAAAAGGCAGATTGGTGTTCACCAGCACAAAACGCTCATCGTCAGCATCAAAGCTGTAGCCGGTGCCATCGTAGCTGGCCGCATCAAAGCTCTGCGGCCCTGCAAGCATGGCGTTCACCTTTGGCAGCAGCCAGAGGATGCCTTTGGTCATAAGCGCCACAATGGCGGCGCAGACGAGAATGAGAATGGCCCAGTTGCGGGCCAGACGCAGCCGCTTGCGGCGCTTCCACTGAGCGCGGGTCAGGCGGGGCTTTGCAGCATTTCTATCAGTCGGTTCCATGGTGCGTTGCAGCTCCTTTTGCAGAATTTGCAGCGCACTGCGCCGCACAGATACAGTGTATATTATACACCCCTTTGCATTTTGTGTAAACGCCGGAAGTGTAAAATAAGTATGACCGAAAAAACTCCTTCCGTCTGCTCGCACGCTCGCATCCACCTCCCTCAATGAGGGAGGCTCTGGCGAAACAGAAAAGTTTCCCGCTCTGCCAAAGGCCCCCTCTCAGAGGGGGCTGTCGCCGCAGGCGGCTGGAGGAGTTTTCCACGCAAAAATGCCGCACCACCTAAAAGGCGATGCGGCATTCCTATATTTTTATTTAATCAAACAGCATATCGTGGATCGCAGAAACAGCCTTGTCGGCATCGTCGCGGTTGATGATGCAGGAGATCTTGATCTCGCTGGTGGAGATCATCTTGATGTTGATGTTGTTGTTGGACAGTGCCTCAAACATCTTGGAAGCAACGCCGCTGTGGCTCTGCATACCGGCACCCACAATGGAGACCTTGGCGCAGGTGGTGTCCACGCTCACATCGTTGAAGTGTGCGCTCTCCTTCAGCACGCGCATGGCCAGGTCGGCTTCGCCCTCAGAGCAGGTGAAGCTGATGTCCTTCTTGCCGTCGCGGCCGGTGGACTGCAGGATGATGTCCACGTTGATGTTCTTCTGGGCCAGCAGACCGAAGATCTTGAAGCTCATGCCCGGCTCATCGGGAACGTTCAGAATCGTGATAACAGCAACATCAGTGTCTTTTGCGACACCCTTGATCAGCATACCTTCCATGTCTTTTGTAACCTCCTTGACCACCGTACCGGGCACGGGATTCAGGCTGGAGAGCACCTCCAGCTCCACATTATACTTTTTGGCCAGCTCCACGCTGCGGTTGTTCAGCACCTGTGCACCCAGAGATGCCAGCTCCAGCATCTCGTCAAAGGTGATCTCATCCAGTTTGCGGGTGTTGCGCACCTTGCGCGGGTCGGCCGTGTAAACGCCTTCCACATCGGTAAAGATCTGGCAGCGGTCTGCGTGCAGGGCTGCTGCAATGGCAACAGCGCTGGTGTCGGAGCCGCCGCGGCCCAGAGTGGTGATGTCATCCATCTTGTTCAGGCCCTGGAAGCCCGCCACAACGACCACACGGTTGCGCTCCAGCTCAGAAGAGATGCGCTCTGTCTCCAAGCGAGTGATGCGCGCCTTGGTATAGGCGCGGTCGGTGCGGAAGCCAGCCTGCCAGCCGGTCAGGCTGATGGCATGGCAGCCCAGCTCATTCAGTGCCATGGCCAGCAGCGAAATGCTGATCTGCTCGCCGCTAGCCAGCAGCATATCCATTTCACGGGCCGAAGGGTTGTGGGTGATCTCCCCAGCCTTGGCGATCAGGTCATCGGTGGTATCGCCCTGAGCGGACACCACCACAACTACGTCATTGCCCGCGTTGTGGGTGTTTGCCACAATGCGTGCCACGTTGAAGATACGGTCACGGTCCTTCACCGAAGAACCGCCGAACTTCTGTACGATCAACGCCATATCTTGTCACTCTCCTCTTTTTCTCCCTCAGTGTGAGGGGGTACACCGGGCGGAAGCAGCAGGCAGTGCCTTACACTTCCCTTACCCGTTTATCATTCCACAGTCGCGCCGGTGTTATCGGCATCCAGTCGCAGCAGTGTAAATGCTTCACATCCGTCCAGACCTTCCAGCAGCTCCAGACCCTTTTCCAGCTTGGAATAGAACTTTTCGGCCTCCGCCTTTTCCGCTACGGCCATCACGGTGCTGCCCGCACCGGAAACGTAAACAGCCTTTGCACCGCACAGGCGTGCCATATCGAACACTTCCTTAGAGCCGGGCATCAGCGGCATACGGTAGGGCTGGTGCAGCTTATCCTCGGTGGCAATGGCCAGCAGGTCATGTCTGCCCTCGCAGAAGGCGGCGGGGACCAGCGCAGCGCGCGAAAGATTATATACCGCGTCCTTGTGGGAGACCTCTTTGGGCAGGGCCGCACGAGCGGCTTCCGTCAGCAGCTTGTAGTCCGGCACGATGGCGGCGAAGCACAGCGTTTCATCCACATTGCGCTTGACCGAGTACACCTTGCCATCCTCGAACACGCTGCTGGTCAGGCCGCCCAGAAGAGCCGGGGCCACGTTATCGGGGTGGCCCTCGATGGAGGTAGCCAGCGTGAGCAGCTCCTGCGTGTTGAGCACATCGCCCAGCATCCGGTTTGCACCCAGCAGTCCCGCAATGATGCAGGCCGAGGAAGAACCAAGGCCGCGCGCCATGGGGATGGGATTCGTCTGGGTGATCTTGAGGGGCGGGATCTGCTTGCCCACCTTCTCAAACAGCCCCTTTGCCGAACGGTACACGAGGTTCGATTCACCGCGCGGGATGCGGGTACCGTCCGCAGACGAGATATCCAGCACTTCGCTCTCTTCAAAGGTGACCGTATTATACAGCGTCACCGCCAGACCCAGCGCATCAAAGCCGGAGCCGATGTTTGCACTGGTGGCCGGGACAGAAACCTTGATCTTCATAGCCGCCGCACCTTTCCTTATTCCGTTATCAGTTTTCTTCCGGCAGACGCTTGAGCACCAGCTTCACGCTGCCGCCCACGGCCTCCACCTTGCGGGCTGCTTCGGTCAGCGCCTTCTCGTCGGCGCGCTCCACGAAGTAGGCGCAGCCGTCGTAGCGCTCATCCACCACCTTGCCGTAGCCGTAGATGGCTTCCACCACAGCAGGAGCAATGCCCGCCACACGCACATAATATGCAGCGGGAGCCGGGTCGGTGAGCATGCCGTCCACCGGGTCCGCAGGCTGCCAGAACAGGCTGTCGTGCACCTGTGCGCCGTTTTTCAGCGCATCCACCACGTCTGCCACCACAGCGCTGGCGGTAGGCAGCTTGCCTGCGCCCTTACCGTAGAACACCACATCGCCCAGCATATCGCCCTTGACCAGCACCGCGTTGAACACATCGTCCACGCTGGCCAGCTGGTTTGCCTTGGGCACCAGACACGGCTCCACGCCGACAGCCACGCTGCCGTCCTTGCCGCGCTTCATCCATGCGATCAGCTTGATCACACAGCCCAGCTTTTCCGCCGCTTCCACATCTGCCGTGGTAATGGCACGGATGCCGCGGGTGGGAATGTTCTGGGGGTAGATCTGATGGCCGCACACCAGCGAGGACAGAATGGCGATCTTGCGGCAGGCATCACGGCCGTCCACATCGTCGCTGGGGTCCTTCGTCTCGGCGTAGCCCAGCTCTTGCGCGATCTTCAGCGCATCGTCAAAGCCCAGATTTTCGCGCACCATCTTGGTGAGCATGAAGTTGGTGGTGCCATTCACGATGCCCTCCACCTCGGTGATGACGTTTGCCGCCAGACACTGGTGCATCGGGGTAATGATGGGCGTACCGCCGCCCACAGAAGCCTCGAACAGGAAGGCACAGCCGTGCTCTTTGGCAAGGCCCAGCAGCTCTGCGCCGTAGGTGGCCACCATCTCCTTGTTGGAAGTGCATACGCTGCGGCCGCTCTCAAGGCAGGCCTTTACATACGGATACGCAAAGCGGGTGCCGCCGATGGTCTCCACCACCACCTTGATCTCCGGGTCTTCCAGAATGGTATCGAAGTTCTTTATAAACAGGTGTGCATCCGGATGGTTTGAAAAATCCTTCGGGTCAAGGATGTACTTGACCTCCACCGGCTCACCTGCACGGCGGGAGACACCCGCAGCGTTGCGGCACAGTACCTCGTACACGCCGCTGCCCACCGTGCCAAAGCCCAGAATTGCAATTTTAGCCATTGTTGTTCTCCCTCGTTTTCTGAAGACTGCTTACTGCTTACAGATTGTACCCGCAGTGCACGCCTACCACCATACGCTGACGCGAAAGTTTTTCGGTCAGCTCTTCGGGGGTCATCTGCATGGTATCGGTGCGGATGGTGACTGCCACCAGTGCGGCACCGTTTTCCGGTGTGGACTGGTTGATGGTCACAATGCTTGCACCTGCGGCGCTGATGCCGGCCAGCAGGCTCTGCAGTGCACCGGTCTCGTCCCGCAGGGTGGCCATCACGGTGACCACCTCGCGGCCGTTCTCGGAATCAAAGATACAATCTTTATACTTATAAAAAGCGCTGCGCGAAAGATCGACTGCGCGGGTGGCAGCGGAAATGCTGCGTGCCTCCCCACTGGCCAGAAGTTCCTTGGCGCGTACCACCTTGAGAAAAACCTCAGGCAGCACCTGCGCATCTACCAGATAAAAGCGGCGTTCCAACTTGTTCACCTCACAAACACAAGTGTTCTTGC
>ENA-OPAO01002585-OPAO01002585.1-human-gut-metagenome-genome-assembly--contig:-NODE-2585-length-10557-cov-3.042849_pt1 | contig 10557 bp, 7 predicted proteins | sample MGYA00241054_ERZ501424 | MGnify/ENA primary metagenome ERZ501424 (study PRJEB25962, sample SAMEA2042623) | human gut metagenome | biome: human gut; feature: human-associated habitat; material: faeces...
GGTAGCTAAATGGGCGATTTCTTTTTCCAGTTTCTTTTTATACTCATCGGGAATTCCGCTTTTTTCGAGTTTCTGCCTGTATTCTTCCGCTTCCGCATCTTGGGAAATCTCGTCGCCGAGGCGGTCGTGGATGCTCTTTATTTTCTGACGGAGGTAGTAATCGCGCTGCTCCTTTTCCATACGGCTCCGCACTTCCCCGTTTATTTCCGCCTCCAGGCGGCCGATTTGTATTTCTTCATCAAGAAACCGGCGAATAAGAACAAGCCTTTCCATAACGTCGTTTTCTTCCAGAACAGCCTGCCGTCTTGCAGGGCTTATAGGCATCTGTGTAGAAATGAAATCAGCGGTGTATCCCGGCGTGTCGGAAGCTTTCAGCTGCTCCATCTGCTCATCCGAAAGATTCTGCTGGGCATTGTGAATCCATTCAAAGAAGGATTTCAAAAGGGCCCTTCTGTATGCTTCCCCACGAAGCGCGTCCGACGGCTCGATTTCCGGCACATCCTCCACCTGGGACACCAAGCAGTTTTCTTTTCGCAGGACGCTGTGGACACGAATGCGGGAAATCCCTTCCGCCTGTATGCGGATGAGGCCGCCGGGCAGCTGAAGCATTTGTTTTACTTTTACAACGGTGCCAAAGGAGTAGAGATCTTCTTCCTGCGGTACTTCCACTTTTCCATCACGCTGCATGATCATAGCAAGATACCGGTCGCTGCGGCCTGCGGCGCGGACGGCTTCAATAGATTCTTTTCTCCCGATATCCAGGTTCACTGTCATATGGGGAAAAACAATGATATCGCGAAGAGCCACAACAGGCAGTGTCAAAATGGCTGCATCTCCTATATCTGTATTCTCGTTCATAAAAATTCCTCTTATCTTATAATTCAGTGTCTTTGTAAAGAATCAACACTCCTTTATATTTTACCACACAGCCGATAAAAAAGCAGATTTTTCAAGAAACATTTCGCATTTTCTCGATGAAAGCCTCTCCCGAATCAATAAAAAACACCGCAGTAAACACGGTCTTCTATGCAAGGGAAGATAACTCTTCTGTCTATTCAACAAAAATACGTCCTGTCTTATGGCAGAACGCATATATATTATATATTACAATTTTATTATTATTACAATTTCATTTCTTTTTTCTTTCCAACAGGGGCGGTTCGCCTTTGAGAACAGTATTTTCCGTAACGGTACAGCGCACCACATCTTTCATTCCGGGAATCTCATACATCACTTTTGTCATGATCTTTTCAATAATCGCACGGAGTCCGCGGGCGCCCGTATTCCTTTCGATAGCTTTCTTCGCAATGGCACGAACCGCTTTCTCCTCAAAAACAAGCTCCACATTATCCATGCCGAGAAGTTTCTGATACTGTCGGATAAGAGCGTTTTTCGGTTCCGACAGGATTCTGATAAGCGCTTCTTCTTTCAGCGGGTGGAGAGCTACGATGACAGGAAGTCTGCCGATAAATTCCGGAATAAGTCCGAATTTCAGGAGGTCTTCAGGTTCTACGTTTTGAAGAACTTCCGCAATGTCTTTCTCATCAGCTTTCTTGATATCCGCGCCAAATCCCATCGTGCTCCTGGTCGTTCTGCGGGCGATGACTTTATCTATGCCGGCAAAGGCTCCGCCGCAGATGAAGAGGATATTTGACGTATCCAGCTGGATCATCTCCTGGTTAGGATGCTTACGTCCGCCCTGCGGCGGAACACTGGCTACGGTCCCTTCAAGGATTTTCAGCAGGGCCTGCTGTACGCCTTCCCCTGAAACATCCCTTGTAATAGACGGATTCTCCGATTTTTTTGCGATTTTATCAATTTCATCAATGTAGACAATGCCCCGCTGCGCTCTTTCAAGGTCATAATCCGCTGCCTGGATAAGACGGAGCAGGATATTTTCCACGTCTTCCCCCACATAGCCCGCTTCTGTTAAGGTAGTCGCATCGGAAATAGCAAAAGGAACATTCAAAAACCTCGCCAACGTCTGGGCAAGAAGAGTTTTCCCGCTCCCTGTGGGTCCCAGCATGATGATATTTGACTTTTGCAGTTCCACACCGTCATCGTCTTTTTCATAGCGGATACGTTTATAATGGTTGTACACGGCTACGGCAAGGGCAACTTTTGCATCATCCTGCTCGATAACGTACTGATCCATGTATTCTTTGATTTTTTCAGGTGTCGGAAGTTCAAAATCGGGAAGCCCCTTCTTCTTCTTCGAAGTTTTCATTTCTTCTTCCAATATGTTCCGGCAGACTTCAATGCATTCATTGCAGATAAAGACGCCCGGTCCCGCAATCAGTCTTTCGACCTCGTCTCCCGACCGTCCGCAGAAATTGCATACCGGCGGTTGTTCATTTTTATTAGCCACAGAGCCTCCTTATTTCTTGCTTAATTCAGATTTCCCATTTAACTCGGCCAGTTCATTTCTGGTAAGGATCTTATCAATGAGCCCATATTTCAAAGCGGCGTCAGCAGTCATAAAATTATCCCTTTCGGTGTCTTTCATGACAGTTTTCAGCGTCTGTCCGCTGTGGGCCGCGATGATTCCATTGAGCTCGCTGCGGAGACGGATAATTTCTTTGGCATGGATTGCAATATCTGTCGCCTGTCCCTGCGCACCGCCGAGGGGCTGATGGATCATAACGCTGGCATGAGGCAGGGCGTAGCGTTTCCCTTTTTCGCCGGCTGTCAGAAGTACGGCCGCCATGGAGGCGCAGGAACCGATACAGATGGTAGACACATCAGGGCGGATATACTGCATCGTATCATAAATCGCCATGCCTGCCGTCACAACACCGCCGGGGCTGTTGATGTAAAAATGGATATCTTTGTCGGGGTCTTCCGCTTCCAGAAAGAGAAATTGGGCAATAATCACGTTGGCGGTATGATCATCAATGGGGCCGTCAAGAAATACAATACGGTCTTTTAAAAGACGGGAATAAATATCATAGGAACGTTCCCCGTGAGAGGTCTGTTCCACAACAATCGGCACATAAGGCATAGATAAACATCCTTTCTCATAAATACTATTTGTACTTTCTAATTGTACCACAATCTTACAATTTATAACGATAAAATTCTATGTTTCTTTTTCATACATCAACAAAGAGACGCGGAACATGCCTGCGCCTCTTTAGGTTATGAAATAAAATTCATTGTATGAAGTTGAACGGATTACTTTCTTTCAGCCGCTTCGATCGTAGCGATGATGTCCGCTTTCTTTGCGCGGGAGTCAAGGGCAATACCCTTTTCTTCAGCGTAAGCTTTCAGTTCTTTGACTGTCTTTGCGGCCAGCGGAGATTCTTTCTTTTCTTTTGCCGAAGATTCTGTCTTCTTGGCTGTTTCTTCTTTTTTACTTTCTTCCTTTACCGCCGCGCCGTAAATGAAAGCAGCTGCTTTCTTGCGGAGTACGGAATTGTAAAGCATCCCCGCGCGGTTTTCATCTCTGATGATTTTGATGACATCTTTCGGTTCCGCATTAAACTGGCGCGCCATGCTGTAAACTTCCATATTCAGATCCTGATTGGTCGCTTCCAGTTTTTCAACATTGGCAATTTCCGCAAGCACCAAGCCTTCGCGTACCTGCTGTTCAGCAGTCTTATTGTAGCTCTGGCGGAATTCTTCCTCCGACTTGCCCATATTGGAAAGATACTTATCAAAATCCATGCCCTGGGCTTCCATGTTCAGTTTAACTTCCTGTTCGATTTCATCAATGCGCTGATCGACCATTTCCTGCGGAATATCCACTTCGGAATTTGCCACCGCCTGATTAATCAGGGACTGGTGGTAAGCTTCTTCCGCCTGCTGGAATGCCCGAAGCTGCATCTGCTGTTTCAGGCTTTCCTTCAGTTCATCCAGTGTTTCATGACGGCTTACGGATTTGGCAAAAGCATCATCAATAACGGGAATTACTTTATGCTTCACATCATTGATATGTACAGCGAATTCCGCCTCTTTGCCGGCAAGAGTATCCATAAAATAGTCTTTCGGGAAAGATACGGAAACTGTTACGTCATCGCCCGCCTTGTGGCCTTCAAGCTGGTCTTCAAACCCCGGGATAAAGCTCTTTGAACCGATTTCCAGCGGATAAGTTTTCCCCTCTCCGCCTTCAAAAGCTTTTCCGTCAACGGTACCTTTGAAGTCGATAACGGCGATATCGCCTTTTTTAAGGACAGTACCTTCTTCTGCCTTTTCCATTCTTGCATTCTGCTCTGCAGCCTGCCGGATCTGTGCCATAACCTGGTCATCGGAAATCTCCGGTTTTACATGTTTGGCAGAAAGTCCTTTATATTCGCCAAGCTTTACTTTCGGCTGTTTGACAAAAGTAGCGGTGAACGCAGCACCTTCCGTTTCAGAAAAACGTTCCTGTTTTACTTCGGGAGTGGTGACAGCAATGAGTTTTTCCTGCATAATCGCGTCATTCAAAGCCTGGTTGATAACAATATCCTGTGCTTCTCCGGCAACAGCTTCTTTGCCGAAATGCATCTCGATAATGCGGCGGGGCGCCTTGCCTTTACGGAACCCGGGAATCTTCACCTGGTTGGCGATACGGGCTACTGCCTGCTTAAACCCCTTGACCACAACTTCAGCCGGTACATCAATGGTAAGCTGTACCTTGTGCTGATCCAGTGCTTCTGCTTTTACGTTCATAAAAAATATTCCTCCTTATACCGGTAAAAGGGTCCGTCCTTTTATTTACCGTACACAAATTGCAGGTTATATTATACTACAACTTACAACATACCTCAAGAACCCTATGCATTTATCTCAGCACGGATTTCTATAGTAACCAAACATTTGTGGCACACTCTTAGAAAATATTTCTTTAAGAAGATCCCTTTACACCTCTTTCCATAAATACATTTCTACTATATCTGCTATAATAGTATAGTAAAGAAATAGAATTGCAGGAGGAGGGCCTGGTTTTGGAAAACGTAAAACGCTGTCTGGTCATTGTAAATCCCACCTCGGGACGGGAACGGGCGCCGAAGTACATTCCGCTTTTATCTTCTGTTCTTTCCAAACGGTATGACGACGTTTCCATCAAGCTGACGCAAAAAGCGGGAGATGCGAAAAATTTCGCCCGCCGCGCCGCGGAAAAGAATAAAGACATCATCTGCATGGGCGGCGACGGTACGATTAATGAAGTCATTAACGGCATGGTTCCTGTCCGCAGCGATTCATGCTTCGGTTTTATTCCTTTCGGAACGGTGAATGATCTGGCACGGGCGCTTCATATCCCCCGTTCGCCCCAGGGCGCTATACGGATGCTGGAGCAGGCAAAACGCACCACTATCGATGTAGGGAAAATCAATGACCGCTACTTCATCAATATCGTTGCCGCAGGACTTATTCCGGAAGCGGTCAGCGAAGTGACAATTAAGGAAAAAACGCTTTTTGGCTCTCTTGCGTACTTTATGAAAGGGTTTCAGGCTCTTCCCAAACAGCATTCTTACCATTTCCACATCCGGGAAGAAAACGGGACGGATATCCATATTTCCTCCCCTTTGGTGGCAGCCATGCTCACCGATTCGGCAGGCAGCTTCCGCAACCTTGTCCCGCCGGAAGAAAGGAACAAAGGCGTCATCAAACTGGCTCTTTTCCATAATTTCCAATGGCTCCGCACCATCCGTGAAGCCCCGAAACTTCTCACAGGCCTCCAACCGGGGCCGGAAATATTGACTGTGGTCGGCGTAAAAAAAGCCCATATTTCCATCAGCAATGAAGAAGAACTCATAACAAATGTAGACGGTGAAAAGGGGCCGTCCTTCCCTATTAATCTGGAAATCCTGCCTGATCGCCTTCCCGTTTTCGTTCCTGAAAAAATCAAGGAAGACAATTCGCTCTTTCCCCACCTTCTTGAGGGAATTCAGCCGAAGCTTCGGCTACCGTGGGCGGAGTCGGCAGATGAGGATATGGAAAGGATTCTTATGGGAGAAGAATCTCTTCCTCTTAAATAAGGTACACAAAAACCCGCAATACATACTGCGGGTTTTTGTGTGGAGTGATTGAACCGTAGAAATTATGCATCCGCTTTCTTTCTTCTCAGGAACTGCATAAAGAGGACAAAGGCAAGAATGCCGATGCCTGCCGCATCTGTCATGAGACGGGGATCAATGAGCATAAGGCCGCCGGCAAGGAGCAGGAGCCTCTCAAACATATTCGTCTTTGCCGCAAGGTATCCGATCATCGCCGCCGAAACGCCCGCCATACCAATGAGTGCCGTACAGGTGGTCAAAATAATGCTGCCGGCGGAAGCATCAATCCCTAAAATCTGCGGTGACAAAACGAAGACGTAAGGAATAATGAAAGCCGCAATGCCCAGCTTCGAAGCGTTTACCCCTGTCTTCAGCGGATCACCGCCAGAAATAGCGCTTCCTGCATAAGCCGCCAGCGCCACAGGCGGAGTAATATCGGCAATGATGCCGAAATAGAAAACGAACATATGCGCCGCCAAAATCGGCACGCCAAGCTGGATAAGGGCCGGTGCCGCAATAGTGGATGTAATGACATAGTTTGCCGTCGTAGGCACGCCCATGCCGAGAATGAGGGATGTAATCATAGTGCAGAACAGAAGAAGCATAAAGTTTCCTGCCGCCACATCGACAAGAGCAGACGCCAGCTTCAGCCCCACTCCCGTTTTCGTCACGATACCGATGATCATACCGGCGGACGCACAGGCGATGAGTACCCCCAAAGCGCCGCGGGCGCCTTTAACCAGACCGTCAATAATATCATTGAAATCCATCCGTGTATTCGCGCGGAGCATGGCGGTGGCAATGGAAATAATGATCCCTGCCAGTGCCGCCTTCATCGGGGTGTACCCGGAAGCAAGCAGCCCGATAATCGCAATCAGCGGAATTGCCAGATGCCCCTCTTCTTTCATGATCTTAACCCATGGCGGAAGTTCATTTCTCGGCGTCCCTTTCAGCTTATTTTTCTTCGCTTCAAAATGAACGCCCAAAAATACGCCGAGAAAGTAAAGTACCGCAGGCACGATAGCCGCTTTCACGACTTCCATGTAAGGAATGCCGACAAATTCCGCCATGAGAAACGCCGCCGCGCCCATGACCGGAGGCATGAGCTGTCCGCCGGTAGAAGCTGCCGCTTCTACTGCTCCCGCAAAGTTTTTATGATATCCCAATTTCTTCATCATGGGGATGGTAAATGAACCGGATCCGACAACGTTCGCTACGGATGAACCGGAAATCGTTCCCTGCAGGGCAGAAGAAATAACCGCCACTTTGGCAGGACCGCCCGACGCCCACCCGGCAATGGCATTGGCGATATCAATAAAGAATTTTCCAAGCCCTGTTTTTTCAAGATACGCCCCAAAAAGGATAAAAAGGAAAATAAAGGTGGATGATACGCCCATGGGAATACCGAAAACACCTTCCGTAGTATAGAATAGGTGCCCGACCATCTGGTTCACGGTAAGCCCGCGGTGTGCCAGAGGTCCGGGCATATAACGGCCGAAGAAACCGTAAGCCAGGAAACAGAGTACTACAATAACAATCGGCAGGCCTACAATACGGCGTGCCGCCTCGATAACCATAAGCATCCCCAGCACTCCCATGAACGTATCCACAGGTGTCACTGTTCCTGCCCGCAAAATAAGCTGCTGGTAATTCACCAAAATATAAATCGGTGGAATCGCCGCGATGATAGCAAGTGCCAAATCGACGGGATGCACACTTCCGCCGCGAATCCACTCCCGTTTAGTGGGGCATAAGAGATATACCAGAGAAATACCGAAAGACAGATGGATACACCGCTGGATCATAGCGTCCAGTGCGCCGAAGAAACCGGTATAAATCTGGAAAAGAGAAAAACAGATGCAGATGACAGCGATCACTTTCGCCCACGTGCCGCTGTATTCCATCGTATTTGATTCTTTATCCAGTTCTTTCAGTTTCTTCTGCAGATGGTCATCCATACCTTTTTCCACAGCAGGATTTTCCTTTTTCTCCAAATCGGCCAATATAATCAACTCCTTATTTCTTTTTTCATCCAGTAAGCCTTCCATAATGGCGCCACATAGAGATGAAGTTCTTTTTCAAGAGGCATGAGTTCTGCCAGCGCATAGTCTTTATCGCCCACGATAATGTGTTCATCATTGGTCACGCCGTTCCGGATGGACAATTCCGGACAGCGGCGGTTCATTTTATCCATGATGAACCATTCCCCTTCCTGCCGGAATTCACCGTCTTCTTTCGAAAAAGGCAGTCCCACCCCCATGGATTGGTACTTTGTCGATTTCAAAATAAGACCGTCTTCCGTTTCATTCACTGCAAGATATTCGTAAATCATCGTTTTCTGTACGGAATGGCGGTATGCCAAAGTCACCGGCGTCCCCGCTTCCACTTCCTGCCGGATAAGAAATCCGTCGGAAGTCTGTCCGTAAAGGTACGGCGTTCTGATATAGTAGCCAAAGACGGCAATACAGACAGTAATGACGATCCCCACAGAGGCGATAACGTTTTCAAGCCGGCCGCCCTTGTTTTTCCTGATCATGGCAATGCGGCAAAAGCCGCTCCTTTCCTTTATGATAATAAAATGATCTTTCCTGCAGACACAAGGAGTGAATGACAACGGTTTCCTGCCCCGGCGCCATCCACTCTTTTCCATGTCTTATGGAACTTTCAGCCATTTCCCTACTTGGCTTTCAGATACTGTTCGGCGCCCGCATTCATGGGAATGGACATACCGTCAAGGGCGGTATCTTTTGTAATGTACTTGCCCACGGCATGAGCGGCTTTCATGCGGTCCAGATGTTCATAAATCGCCTTGACTACTTCACCGCCCAGTTTGTCATCCATCTTGTCGGTAGTAACGACAACACATTTGACGGCAACAGAATGAATATCTTCTTCCTGGCCGGGATAAGTGCCTTTCGGAATGCTTACCTTCGTATAGTACGGATATTTCTTCATCAGTTCATCTGCTTTATCGCTGTCGATATTGATAATAGCCGCAGATTTATTGGCAGCCAGATCCTGAATGCGATCCCGGCGGCGCTTGCCCAACTCCAGCTTCCGGCACCACGTCCCATCGGGGGACGCCAGACCCACATACACCAGTCCCACCGGGTTGTTGCGCTCGTCCGGGTCCGGACCGGCCACGCCGGTGACGGACAGGCCAATGTCAGCTCCGGTGATCCGCCGGGCATTTTCCGCCATGGATCGGGCACATTCCTCCGACACAGCGCCGTATTGGTCCAGAAGCGTCTGGGGCACCCCCAGCACCTCTGCCTTTACGCTGGTCCAGTAGCTCACCACGCCGCCCCGATACACACTGGAGGCCCCGGACAGGGCCGTGATCCGGGCGGCTATCTGGCCGCCGGTGCAGCTTTCCGCCGTGGCGAAGGTCCAGCCCTTCTCCTTCAGGTGTGTCATGCAGACGGTTTCCAGATTGGGGATATCCACGCCGTACACCACGTCTCCCAAATAATCCGTCACCTCTTTTACCACCGGGACCAGCATGGCCTCCGCCGCCGCTGCGCTGTCTGCCTTGGCGGTAGCGCGGAGCCGGACCTCGCTGGGCTTGGCGTAGGTGGCGAGGGATGGATTTTCCATCCGGGATATCCGCTCCCGCATCAGATCCTCCATAGGGCTTTCCCCAAGGCCGAAGGTCATAATGTCATGGGACACAATGACCTCCTTGGAAAGTCCCCGCAGATAGGGGACCGCCCAGTTTTGCAGCATGGTCCGCATTTCAAAGGGCGGACCGGGCAGCATCAGCACGTGCACCTCCTCCGCTTCAAAGGCGCAACCGGGAGCGGTGCCCACCGGATTGTCGAACACGGTGCAGCCCTCCGGCAGCCATGCCTGCTTTTCGTTGTTCTTGGTCATTTCGCGGCCGATGGTCTTGAAAAAGTCGGTCAGACGGTCCATGGACGGCTGATGCAGTACCATCTTTTTGCCGAAAACGGTCGCCAGCGTCTCCTTGGTCAGATCGTCAAGAGTTGGGCCAAGGCCGCCGGTGGTGATGATGATGTCAGCGCGGTCCTTTGCCTCGCGGACTACGCGCTCGAGACGCGCCGGATTGTCACCGACAACGGTCTGGTAGAATACATTGATGCCCAGCTCGGACAGACCCTGCGAGATCAGCTGTGCATCGGTGTTTACGATGTCGCCCAGCAGAATCTCTGTGCCGACTGCGATAAGTTCTGCGTTCAATGAAAGTTCCTCCTTAAATTAAGGGAATTGCTATTTTAATGAGTAATTACTAATTACTCATTCCTAATTATTACGGAAGGTGGATAATCTCCACACCCTTAACCGCCTCGTCTACGAGTGCTTCAACGTCGAGGTGGCTCTCTGCCTCGAGGATCTTCGGCATCTTCGGCTTGGTATTCGGGTGCTTCGGGGTGAATACAGTGCAGCAGTCCTCGTAGGGGAGGATGGAGGTCTCGAAGGTGTCGATCTTACGGGCGATCGTGACAATTTCCTCCTTATCCATGCCGATGCACGGACGGAATACCGGCAGGTCGCACACCGCGCCGGTAACGGCCATGGCGGGCATGGTCTGGCTGGCAACCTGACCGAGCGACTCACC
>ENA-OPAO01002588-OPAO01002588.1-human-gut-metagenome-genome-assembly--contig:-NODE-2588-length-10554-cov-2.388323_pt1 | contig 10554 bp, 9 predicted proteins | sample MGYA00241054_ERZ501424 | MGnify/ENA primary metagenome ERZ501424 (study PRJEB25962, sample SAMEA2042623) | human gut metagenome | biome: human gut; feature: human-associated habitat; material: faeces...
CCGCTCTTTTTCTCCCGGATCTCATCCATTTCCTCCAGGGTCATGACTGCGGCCACAAAAAAGAGCACCAGAAATACCACAGCCCGGACCGCCCAGGCCAGGACGCTGACAGAATTGGTCATAAGAAGAGGAAGGGATGCCTGACGCACAGCCTCTGACGCGTCGCGGACCAGCTCCCTGGCCAGGCCCACAAGGCTTTCCGGCATCAGCCCCATCTTCTCCTCCAGGCTTAAAAACAGGCCTGTAAGGATCCGGTCGGCCTCAGAAAGCCATTCCGGAAGACGGACCATGAAAAGCCTGGCCTGGGCCAGAAGCCGGCTGCTGCCAACATAAAAAAGCCAGCCCAGGACTGCTCCCATAAAAAGAAGCTCCGCGCCGCCGATGACCGCCGCAGGGATCCTGCGCTCCTTCCCGCCCAGCCGGATCGTGAGCCTCCGCTCAAAATACCGGACCGACGGTCCCAGCCACAGGGCCGCCAGGTAGGCGCACAAAAAGGGAACCACCAGGGGCAGGAGGTATTTGAAGCCTCCGTAGACTGCCCCGGTAATTCCCAGTATCAGAAAGATCTTCTTCAGTTTTTTGCCCGGCTTACCCATGGAATCACCCGTTTCTGTTTTGTACTTCCTTTGTACACCACTTAGTATGGGCCGGATTCCTTTCCTTATGCGTCCTGGAAAAATTTAAATTTTGAAAATGCGCCGCCGGACGGAGGCACGGAAAAGGTCATGGGCTTTCCTGTGGACGGATGGACAAAGGAAAGGGACATGGCGCAGAGAGCCAGGGGCCCTGCTGCTGCGGCCGCTCCTGTTCCGTATTTCCGGTCCCCAAAAAGCGGCAGGCCCCTGGATGCAAACTGGACCCGGATCTGGTGGTGGCGTCCGGTCTCCAGACGGATCCGTAAAAGCGTCAGGATCCCGTTTCCCCCGTCCTCCAGGCTTTCCAGAGCCTCATAGGACAGTTCAGCCCGTTTTCCACATTTTCCACCATGATCCACAACATAGGATTCATTTCCATCCACGGATTTTTCCAGATAATCCACAAGCTTATCCACATCTTTTTCCGGCTTTCCACATACAACAGCCCCATAGATCTTCTCCAGCTTCCGGTCCTGGACCTGTCTGCTCAAGGCTGCGGCAGCATTTTTAGACAATGCATACACCATTACCCCTGACACAGGCTTATCCAGTCTGTGGATAACTCCCACATAGGGCTCCTTTCCCGGCGTGCATAACTTGTGGATAACCAGATATTTCCGGATCTCGCTGACCATATCCGGCGCAAACCGCTTCGCCGCCTGGGATTCCACTCCCGCAGGCTTCACCGCCACCAGAATATCCTTATCTGCATATAATACCTGTACCATGGTCCTTCCTTTCCTTCTGTCCATTTACTTTGATGATAAAAATATTTTCCGAACCTCTTGCATATTTTAAGGCAAAGTGATATAGTATATAAAAAAGTTAGATGTGGTTTTTAAAACTACATTATGTATTATTAAAAATTATATTCCGTTTTCTGATTGGAGGTATGTGTATGAAACTCAGTGTTAAGGATCCCGGCAGCGCCCTTACCCATTTTATCGCAATGATCCTGGCGGTCCTGGCTGCGGCTCCCCTGCTTTTGAAGGCCGCGTTTTTCACCGACCGGCTCCACGTGGCGGCCCTGGCTGTATTTATCGTCAGTATGATCCTCTTATACGCTGCCAGCACCGTCTACCACACCTTCGATATTTCTGAAGGCATCAACCGGCTCCTCCGGAAGATCGACCATATGATGATCTTTGTCCTGATCGCAGGAACGTATACGCCGGTATGCCTCATCGTTCTGGGAAATTCTGCCGGATACCGGCTCCTGGCCCTGGTGTGGGCCATTGCAGCCGTGGGCATCCTGATCAACGCCCTGTGGATCAGCTGTCCCAAGTGGTTTTCCTCCTGTATTTATATCGCCATGGGATGGATCTGTGTGACAGCCTTTGGACAGATCCTGTCCTCCCTGACTCCAGGCGCCTTCGGCTGGCTCCTGGCCGGAGGGATCATCTACACCGCCGGAGGCGTCATTTATGCATTAAAGCTCCCGCTTTTCAACTCCAGGCATAAAAATTTCGGGTCTCACGAGATCTTTCACCTGTTTGTCATGGGCGGGAGCTTCTGTCACTATATGATGATGTATGGCTATCTGGCCGCAGCCTGATCCAGGGAGCTAGCGCCGGTGTCCCCGGCCCTGGCTCCTGTTTTTCTTTTCTTCCAGCAGGCGGTTAAACTCTGCCGCTGCCTCCGGCCCCTCTTCCATCAGTCTTTGCCGGCGGCGTTCCCGTCTCCGGGCGGCTGCCTCCGCCTCTTCTTTCCTTCTCTTCCGGATCCAGACCATCCAGAGACCGGCCCCAAGGGCTGCCAGGACCGCCAGGATCACACCAGGGATCACAGCCTTCGGAAGCTTCATGGAAAACCTTCCGTCTGTTTTCTCCGGTTCCACAGAGGCCGTCTCTGTGGGCTCCTCTGTATCCTCCGGTTCCTGGGCGGCGCTTCCGGTCTCCCCGCTTCCATCCTCTGTTCCAGGCTCTTATTCTCCATGAGTGCCCTCACTGTCTGATGGAACATATTTATATCCGACTCCGTGCACCGTTATGATATAACGCGGCCGTCTGGGATTCTTTTCAATTTTCTTCCGGATACTCTTAATATAGGAATCTATGGTTCTGTCATAGCCATCAAAGGCATCCTCTAACGCATAAGTAATCAACTGGTTTCTGCTATATACCCGGTGGGGAGATTTCACCATGGTATATAAAATTTTATATTCATTAGGTGTCAGATGAATCTTTTTCCTGCCTCTTCTGATACAATGATTGTCTACTTCTAAGATACAGGCCGTTCCAATTTCAATCTGACTTCCTGCCCGCCTGTCTTCTTCGTATACAATGCGGTAGCCCTCTTCTAAAAGCTGCTGGCAGAGTTCCTGGGGCATCCTTCCTTCTGACTCCTGAATGATAATGGTTCCCTTTGTTCCCATATATCTTCTATCCTTCCTGCTACAATCTTTTCTACTAATTTATACTCTTTTCTATTGTAGTCAGTATCTCCACGGATAAAAATTTTTATTCTCTTTATACAATTCTTCGGATAGAAAGAATCGTCCGGTAGCCTGCATTTGATACTTTAATTCCGGTCTTTGCTGAGCTTGCATGCACAATCTGTCCGTTTCCGATATAGATTCCGATATGACCGGAATACCAGATTAAATCTCCCGGCTGTGCCTCTGCCAAAGATGCCACTGCGCTTCCGCAGGCTCCCTGCTCACCGGAGGTTCTTGGCAGATTAATTCCAAAATTCCTATATACACTCTGCACAAAGCCGGAACAATCCGCCCCATTTGTAAGACTGGTTCCACCATATACATATGGATTTCCTACAAACTGCAATCCATAATCTGCAATCTGCCTGCCTAAACCGGCATCAGATGCAGACGCCGCTGTTCCGCTGTTTCCGGATGCAGCATTTCCAGATGTTGAAGCTTTAGATGTTGTATTCCCTGCTGTTGTATGATTGGTGCTCTGCTTCGCTGCTGCCTTCTTTTGTGCTGCTGCCTGCTGCTCTGCCGCTTTTCTTCTGGCTTCTGCTTCCTGTGCCGCTCTTCTTGCGGCTTCTTCCCTTGCTAACCGTTCTGCTTCTTCCTGAACAGATTCTGCATGGGGATATTCCGTATAGGTTTCTACATAATCTGCTGCTACATAGCCCTCCCCTTCCTCTGCATCAACCTTTAACCAGCCATCCAGTGTCTCTGTCACCGTTAGTATATCGCCTCCCGGCACCAAACCTAATACGGCGGCCTCTGTGGATGCTTCCGTACGCACTTTTAAAGTTGTTGTAGTTACCCGGGCAAGCTGTGTGCCAATTTCTTCCGCAAGTGCTCTTGCTTCTTCTCCCACACAGACATATTCTGCACTGACATATCCGCTGACTGAACCGGAAGTAATATAATACCAGCCCTCTTCTGCTGCCTCTATCACACCTACCGTATTACGGTAAAGTTTTCCAAGCACTTCTCCTTCTGTAGACGGTTCTTTTCGAATATTCACATAATTCGGTGCGATTGCAACCGCAAGTTCCGGCTGGTCTGCTGCCGGCATTTCCTCTTCTGCATTTCCAAGTGAAAGTTCTGCCACATCATTTATTTCTGCTTCGCCTGCTGCTTCACCTTCTGCCAGTTCACCAGCTCCTGTCTGTATCTGCTGCAGTGCATACTGCTCAGATAAAATGCGCTGCTCATTCAGTGCCCGGATTACGCCTGCACCGGATGCAGCTGGTGTCTCCATGGCATTGACATTGGTCCATAATGAAGTTGTGGTTGTCAGGATTGCGGCTGCAAGCCATAATTTTTTTACTGTTTTGTATTTCATATCTGTCTCCTTACCTATGTAATCATCAGGTATTGTGGAAGAGATATTTTGTTTTTAATAAATGAATGAAATAGCCGGGCAGTCCGGCAAGTGCTAAGGCTGTATCATGTCTGCAAGGGGCACTAAGAATTTCGGAGTATATTCTTTTTATCCGGCAACCGACGCAAATTCACATCCATGTTCATCTGCGCCTCGCCGGTACTTCCATGTACCGGCGTTGCCTGTTCCCATACGAAATTCCAAGTGCCCCTAACAGCCATGAAAATGCCTTCGCACTTTGCCGGACTGTCTGGCTATTGTTCATTTTCTAAAATAAATTCAAATAATTTTCTCTTCTCGCAATTTCCTATGTAATCATTCGCAAGTTGTTACGAACTTGTTACATCTTATTACATAGATATGGAGATAGTGTGGAGATGGAAGGATTATATGCTCTCATTTCTTTCAACATTTAGTAAACTAAGCAATATTTCATACTCATTTGTATCACCCGACAATTCATAATATTTTTTTATGTATTCCTCGTTTAATATTTTTTTCTCCACAATCATTTTATGTAGTATTTCTTGCTTCTTTTTTTCACACCGCTTTTTCTTATTATCCAGAAAATATGTTGAAATTAAAATTCCAAATGTATATGGAAGCCCTATTATATAAAATAAATTTTTAAAATTAGTAGTATCATATGTCGATGCATATTTTGCTAATTGTCGTCCTTCCCCCAACAACTCATACCAATCCCATGCATTGCTACGCACATAATCACAAAACGCCCCCGCTGACCCAAATGATATAATACTAATTGCAACAACAATTATATTCATTATTTGGAATGATTTTTTTAAATTATCCAATTGATATGCAGGTGTTAATTTTATATACGCAATATTAAGAAAACAAGAAAGACTTATAGAAACTATTGTAATCCAAAAGTTATTTTCTACATAGCATGTTATTGCAATTAATACCGATACACATTCCGCTTGAGAAAATGGTGGCCCTTTTAATGTTCCATCCTTAATTATAAAATAATTTAACAAAAATATAATTCCAATATACAATAATAATCCAAAAACAAATATTACAATTTCTCCAAAAATCGATGAGACTAGTATGGTTAATAATTTAAAAAACACATTATCTCTTTCAATAGAAATTTTTGCCAAATATAAAAATCCTAGAACAACCAAAAATAATACCGAAACAATCTCATTTGTTCCAATAATAGATATGATAATATCAACAAAAAATACAATCCAAAATATATATTCAATTATTCTTCCTCTTTCTTTTGCGTCTTCCTTATAAGATAGCTTTCCATTATTAACTTCTATTAATTTTCCATTTTTTACTCTGCGCGTATATGTTTTATACATCTCTAATATAAGAAATACGATTACACATCCCAACATTATATAGCTATTTTTTCTAAAGCATACACAGATTGCAAAAAACAAACATATTGCCTTTACATTAAATTTTGCTTTTGTATTTATCAAGCCACCGCCAAAAAAATATTTTATTCTTTCTATTACACCAACTAATTTTTCTTTCATTATATACTCTCTCTAACTCTTCTTTCTGCATATTACATTGCTTTCACAATGTCCTTATAAGAGACTAATGTAACATTTCCCATTTCGTCTGCTCTCTCCATACATCCTTTTGTAAATCCTTTTTTTGAAAAAAGAAAAAAATGCATCTTTGTATAATGGAATAATCTGCTTCGGTCTATCAGCGTTTCCAACACATCTAAATCAACATTTTCATTACGCCATTTACACTCTGCAAAAAGGGCTGTATTGCTGTCCTGCTCACCCATAATGTCAATTTCTGCCTGACACTTCTTCTTCGGATCATTTCCCCACCAACGACCAAGGGATGTAAATTCTACTGGCGAATTTCCTGTAAGGAGCTGCTTCCACAAATACTGTGCAGAAATATCTTCAAACACTCTGCCCATATAATCACTAAGCTGCGCTTCAATTTTCTTATAAACTAAATCGGCTGCGCCTCTTACAATAATAGAATTATTATCTAATACAAATCGATACCAAAAACAAAACATGTTATCTTCGATAGAATAAATTGACTTTTTAGAAGTCTTTTCTCCGTATGGTGTTTCCTTTTTAATAATTCCAAGATTTATTAAATTTTTCAAATATCCGGAACATATATTAGTATCTTCCCCAACCTTGGTGGAAATCTCAGACATCCGGGAATGTCCTGTTGCAATGGCAGTAATAATTGCGGTATAAATTGCTGGTTCTCTTACTTCCTGTTTTAAAAGATTCATCGGCTCTTCATATAAAAATGACATTGGATTCAAAAACGTATTCCTGATATTTTCCTCCACGCTCATCTTATCATTTATCTGAAGAAGGTACTGCGGTGTTCCTCCGACAATTCCATATATAATTGCTTTCTCTTCATCCGACATGTTTTTTAAATATCTGCAGCTTTCTTCAAAGTCAAACGGCATAATCTTCATCTGTGCAGTCCTTCTGCCATATAGAGGTGCTTTATAGGCAAGCACATGGTCTTCCATATATGACATGGAGGATCCGCATAAAATAAGCATCAATTTCGATGTATCTTTATATTTATCAATCAATAACTGTAAGGTAGAAGCCAGACTTTTAGACTCTCTTGCCACATATGGATACTCATCTATCGTTAATATAACCCGTTCCTTTTCTGCCAGTTTAAATACGTATTCGAGTGCAGCCTGGTATGATGCAAAATAAGTATCTGTTTCAATCCCATTACTATACTCCAAAATACTCTTACTTAAATTTTCTAAATTCTGCTTTTCGTTACTTTCTACTCCCATAAAATAGATGGATTGTTTATCATCAATGAAATGGTTTATAAGCGCTGTCTTTCCAACACGACGGCGTCCATATATTACAACAAATTCAAACTTATCTGAATGGTATAACTTATCCAGTGTTTTTAACTCTCTGTCTCTGCCTATAAACATATCTGTACCTCCATTTCTGTAAATTAACTATAATCCCATTTTTATTTTTAGTCAAGTACGATTGACTAAAGTATACTTGACCAAATCATATCTGTCCAAAATATTTTTCCTTACAAAACATGTCAGCTACAGTTTCTTACTTTACAGGAAAGCAATTTCCTGTAAAGTAAAAAATTCCCCATCAGTCAAATACCAATGGGGAATCCTTAGAAATAAAACAATTAAATTTTCAATTTTCTTCATCACATGGAAATACAATTCCGGCATCCGCTCTTGCCCGGGTCAGTATCCGGCTGACCGCAAGGCTGTGGTCGAGCATTTCGTAGCAGGTTGCAGTGTCCTTTGATGCTATCTCATTTACAAAGGAAACAAACTCTGCATACATCCGGTGTGCATCTCCATTTCCATCATAGGATACCTCTCTTCCATCCCGGTAATGGATGGTCACTGCGCCGCAGACATTACACGGGCTGTTCTGGGCAATGTAGCCTTCGCTTCCTTCAATGCGATATTCCGGCTGTCCCTGACAGTCCTTTGCGCCTATTGCAACTGCCTGAAAGCCGGGATAAGATAAAATTGCAACACCGCTGGTGTCAATTCCTTTTTCCATGTTTGCGGTATAATGCACAGACTGCGGTTCTCCAAACAAGCCTTCTAAATACTGGATATTATATAAGTTTAAATCCATCAAAGCTCCACCTGCCTGCTTTGCATCAAAAACAGGAATGTTTTCTCCATTCTGGAAACGGTCATATTTTCTGGAATATTGGCTGAAATTGCAGACTGCCATTTTAATTTTGCCAATCGTCGGTAACTGCTCTTTGATAAACTGATAGTTCGACTGATACCGTGTGGTAATAGCTTCAAATAAAAATACTCCCTGCTTCTTTGCAAGGGCACAAAGCTCCTCTGCCTGTCTTTCATTGGCTGTCATGGGTTTTTCTACAATAACATGTTTTCCACGAAGAACTGCTTCTTTTGCCATTTCAAAATGTAAAAGATTTGGCACAGCAATATAGACAGTATCAATTTCCGAATCCAGAAGCTTTTCATAATCACTTACAGCAAGCTGCATCTGATACTGTTCTTTTAATTTTTCTGCTTTTGCTTCACTGCGCTTTGTTCCACAAATTCCATAGCAGGAAAGCCCTTTTACCTGCTGCAATACCGGAAGTACTTCTTCTACGATAGTTCCTGTTCCTACGATTCCAAGCTTCATTTCTTTTCTTCCTCTCCACGGATATACGGGTCTCTGTAATAAAATATGACAAGCTGTATACACATCAGGCACCAGATAACCGGCTCACAGATAATTACACCAAAATATTTCAAGATTGGGATAAACAATAGAACAAATGCAATTTTTCCTACCAGCTCTATCATGCTTGAAACCAGTGGCACTACCTTTTTACCAAGTCCCTGTAACACATTTCGAAGTACCAGCAGAATTCCAAGAACCGAATAAAACGGTGTATTCCAGCGGATATATCTGACACCATTTTCAAGAACTACACTTTCGGATGAGCCGGAGAGCAATGCAATCAGGGAAGGTGCGGCAAATGCAACAATAACGGTAATAAATACTGCCCAGCCAACAGACAGTATCATGGCATACCGTACTACCTTAAGGATACGGTCACGCTGGTCTGCTCCCCGGTTCTGGGATACAAAGGTTGCTGTTGCCATTGCCAGTGGCATTAATGGCAACGAACAAAAACTGTTTAATTTTCGTGCTGCTGTATGTCCCGCAATAATCAGATAACCCAGCTGATTGATAGCATATTGCAGGATTACTGTTCCTGTAGATACAATAGCTAACATAAAGCCCATGGAAAGCCCCTGGCCTGTCAGTTCCCGGTAAAGTGGTCCATCTACTTTAAAATGCTCCCGTTCCGGTATTAAAATCTTACATTTTTTCATAATATAAATGGCACATAATACTGCAGAAATTCCCTGTGCTACCACCGTTGCCACTGCTGCACCGCGGATTCCCATCTGAAACTGTGTAATAAAAAGAACATCCAGTACAATATTGATAACGGACGAAATAATCAAAAATGCCAGCGGCATAAAACTGTTTCCAATTGCACGAAGCAATCCGGACAACAGATTATATGCAAACATTACTCCAACACAGATTGTTACAATATAAATATAAGAATAGGATTCCTCTATGATTTCTGATGGTGTATGTAACAAGACCAGAAGCGGACGAAGTCCAATCTGTGCAATCAGCATTACACCAACCGTCACCGCTGCTCCAATTACCAAAGAGCCTGCAACTGCACGCTTTAACAAGTCTTTATCTCCTACACCAAAGCTTCTTGCCACTACCATGCTAAGTCCATTTCCAAACCCCAGTGCAAATCCTACCAGCAGTTCATAAACCGCTGCACATGCACCGATTGCTGCCAGCGATTCATCACCCAGAAAATGGCCTACTATCATGGTATCTGCCGCATTATAGAGCTGCTGAAATAAATTGGAAATAATAAGTGGAATTGCAAATAAAATCAAAGATTTTAAAATATTACCCTTTAATAAATCTGTTTTTGTATGCATCCTTTTAACCTCATCCTTTTCATATCCTTATTTCAACTCCTGCAATACATCATCATATACCTTCTGAAAAGGAAGTCCTCTCTCTCTGCATACCTCCCGGATGGATTCATACTCCGGAGTAATACGCACTTCTCCTTCACCCTCACATATTTTAACCGCCACCTCACCATAGGAGGTCTGCCGTTTTTCTGTCCTTCTTGGCAGAATCGTCCGCACCATTTCTACATAGCGGATTCCAATGGTTGTTGTCTCATGAAATATAATTGCTTCTAATTTTTCCCGGTCTTCTTTCTTGCAGATTACTGTCAACTGATATGCCGGGCGGTTTTTCTTCATATAGACCGGTATATAATGGACATCTCTTGCGCCATTTTCCAGTAAAAGCTCCATGGCATAGCCCAGTGCTTCCCCGGTACAGTCATCGATATTACATTCCAGTTTTAAAATAGAATCACTTTCATAGACCGGTTCTTCTGTTTCCAGCAACAATGCCCGGCGCCGTCCCGGCCGCTTATAGTCCCGTTTTCCGGCGCCCAGTCCGTTTCCCACAATCCGGTAACATTCCGGCAGCTCTCTTGACGTACAGATAGCCGCTGCAATTGCAGCCCCTGTC
>ENA-OPAO01002606-OPAO01002606.1-human-gut-metagenome-genome-assembly--contig:-NODE-2606-length-10494-cov-2.802663_pt1 | contig 10494 bp, 8 predicted proteins | sample MGYA00241054_ERZ501424 | MGnify/ENA primary metagenome ERZ501424 (study PRJEB25962, sample SAMEA2042623) | human gut metagenome | biome: human gut; feature: human-associated habitat; material: faeces...
TCGTGCTCAAGCGCGACGCCGTGCCGAAGGTCGTGCTCAACAACCTGTACAAGCACTCCCAGCTGCAGCAAACGTTCGGTGCGAACATGCTCGCGCTGGTCGACGGCGTGCCGCGCACGCTGAGCCTCGACGCCTTCATCCGCCATTGGGTGAACCACCAGCTCGAAGTCATCGAACGCCGTACCCGTTACCTCAAGCGCGAGGCCGAGGAACGCGACCACATCCTGCAGGGCCTGCTCAAGGCCATGGACGCCATCGACGAGGTCATCCGCCTCATCCGCTCCAGCCAGGGCCGCGAGGACGCCCGGCCGAAGCTGATGGAGTTCCTTGACATCGATCAGGTGCAGGCCGACGCCATCCTTTCCATGCAGCTGGTTCGACTGGCCAACATGGAACGCCAGAAGATCATCGACGAGCATGAGGAACTCATGCGCAAGATTGCCGACTACAACGACATCCTCGCCAAGCCGGAACGCCAGCGTACGATCGTCGGCGACGAGCTCGACGAGATCGTCGCGAAATACGGTGACGAACGTCGCACGAAGATCCTCCCCTACTCGGGCGAGATGAACGTCGAAGACCTGATCGCCGAGGAGAACGTGGTGGTCACCGTCACGCACTCCGGCTTCATCAAGCGCACCAAGGCCAACGAATACCGCGCACAGCATCGCGGCGGCAAGGGCATCAAGGGCGCCAAGCTGCGTGAGGATGACGTGGTGGATCACTTCTTCCTCACGTCCACGCATAACTGGCTGCTGTTCTTCACCAACAAGGGCCGCGTCTACCGCATCAAGGCGTACGAGCTGCCCGAAGGCTCGCGCGATTCCAAGGGCCAGCACGTGGCGAACCTGCTGCAGTTCGGTCCCGACGAGACGATTCAGACCGTGCTGTCGATTCCGAACTACGAGGTCGCCAAGTATCTGGTGCTTGCCACCCGCACCGGCAAGGTCAAGAAGACCGCGCTGGCCGAGTACGATTCGCCGCGTCAGGGCGGACTCATCGCGGTTCGTCTCGCGGCCGACGAGGAGACCGGCGAGCCCACGGACGAGCTGATCGGCGCCGCGCTGTGCAACGCCGCAGACGACATCATCCTCGTCTCCAAGCAGGGCATGAGCCTCAAGTTCGCGGCGGACAACGACCAGCTGCGTCCGATGGGACGCCAGACCGCCGGCGTGCAGGGCATGAAGTTCCGCGGGGATGACGAACTGCTCGCCATGGACGTGGTTCCGGAGGACTCCAAGCAGGACCTGCTCGTGGTCACCAATGAGGGCTTCGCCAAGCGCACCGCGATCAGCGAATACCGACTGCAGGGGCGTAACGGTTTCGGCGTCAAGGCGGTACAGCTCGCCGAAGGTCGCGGATCGCTGGTCGGTGCCCTGATCGTAAGCGAAGACGATCAGGTCATGGCGATCATGAAGTCCGGCAAAGTGATCCGTTCCAACGTCACCGAAGTCAAGCGCACCGGCCGCACCACGCAGGGCGTGACGCTCGCTAAGCCCGACAAGGGCGACGAGATTATCTCCATCGCCCGCAACGAGGAAACCGGCGAAGACGAAGTCGAGACGACGGATGATACGGCTGCGGCCGCATCCGCGACCACGTCTCCCGATACGGCCGAAAACACTCCGGATACCGCGGATAGCGTCGCATCCGGCAGTGATTCGGGCGCGGCATCTGACGAGAATGTGAACAACACTGATGACGAGGCATAATCGTCTCAGAAAACTGGTAGCCTCGGCTAAGAGTCATCGGGGAACGACAAGGAGCAACGATGAGTGACAACCTCGAACCCGGACGGACCGACATGTTCGTGCCCGGTCCGCATGACAATGCAGAACCGCACGAAGGTGTCCGCGAAAGCGCCCCTCGGGTCGCGCGCTCTATTTCCAACCAGCCGCAGTCGGAGAGCGAGCCGCGCGCCAACAAAACGCGTGCGTCCCTGCGTTCACCGCGCCGTTCGACGCCGCGCGCCCGCCGCATGAACCTGTCGCTGACCCATGTGAACGCATGGTCCGTGGCGAAGGTGACGTTCATGCTGTCAATCGCCGGCGCGATCATCGAAGTGCTTGCCGCCGCCCTGGTCTGGCTGCTGCTTGACGCGGTCGGCGTGTTCGACCAGCTGAACAATATCGTCTCGTCCACCGGTCTGGCCGCCGACAGCCTGAACCTGTCCAGCGTGTTCAGCCTGTCCACGGTACTGTCGGTGGTCACCATTCTGGCGATCGTCGGCGTCGTGCTGGTGACGCTCCTTGCCACCATCATCGCGCTGCTGTACAACGTGATCAGCGCGCTTGTCGGCGGCGTACATATCACTCTGGGCGACGACTGATCCAATCGAATCCCTGATACATCCCGTTACGAACCCCGCGGAGGCAACGCCCGCGGGGTTTGTATATCTCATCATCGCCGGCGCAGGAAAAGACTACACCGCCGCTTCGTGGAAGCCGTCCGCTCAGGCCTTCAGGAGGCCAAGGTTCGTGGCGTTGCCGCTGATTGGCGACAGCGCCACATGACCGCGTTGCCGGCGCGGGTTGTCAGCACATGACGACGAATAATGGGGGTTCCCGATGCTCGGGAACCCCCATTATGTTGTTGATAGGAAAATCACGCTCTCAAAACTCGCAGATACAGACCATTTTTGTTGAATTCAGCCCTGTATCTGCGAGTTTTGAGAGCGTGGGCTCGCGATAATCAGGCCGTGAACCTCACCGAAGCCCATGTGACCGGTGGCAACGAAACAGTCATCCGACCCTCATCAAGCGCGGCGGATAGCGGATGCAAGGTGACGCCGTCCGGCTCGTCGGCCGTATTGGTGCGGTAGATATCGTCGCTGTGCAGCATCTGCGAGCTGGTGACGGACGGCCACTCCCCCAGCCTAGGCAACGATGTCAGGCCGATTGTCACATCATGGGCGTTGTGCTCGTCACGGTTGACGAGCAGAATCATGCCTTCGCGAGTCTTTTGATCCCAAGTGGCCACCGCGACCGTGAAGAGCCGTAAGGCCGGCAGCGGCACCGGTTCCGCATGGGCACAGTACACGGACGAGCTCGCCACCGCATCGACCACCGCCGACATGAAGGCTGGTGAGCCGCAGTACGTGACCACCACGTTCACCGTGCCCGCCGACGCCGCGCCTGAAGGCGCTCTGTGGCTGAGCTTCTCCGACATGGGTCTCGCCGATGACGCCAACGGCTACATCGACGATGTGGTGCTCGTCCGCTCCGACTCCAAGCCGACGCTGAAGACCACCGCGTTCACGCCGACCGTCGCCGAGGGTGAAACCGCCTCCGCATACGTGGAGCTCGACGGTCAGCCCGCCGCCAAGGAGGTCTCCGCCAACAAGAACGCAACCGTCGACGAAGTGGCCACCGCACTGAAAACCTCACCGCCGCACAGAACGCCCTGGCCGAGAAGCCGAAGCCGGCGACCGTCGAATCGATCAAGGTGGCCGCGAAGCCCGCCAAGACCGAGTACACGGTCGGCGACACGTTCTCCGCCGATGGTCTGAAGGTCGTCAAGGTCATGTCCGACAAGACCGAACCGGGCAAGAAGCCTGGCGCGCAGAAGCCTGCCGGTCAGCAGAACGTCTGTCCAAGACCGGTGCCTCGGTGGCTGGCGTGGCCGGTTTGCGTGCCTAAGTGCGCGCCGAAACGACGATCGTGCGCACTTAAGAACGCAAACAGAGCCATCTGCGTTCTTATGTTCGCGCACTTGTCGTTTCGACGCGCACTTAGGAACGCAAACCGGCCGTACCTGCTGCTGTTGCGTTGCTGCGCCGTCACGCCGTTGTGCCGTCACGATGTCGCTGCCGTCCAGGGAATGTCGAAAGACGCGAAACGGGCCTGCGGCAAATCATGCCACAGGCCCGTTTCTCAATGCCGGACCACGTCGGCTAAATCCGTGATCCGCGAAAACCCGCGAAAATCAGCGGTGGGTGGTGCCCTCGTAGGTGTCGCTCCACGTCAGCGACGCCACGCCGTCGGCGATGGAAATCGGCATCTGTACGATCGGCGAGTTGCCGAGGTCATGCTCCTGCCAGCGGTCGCCGATGAACAGGAAGTGCTCGCTGTTGTACGGGTCGTCGTCCAGCGGCACCACGATATCGACCTGCGAATCGTAGGTCTTTGCACCCTTCGGCGCGAACAGCTTCCACTCGCTCCACGGGCCGTGCAAGTCGGTGGCGGTGGAGTACTTGTTGTCGTTGGTGTCCCAGCTGGTCAGTTGCGAGCCGAACCAGTAGTACAGGCCGTCCTTCTTGATGATGGTCGGCGATTCCAGGCCGTATGGGTAGTCGGTGGCACGCTCGCAGGCGACGTCCTCGACGATGGTGAGGTAGTCGTCGGCGAGACGGTAAATGTGCGTGCCATGGTCGCGGTCCTCGCTCATGATGTAGCCGCTGCCGTCCTCGTCCTGGAAGACGCCGATGTCACGGCTCAGGTAGCCGCGCCACGTGATGGTGGTCTGGAATGCGAACGGGCCGGTCGGGGCGTCGGCCACGGCGACGCCGATGTGCGCGTATCCGTAGTCGGGCGTTTCGGCATGAATATACATGACATATTTGCCGGTGGCGGGGCAATGCAGCACCTTCGGCCGCTCGCCGATACGGTCGGAGGCGAGGGCGGAGCCGTCTTCTTGCACATCAAGTACGATGCCGTGGCTGCGCCATGCGATGAAATCGGTGGTTGTATAACAGCACACGCCCTGGAACAAATTGCCGTTTACCTTGTTCTCGCCATATGCATACCAGGTGTCGCCGAATTTTTGCAGACCGATGCCGTGCAGCTGGGCAACGTCGCCCGAGGTGTCGTGAGGCAGAAAAGCTCCGAATCTATCAGCCATGATTTCCCCTTTCGTGATGATCTGCTGTTGATTATCTGTCGTGTCCGCAACTGCTTGTGACCGGTTACAGACTGAACCATTGTATCGTGAAAACCTTGCCGACATACGGAAGAATCGGAGTGCGCCCGGCGGTGGCGCTCCGGCAACGGCCGCGTGGGGTCGTGCGTTGCAATATGAGGCTCTCAAAATTCGCAGGTACAAGGGACTATTCGTTATTTTCGCCCTGTATCTGCGAGTTTTGAGAGCGTGGTTCTTCCTAGATCACGCCGATTGGCGTTCCGCGATGGTCGTCGGCAGCAGCTGCACGTAATGCGGCTCCACGATGTCGCCTTGCAGCATGGACAGCAACAGCCTCGACATCGTCTCGCCGTGCAGCTGCGAATCCTGCCGCACGGTGGTCAGCTTCGGGTTCGCCAGCAGGGCGATTGGCGAATCGTCGAATCCCGTGACCGCGATGTCGTCCGGCACCCGATACCCGAACCGGTTCAACTGGTTGATGACGCCCAGCGCGATGCTGTCGTTGGCGCACACGAATCCGTCCAGCTCGTCAAGCATGGGTTGGAACTCGACCACGGCCATTTCGCCGCTGGTGCCCTCCCAGTCGTCCGCGTAGTAGACGTGGCGCTCGTTGAACCGGTCACCCATCGCCGCCTTGAAGCCGTCGAAGCGGTTGTTCGACGATGGTGAGTATCCGGGGCCGCACACGTACACCAGCTTGGTCCTCCCCTGGTCGAGCAGGTAGCGCGTGATGTCGCGCTGCCCCTCGGTGTTGGTGAAGTCCACGGCCGGGAACGGCAGGTTCTCGCGTTCTCTGACTTCCGAGAGGACCACCGGCCGCTTGACCGATGCGAACGTGTTGGCGAGCATGCTGTCCTCGCTCAGTGAGAACAGCAGGTACCCGTCCGAAAAGTCGCTTTGCACCAGCTGCGCGATGCGGCGCGTGGAGTCCTCGCTGTTGGCGATCAGCGTGACCATCTGGTAGCCCGCGTCGCCGAGGACCTGGTTGGCGCCGGCCATCGCCCTTGACATACTGGCCTGCACGATGGTCTCGTTCGATTCGACCTGGATGATCAGCGCGACGGTGAGTGTGCGGCGTTGCGCGAGTGAGCGTGCGGCGTTGTTCGGCGTGTACTGTGATTTGGTGATGGCTGCTGCGATGCGTTCGGCTGCGTCCTGCGAGACGTGGGTGTTGCCGTTCAGATACCGGGAGACCGTTCCGTACGATACTCCCGCGAGACGGGCGACGTCGCGGATGGTCGGCTTTTTCTGTGCATCGTCCATGGAATCCATGGCATCGGTGTTTGCTTCGTGTTGCTGGATATTCGCCGGTTGCTTATCGCTGTTCTGGTCTACCGGTGTTTCGTTGGAACGTGCAGACGACTTCGTCCGAGTGCGGTTCGCCAGACGCCGGGTCGGTTTGCCGCTCGTTGATGCTACCTTGTTCGGCGCGTGAATAGTTGTTGACATCATTGTTCCTTTACGCGTGCGGCCGTCGTCGGACGACCGCGTACAGGTTCGAGTATACGCAGATGATGTAAACGGTCACAAGGGGTGTCTGTCGTTGTGCCGGCCGTGGCATGCGGAGCCTTTCCTCAGTCGCGGTCCGCCGCCCGACCGCCGTGTGGCTCGCCATCCGTGGCTCGCCTGTGTCGACGCATTCCGACATGGCTGCGCAATCTGTTGTATTTCGCGTTCGCGTTCAGATAATGCGGGGCATAGTCGTCCTGTCGGTTCCCGCGACGCGAGTACATTGAAATCATGACCGATCCGCTGCATATCCAACTCACCGCGCGCCCCACCGTGGACGACTGGCAGCCCGACTGCGTAATGGACGGCTACCAGCAGGCGACGATCCATCTCGGCCATGATGACGAAGGCGATATCGTCGCCACATTCGTGCGCCGGGACCCCTCGAAGCTGCCCATGAGAGCGCGATGGAGGCGTCAGCGGTTCGCGCTGCGCGGGCACCGGCTCGCGGTGATGTACGTGCACGGGTGGAACGACTATTTCTACCGCCGTCACGAATCCGAGTTCTGGGAATCGCTTGGCATTCCCTTCTACGCCGTCGACCTGCGCAAGTTCGGGCGGTCGTTGCGGGATGGACAGACCCCTGGATATATCGAGGATCTGCACGATTATGCGGCGGAATTCAACGCCCTACGCGACCTGGTCGTCGCCGAGCAGGGCGAGCAGGTGCGCATCCTGCTGGTCGCCCATTCGCAGGGCGGGCTGAGCTCGGTGTTGTGGCTGAATTCGCAGCGGCCGCATCACGTCGAGGCGGTCGCGCTGGACTCGCCTTGGCTGGAATTGCAAGGCAACCGCATGTTCCGCATACTGTCGACGCCCGTGGTTCAGGCGTTCCAGCTGGGCGGCGGCAAAACGGTGATGCCGATGCGCGATCCGGGGTTCTACGGCCGCTGCATCGATTGCGAGACCGGCGGCGACTGGGATTATCTGCGCCATCCGCTGGTGGACCCGCAGCGTTTCTTTCCCCGCGCCGGGTGGATGCGGGCGATCTACAATGCGCAGGCCGAGGTGTCGCGCCGGCTCGACATCCGCATTCCCGTGCTGGTGTGCACGTCCGACCGGACCATGCTGCAGCCCACATGGGATGAGGCGATGCGCGAGGCGGATTCCGTGCTGGACATCACGGCGATTCGCCAGGCGGCGCTCAACCTCGGCGATGTGGTGACGCTGGCGACGATTCGCGGCGGCCTGCATGATCTGAGCCTGTCGCGGCCGGCCGCGCGGCGTAGGTATTTCAGGATCGTGGCCGACTGGGCCTCTCTGATGGCGTGGCGGAGGGTGATTCCGCCTGCGCATCTGCGCACCGCGTTGGACGCAGTCGCGGCGGGCAGCCATGTCGGTGGCGTGAATCCCGATGTCGGCCCCGACGCAAAATCCTGAGGTCCCGCAACGGCTCGCGGCCGGCGTCCAGCTGCGAGCCTGCGCAGGTCACGCCGACTGCCGCACCACCAGCTCGGTCGGCAACATCACCGTACGCGGCGAGTCGATGCCGTGAATCTTTTTGATGACGATGTCGGCCATCACCTTGCCGCGCATCTCCATGTGCTGATCGACAGTGGTGATCTGCGGGTTCGACTCCCTCAGCATCCGCGCGCCGTGGCTGGCGGTAAAAGCCATCTTTGCCATTGGATTTCCTTATGGCGGTTTGGGTTAGATGACGGGCAACCCCTTGCTACAATGAGAGGGCTTATAAATCCGTTTGTTTTAAGCAAAACCCCGAGCTTACTTCCACCGTAATCGCCACGCTCGGCGGCTTCGCCCCAACGGTCAAACTCGGCATCACTAATCACAGCACATCTCCTACTTTCATTTCACAACGTCGATAATATCGGCTGAACATTGATACTTCGTGGACTAGCCACGCCATAAAGACGCGCCTAGCCGGTAAGCCTGTTGATCCAGCGAAGCCGTTCGCTGCGGCCGGCAAGGTCACGGTGACGGTGGCGCTCAAGGGCACGGACTTCGCGAAGTCCTTCGAGATGACTGTCAGGTCCGCCGACAAGACAGCTCTGAACGAGGTGATCGCGGAGGCCGGCTCGGACGAGTTCGAGGCCGCCTTCGACGCTGCGAAGAAGGTCGCCGCCGACGAGGACGCGACTCCCGCCCAGGTGGCTGACGCGCTTGCCGCGCCGCAGAAGCCGGCGGTCAAGCCGAGCCCGAACGGCAAGGTGGATGCCACCGAGCCGAGCGGCCTGAGCAAGACGGGTGCCTCGACGATGGCGTTCGCCGTGGCGGCCGGGGTGATGACCAGCGCAAAGATCAGCAGCGTACCCACCGCGGGGACCGCGATGGTGATGACGCCGGCCATGATCGCCATGAACGCAACGTTCATCAGCCCGATAGGCACGCCCTTGGCCTGCGCCACCTGTTCGTCGACGGAGCTGAACAGCAGTGGCCGGTACACGATGGCCAGCACGGCGAGCAGGATCACGTCGAACACGGCGAAGCCAAGGATCTGATCGGTGGTTATGGTCAGGATCGAGCCGAACAGAATGGACTGCATCTGCTGCGACGCGGACGACGAGAGTCGGGCGAAGAACAGTCCGAGGCCGGTGGCGAAGGCGAGCACGGTGCCGGTGGCGATCTCCCGCTGCGTGGCGCGCTTGCCCAACGCTCCGATGACCAGCGCGCCGCCCAGCGCAAACACTCCCATGCCGAGCGAGACCGGCAGCCCCAACAGCACCGCGCCGGTGGCGCCGGGCAGTCCGATATGGGCCAGCGCGTGCGCGGCGAACGTCGAATGGCGTGCGATGGTGAAATATCCCATCACGCCCGCGGCGAGCGAGATGCACAGGCCCGCGAGGAAGGCGTTGGTCATGAACGGGGCGGACAGGGTGTACATCCAGTCGGGATCGAAGGAGAAACTGATGCCGGTCATTGTGCCCGCCCTTTCCGCTCGTGGTATTCGTGATGGTGGAATTGTGCGACCTCGCTGGTGTCATGCGTGTCGGGAACGACGTCATCCGCCTCGTCGGGGGTGGGGGTGACGAACATGTCCCCCTGCGGCGTGGTGACGACCTGCACTTTGGTGCCGTACAGGTGCGTGAGCAGCTTGGAATCCAGCACGTCGTTCATCGCCGCGTAGTGAGGATGCCCGTCCAGCAGATAGACGGCGCCGGTCAGGATCGGCAGCAGCATATTGAGATCGTGTGCGACGACCTGGATCGTCATGCCGAGCTCCTTGTTGAGCCGTGCCAGCACATGCACCACGGCGCGCTGGCTGGCCAGGTCGAGATTCGCGAGCGGCTCGTCGAGCATGAGCAGTTTCGGGCCGCATACCAAGGCCTGCGCGATGGCGACGCGCTGGCGCAGACCGCCCGAAAGCTCGGACAGCCGGTAGTGGGCCTTGTCGGCGATGCCGGTGAAGGTCATGGCCTCCTTCACCTTCGCGCGTTGCGCCTTGGTGACGAAGTGGACGCCGAAACGGGTGCCGGTCAGGCCGAGCAGCACCGACTGCTCGGCGGTGAGATTGGAGTCGATGTCCGAAGTGTAGCTTTGCGGCACGTACCCGATCTGGCGGTTCATCTCGCCTGCCGGGCGTCCGAGCACGTGCACGGTGCCCCCGGCGAGTGGGAGGAGGCCGAGCTCCGTTTTCATCATCGTGGTTTTGCCGGTGCCGACTATGGCGGGGACCGAACCCGCCGGTATGGAGAAGTCGCCGTTTTGCCAGATCAGCCGTTCGCCGCGTTTCACCGAGGCGTTGCTGAACACGATGCAGTCGGGCCGTTGTTCCCGGTCGCCGCTGTTGCTGTGCATATGATTCATCGTCCTGTCTGTACGGGACCGGCATCACGTCCGCCGGTGCGACATGTACGGCAACGCATTATCGCAAAGGACTATGACAATCATTCTCATTAGCGGTGGCGGACTCATTAGCGGCGGAAGAGACGGCAATGGTAACGGTCTGGAGCGGGCGGGCGAACTCAGTTGCTGCTGCCGGCGCCGGTATCGCTTTTGTCGTCAGCACTGTTGCCGGCATCGTTCTTGGCGCTGGCGCCGTCTTTGCCGTCGGAACTGCCGCTTTCGTCGCTGTCGTCGATGATGCGATCCTCGATGGTGACCACCACTTCGCGTTCCACCTTAGCGTGGAACTCCATTGCTACCAGTTCAGCGGTATCAAAGTCGATG
>ENA-OPAO01002613-OPAO01002613.1-human-gut-metagenome-genome-assembly--contig:-NODE-2613-length-10466-cov-2.545000_pt1 | contig 10466 bp, 8 predicted proteins | sample MGYA00241054_ERZ501424 | MGnify/ENA primary metagenome ERZ501424 (study PRJEB25962, sample SAMEA2042623) | human gut metagenome | biome: human gut; feature: human-associated habitat; material: faeces...
AAACCGGAGAACCGTATGCGATTGTGGAATTAAAGGAGAAAAAGAGATGAGATTAGGTGAAAGACAGAAACTGATTGTAGTAAAGAAAGTAGAATTTGGCATTTATCTGGCTGAAAGACAAGATGCAGGAGAAAAGGACAGAGTCCTGCTTCCGATTAAACAGGTTCCGGCAGGAACAAAAGAGGGAGATAAATTAGAAGTCTTTTTATATAAAGATTCACAGGATCGTCTGATTGCAACCATGCGTCAGCCGAAATTAATGCTTGGAGAAACCGGATTTTTAAGAGTGGCTCAGGTTTCAAGAATCGGAGCCTTTCTTGACTGGGGGCTGGAAAAAGATTTATTTCTTCCATATAAAGAGCAGACCAAGAAAGTGCATGAAAATGAAGAAGTGCTGGTTTCTGTTTATATTGACAAGAGCAGCCGACTTTGTGCAACCATGAAAGTATATCATTATTTACAGACGAATTCTCCTTATACAGAAGGAGATACTGTAACGGGAACGGTTTATGAGAGCAGCGATAACTTTGGTGTCTTTATTGCCGTTGACGGAAAATATTCCGGTATGATTCCAAGGCAGGAAGCACAGGGGAATTATAAAGCAGGGGAAGAACTGACCTGCCGTGTAACAGCAGTCAGAGAAGACGGAAAGCTGACTTTAAGCGGACGTCAGAAAGCACACATCCAGCTGTATGAGGATGCAGAAAGTGTATATAGTATTATTGAGGACTTTGAAGGGGTGCTTCCGTTTGATGACAAGGCTTCACCGGAAGTGATTCAAAGAGAATTTGGTCTTAGCAAAAATGCGTTCAAACGTGCAGTTGGACATCTTTTAAAAGAGAAAAAAATAGCAATAAAAGACGGAAAAATTTATCTTCTTTAACGCTTCACGAATGAAATCAAATATGTTATAATAAGCCCGAAAATATCCCCTGTAGGGGAGACTACGAATACTATGTTTGTCATTGTCCAAGAAGGAGGAAAATAAGTGGACTCGATTGATTATTATGACCGATACGCGGTACCTTATTATGAAGAAACTGTTAATTTAAGCATGGAGGAGCAGTTACAAAGTTTTATGGAATTGCTGCCGGAAAACGGGGAAGTGCTTGATTTAGGCTGCGGGTCGGGAAGAGACACCTTGTTTCTCGAGGAAGAAGGTTTCAGTGTTACGGCCATGGATGGTTCAAAGAGAATGTGTGAACTCGCCGAAATTCATACAGGAAGGGATGTTCTGCATCTTCGTGTGGAGGATATGGAATTTGATGATGTATTCCATGGAATCTGGGCATGTTCCGTGCTGGGACACTTTGCGCCAAATAAGATTCATGAAGTGCTGGGGAAAATTCTGGATGCCCTGAAAGATGATGGAATTCTTTATTTTTCAGTGCGTAAGGGCGAAAGAAAGGGAATGTACAGCGGGCGTTATTACTGTGATTATGACAGAGATTCCCTGGATGACCTTTTAGATTCTTTTGATAATATTGAAATCATTGATATATGGAAAACAAGTGATGCAAGAGGAGACGAACAAAGTAAGTGGTACAATGTGCTTCTTAGAAAAATTAGTAAAGAGAAAGAATAAAAACGTGTAGTTAGTTGATGTACTCTCGAAATCAAGTACAAAAAGATTTCAAGAGCACATAGTTGGAAAAAAGGAGAATGACAGTGAATTTTACTCATTTGCATGTACATACAGAGTACAGCCTGTTAGACGGTTCCAACAAGATAAATGAATATGTGTCCAGAGTAAAAGAACTGGGAATGAAAAGTGCAGCCATAACTGACCATGGGGTCATGTTTGGTTGCATTGATTTTTATAAGGCGGCAAAAGCTGCCGGCATTAAACCAATCCTTGGATGTGAGGTTTATGTTGCTCCTGGTTCACGCTTTGACAAAGAAAAAGGAAAAGAAGAGGACCGTTATTATCATCTGGTGCTGCTTGCGGAAACGCAGGAGGGATATCAGAATCTGATTAAAATTGTATCTTACGGGTTTGTGGATGGATTTTATTATAAACCGCGTGTGGATATGGAATTGTTAGAACAATATCATGAAGGAATTATTGCATTAAGTGCCTGCCTTGCAGGAGAGGTTGCAAGAAATCTTGCAAGAGGATTTTACGAAGAAGGAAAGGAAGCAGCACTCAGATACGAAAAAATTTTCGGAAAGGGAAATTTCTTTCTGGAGTTGCAGGATCATGGAATTCCGGAACAGAGGCAGGTCAATCATGAATTGATTCGAATGAGTCGTGAAACCGGAATTGAACTGGTGGCAACAAATGACGTTCATTATACCTACAGTTCCGATGCTGAGGCGCATGATATTCTGCTTTGTGTACAGACCGGAAAATCGTTAAAAGATGAAAATCGTATGAGGTATGAGGGTGGACAGTATTATGTCAAATCAGAAGAAGAGATGAGACGATTGTTTCCTTATGCACCCGAAGCGATTGAGAATACCGGAAAAATTGCAGAGCGATGCAATGTGGAAATTGAATTTGGTGTGACGAAACTTCCAAAATTCGATGTGCCGGATGGATATACTGCATGGGAGTATTTGAACAAATTGTGCTTTGAGGGGCTTGATAAGCGTTATACCGATAATAAGGAAGAACTCAAAAAGCGTCTGAATTATGAACTTGGTGTCATCAAAGACATGGGTTATGTAGATTACTTTTTGATTGTGTGGGATTTCATCCGTTATGCACGGGAACACGGAATTATGGTAGGACCAGGGCGAGGCTCGGCAGCGGGAAGTCTGGTTTCTTATACACTTGGAATCACGAAGCTTGACCCGATTAAATATGATTTGCTGTTTGAACGTTTTTTGAATCCGGAGCGAGTGTCCATGCCGGATATCGATGTGGATTTCTGTTTTGAACGACGCCAGGAAGTCATTGACTATGTGGTTGAAAAGTATGGAAAAGACCAGGTAGTTCAGATTGTTACTTTTGGAACGATGGCGGCAAGAGGTGTTATCAAAGACGTTGGAAGAGTTATGGATGTTCCTTATGTGCAGTGTGATACGATTGCGAAAATGATTCCGCAGGAACTAAATATTACGATTGATAAAGCAATGAAGGCAAATCCGGAATTAAAGAAAATTTATGAGACGGATGAGACGGTTCGCAAACTCATTGACATGAGCCGGAGGCTGGAGGGACTGCCGAGGCATACCTCCATGCATGCAGCCGGTGTCGTAATCAGCCAGAAACCGGTTATGGAATATGTTCCATTATCAAGAGGTTCAGATGGTTCGCTGGTTACGCAGTTTACAATGACAACACTCGAAGAACTTGGTTTGCTTAAAATGGATTTTCTTGGGCTTCGTACGTTGACAGTGATTCAAAATGCAGAAAAACTGGTTCGGCGGGATAAAGGAATTGAGCTTGATATGGACAAGATCGACTATGAAGATAAAAAAGTCTATGGAATGCTTGGAGCAGGAAAAACAGAAGGGGTGTTCCAGTTAGAAAGCACAGGTATGAAAAACTTCATGAAAGAGTTAAAACCTGGAAATCTTGAAGATATTATTGCGGGATTGTCGTTATACCGTCCGGGACCGATGGATTTCATTCCACAGTATATTAAGGGAAAAAATAATCCGGATGAAATCCACTATGACTGCCCTGAATTAGAGCCGATTTTAAAGGCAACATACGGGTGTATCGTTTATCAGGAACAGGTTATGCAAATCGTACGTTCACTTGGCGGATATACCCTTGGGAGAAGTGACTTGGTGCGTCGTGCCATGAGTAAGAAGAAAGCATCCGTCATGGAAAAAGAACGCCAGAATTTCGTTTACGGAAACGAAGAAGAGGGAGTTCCGGGGTGTATTCAGCGTGGAATCAGTGAAAAAACAGCAAATAAAATTTACGATGACATGATTGATTTTGCCAAGTATGCGTTTAACAAGTCGCATGCTGCGGCTTATGCGGTGGTTTCTTACCAGACTGCATTTTTAAAATATTATTATCCGGTAGAATATATGGCTGCGCTTATGACTTCTGTGATTCATAATCCGTCTAAAGTTGCAGAGTATATTTTATCAAGCAGAAAAATGCAGATTGAAATTCTGCCTCCGGATATTAATTTTGGAGAGAGTGAATTTTCCGCAGACCATGGAGCAATCCGTTATGGTTTATCCGCAATCAAAAGTCTTGGCGCTCCGATGATTCGTGCGATTGTAGAAGAAAGAAATGAAAATGGAAAATATCAGTCACTTCGGGATTTTATTGAACGGATGAGTGGCAGAGAACTCAATAAAAGAGCAATTGAAAATCTGATTAAAGCAGGAGCACTTGATCAGGTTGCAGGAAACCGTCGTCAAAAGCTGATGGTCTATGCGGAAATTGTGGATGCAGTTAATCAGGAAAAGAAAAATGCAATGACCGGTCAGATGAGTCTGTTTGATTTGATTTCGGATGAAGAAAAAGAAGCTTATGAGATTCAGATGCCAAAAGTTGAGGAATATTCCAAAGAAGAACTGCTTTCCTTTGAAAAAGAAGTGCTTGGTGTGTATATAAGCGGTCATCCTCTGGAAGAATATGAAGAGAGATGGAGAAAAAATATTACAGCACGGACAGTTGATTTTCAGATAGACGAAGAATTGGGAACTTCAAAAGCAGGAGATGGAGAAATAGCAGTCATAGGCGGAATTATCACAAATAAGACTGTAAAGTATACAAGAAACAATAAAGTGATGGCATTTCTTACCATTGAAGATTTGGTGGGAACGGTGGAAGTCGTTGTTTTTCCGAATGATTATGAAAAAAATGTTCAAAAGATGGAGGAAGATTCCAAAGTATTTATCCGCGGAAAAGTTCAGGGTGATGCAGATAAGGCAAGTAAATTAATTTGTGAAAAAATTTATTCGTTTGACGATGTACCAAAAGAACTCTGGGTTCAGTTTGAGACAAAAGAGGACTATCTTACAGAGGAAAATGAGTTTCTGAAACTTCTGTCAGGTTCTCGCGGAACAGACCGAGTTATTATTTATGTACGCACTCCAAAATCGATTAAATATTTAGGAATTGAAAAATCCGTGAAAATTAACGAAATACTGTTGGGTAAGTTGTACGAAAAATACGGCATGGACAACGTGAAAGTTGTAGAAAAGAGTATTGAAAATATTACCAAAATGCATTAAAATTAAGTACGATTAGAGGTCAAAGAGGAAACGTATATATTAATACTTTATGGAGGAAGAAAATGACTGCAAAAAAAGAAATTAAGACAATCGGTGTTTTAACCAGCGGTGGAGATGCTCCAGGAATGAATGCTGCAATTCGTGCAGTAGTAAGAAGAGGATTAAGTAAAGGAATCAAGATGAAAGGTATCCTGAAAGGATACAATGGTTTATTAAATGAAGAAATCATTGATATGACTGCTGTTGATGTATCTGATACCATTCAGAAAGGTGGTACAATCCTTTATACAGCACGTTGTGCAGAATTTCGTACAGAAGAAGGACAGAAAAGAGGTGCGGAAATTTGCAAAAAACACGGCATTGACGGGCTTGTAGTCATTGGCGGTGACGGTTCTTTTGCAGGTGCACAGAAACTGGCAAACTTAGGAATCAACACCGTTGGTGTTCCTGGAACAATTGACCTGGATATTGCATGTACTGAGTACACAATCGGTTTTGATACAGCTGTTAATACAGCAATGGAAGCAATTGATAAAGTACGTGATACATCAACATCACATGAGCGTGTAAGTATTATCGAAGTAATGGGAAGAAATGCCGGATATATCGCATTATGGTGTGGTATTGCTAACGGTGCAGAAGATATTCTGCTCCCGGAAAAATATGATTATGATGAACAGAAGATTATCAACAATATTATTGAAAATCGTAAAAAAGGTAAAAAACATCATATCATCATCAATGCAGAAGGTATCGGTCATTCACAGGCTATGGCAAAACGTATTGAAGCTGCAACTGGTATTGAAACAAGAGCAACCATTCTTGGTCACATGCAGCGTGGTGGAAGCCCGACATGTAAAGACCGTGTATATGCATCTACAATGGGCGCATTAGCAGTAGACGTTCTGCTTGAAGGAAAAACAAAACGAGTAATCGGTTATAAAAATGGTGAATATGTTGATTTTGATATCAATGAAGCTCTGGCAATGCAGAAATCCATTCCGGAATATCAGTATGAAATCAGCTATTCTCTGTCACATAACTACAGCAAAAATGACTAATTAATAAAAAGTATAAAATATAAAATGAGGCTGTTGCACTGATATACACAGCCTCGTTTTTAATTTAGTTATGGAGAAAATAAAATGATAACAAGTATGTCAAATGGACAGATGAAGCTGGTGCAGCAGTTGATAAAAAAAGCGAAAGCCCGTAAAGAATCTGGTCTTTTTGTCGTTGAAGGAATGAAAATGTTTCGGGAAGCACCACAGGAGAGAATTGAAAAAGTGTATGCTTCCTCTTCTTTTCTGAAAGAAGCAGAAAATCAGAGTGTAATTCTGGAAAAAGGCTGCACAAAAAAGAATGGAAAATTAGAAGAGGTAGATGACAAAGTATTTAAAAATCTGTCAGATACAGTGACCCCGCAGGGAATTTTGTGTTTGATTAAAAGAGTGGAAACTCCGATCAAAGAAATTTTAAAAACAAAAGATGAAAAAGCCCCATTTCTTATGATTCTGGAAGATTTGCAGGATCCCGGAAATATGGGAACAATTCTTAGAACAGCAGAAGGCGCAGGGGTAACAGGAATTATTTTGAGTAAAAATTGCGTGGATTTATATAATCCAAAAGTAATCCGTTCTACAATGGGTTCCATTTACCGGATGCCTGTGATGCAGGCAGATTTGCTTGAAATTCTTCCGGTTTTAAAAGAAAATAAAATACAGACTTATGCAGCACATTTAAAAGGAAAAAACTGGTACCATGAGGAAGACTATACAGAGGGAACTGCATTTTTCATTGGAAATGAGGGAAATGGTCTAAGCGATGAATTATCAGATTCAGCGGACTGTCTGATTAAAATTCCGATGGAAGGAAAAGTGGAATCCTTAAATGCGGCGATGGCAGCAGGAATCCTGATGTATGAGACTGCGAGGCAGAGAAGAACCGGTAGATAAGTCTACCGGTTATCAATTTTTTCTGGATATAAATCATGCTGTGTCAATCTCTGGAAAGCAACCTGTTCCCATAAAGTGCCGGCTTTTCCATAGTTGCAGTAAGGGTCAATGGAAATTCCTCCACGTGGAGTGAACTTTCCCCACACTTCAATGTATTTCGGGTCCATGAGTCGAATCAAATCTTTCATAATAATATTCATACAATCTTCGTGAAAATCCCCATGATTTCGGAAACTATATAAATACAATTTCAAAGATTTACTTTCTACCATACGTTCTCCCGGAACATAAGAAATGTAAATCGTAGCAAAATCCGGCTGACCGGTAATCGGGCATAAGCTGGTAAATTCCGGACAATTGAATTTTACAAAATAATCATTTTCCGGATGTTTGTTTGGGAAGGTTTCTAACACTTCCGGTGCATAATCATCTTTATAAACAGTTTTTTTGTTTCCGAGCAGGCTTAAAGTACCAAGCTCGTCTTTTGTTCTTGTACTCATATCAACGACAATCTCCTTTATATAAAATGTATCAGTTACCTCAATTAGGAAATAATAAAAGTATATCAAAATGTAGTACCTCTTACAAGAGAACCTTAGAAAAATGTAAAAATTTACAAAATATTACAAAAAACACCGTATTGACATTGAAAAGTAATCTTGGTACAATAAATTTGTAATAAAAATTAATAAATTTGTAATAAATTCAAGCAAAGTAATTATAAGGCTTGATAAAACGCAGAAATTTCAGGAGGTAATTATGAAAGAAAGAATGCGCCATATTTTATGTTGTATAGGAACGGTTGGTTTGATGATGACAATGGGAGCAGTGCCTGCCATGGCAGATACTTTAGATGATGCATCTTATAACTGGGACGATAAGGTGGCTGCGAATGTAGTTACATACGCTAATATTCGCGAAAGTGCAGATGCAGACAGCAGCTGCGTTGGACGGCTTCCATCGGGAGCGGTTGCAACCGTAGTCGGAGCGGAAAATGGCTGGGTAGAGATTTGTTCCGGAGAAGTAGAGGGATATATTCGTGAGGATTTACTGTTATATCAGGACGATGCAAAGAATTTATACGAAGCACTGCATGGAACAGGCGATGTTGTTACGGCAGAGGCGGTAACACAGGAAGAGATTCAGGAAACAGAGGAAATTCAGGAAGAAATTCAGGAAACGGCAGCAGTAGAGACAGATGCTTCTGCTTCAAACCAAGATTTGGATTTGATGGCTGCAATTATTGAATGTGAAGCAGGTGGGGAATCTTATGAAGGAAAAATCGGAGTTGGAGCAGTTATTTTAAATCGAATCAGAAGCAGTGAATTTCCAAATACCCTTTCAGAAGTAATTTATCAGAGTGGGCAATTTGAGCCGGTCTGGACAGGAAAATTAGCAAGTGTACTTTCAAGAGGAGCAAATGCAGACTGCTATGCGGCAGCCCGTGATGTCTTTGCAGGAGCAAATACAATTGGTGAATGTCTCTTCTTCCATGCGGGTGGTGGAAGTGGACTTACTATTGGAAATCAGACATTTTATTAAACTTTGTTAAGAATTAATACAAAACTAATATACAAGTTGTTAGAATCAGTCTTTTACGATATAATATCCTAAAGGGCTGATTTTTTATTTCATAAAAACTTCGTCTTATGGAATAAGCACAATGAACAAGAAAGGAATGTGAGGAAGATGGCAATACTATCAGCAGGCATGATTTCTCTTGGTTGGCTGATACTGCTTGGGATTCTCCTAATCATTGAGATTATCACGCTGGGGCTTACGACTATATGGTTTGCAGGAGGAGCATTAATTGCATTTCTTGTGGCGATTTTAGGCGGTGCAGTCTGGCTTCAGGTTGTGGTATTTCTGGCAGTATCAATTTTGCTTTTGCTGTTTACCAGACCAATTGCAATGAAGTACATGAACAAAAATGTACAGAAAACCAATGTGGACAGTCTGAAAGGGGAAAAAGCAGTGGTCATTCAAACCATAGATAACTTAAAAGGAACAGGACAGGTTGTCATCCGTGGAATGGAATGGTCTGCAAAAGCAAGAGAAGATAAGATTATAAAAGAAGGAACTGTAGTAAAAGTCATTACTGTAGAAGGCGTAAAAGCCGTAGTTGAGGAGGACAAATAATATGCCGATTATTTTATTAGCAGTCATTATTTTACTGGCACTTATGGTTGCAGCATCCTGTGTAAGAATTGTTCCGCAGGCGCATGCAATGATTATTGAACGACTGGGAATGTATAAAGAAACCTGGTCCACCGGTCTTCATTTTAAACTGCCATTTTTTGACCGGATTGCAAAGAGAGTGAATTTAAAAGAACAGGTAGTGGATTTTGCACCACAGCCGGTTATCACAAAGGATAACGTAACAATGCGTATTGATACAGTTGTATATTACCAGATCACAGATCCAAAGCTGTATGCTTATGGAGTAGATAATCCAATCATGGCAATCGAGAATCTGACAGCAACAACATTGCGTAACATTATCGGTGATCTGGAACTCGACTCTACTTTAACATCACGTGAGACGATTAATACAAAGATGCGTGCTACGTTAGACGAAGCAACAGACCCATGGGGAATTAAGGTGAATCGTGTGGAACTTAAGAACATTATTCCGCCAACAGAAATTCAGAATGCCATGGAGAAGCAGATGAAAGCAGAACGAGAACGTCGTGAAGCGATTCTTCGTGCAGAAGGGGAGAAGAAGTCTTCTATTCTTCGTGCAGAAGGTCATAAAGAATCTACGATCCTCGAAGCAGAAGCAGAGAAGGAAGCCGCTATCCTTAATGCGGAAGCGAAGAAGGAAGCGATGATTCGTGAAGCAGAAGGTCAGGCAGAAGCGATTCTTAAAGTGCAGACAGCTACCGCAGACGGTCTTAGAGCAATCAAAGAAGCCGGAGCAGACGAAGCAGTTATTAAGCTTAAATCATTAGAGGCATTAGAGAAAGTAGCAGATGGAAAGGCAACAAAGATTATTATTCCATCTGAGATTCAGAATCTTGCCGGACTCGTTACTTCTATTAAAGAAGTAGCAACACAGCCAGACCCAGTAGAAGAAGCAGATACTACCGAGGAGTAAGGCAGAAGCCAGATGATAAAAGTACTATCGAGAAATCTCATCAATTATTTTGATGAGATTTTCTTTCTTTTCAGAATTCGTTTATAGTTTTATTGATTTATCTTTGATTAGATTTTATTAGAAGAAATTCGGGATTTAAGTTAATACCCGAATGTTAGAAATTACAGATTTGAGTGTGTTTGAAAATTATGAAAGCAATAATAAAAAAACTACTGGCGCATTACTGGTTAGTGTACCCGGTATTGATTTTAAAGATGTTTATA
>ENA-OPAO01002615-OPAO01002615.1-human-gut-metagenome-genome-assembly--contig:-NODE-2615-length-10458-cov-1.901855_pt1 | contig 10458 bp, 13 predicted proteins | sample MGYA00241054_ERZ501424 | MGnify/ENA primary metagenome ERZ501424 (study PRJEB25962, sample SAMEA2042623) | human gut metagenome | biome: human gut; feature: human-associated habitat; material: faeces...
GTAAGGCAAGGGAGAACATGGCGAAGTGTAAACGAATTCTGTTGAGGTTGACTATGAAAAATGGCCTTGAACTGAAAGCGCCTGTAACTGATGACATCAGCAGAGCACTGGCTTTTGCCATTAAGTGGGTGGCGGTCGGTGTTGCTGTGTCCCCGATGCTGTATGGGCTGGCAAAACTGGTCATTGCGTTGAAATCGTGAAGGGAGGATTAAGCATGTCAGACAAACTCATAACGCTGGCGAAGATCCTCTGTGTAATTGTCGGCATTTCATTTTCACTAATGCTGGTTGCTCTTTTTCTTTCCATGGCCTGGATGATGTTGTCTTCGTCGGGGTTGCTGGGGTGAACATAAACCGAATGCTTTCCGCGTTTATCGTTATTCTGCTGGTGGCCTGTGGTGCGCTGTGGATGGCAACAGACCATTACCGTGATAACGCGATTACCTACAAAGCGCAGCGCGATAACAAAGCCAGTGAACTGAAGCTGGCGAACGCAACCATTACTGATATGCAGGTGCGCCAGCGCGATGTTGCTGCGCTCGATGCAAAGTACTCGAGAGAATTAGCCAATGCGAAAGCTGAAAATGAAACTCTGCGCGCTGATGTTGCCGCTGGTCGTAAGCGCCTGCGGATCAACGCCACCTGTCCAGGCTCCGTGCGTGAAGCCCCCACCACCTCCGGCGTGGATAATGCAACCGGCCCCCAACTGGCAGACACCGTTACACGGGATTATTTCACCCTCAGAGAGCGGCTGATGACGATGCACAAGCAACTGGAAGGGGCACAGGACTATATCCGCACTCAGTGCCTGAAATAAGTTTTGTTGATGCGCCGTATCGTCGCTATATTCCCTCATTAACAGAGACCGCAGCCCGACAGGGAGACTCCTCTGCGCGAGTGTGCGGGGATAATTAAAAACGATGCACACCGGGTTTTTTACCGCGTTAATGATTCGCGGGTTTATCCCGGTGCGATGGTGGAAGAAACAGGAAGCTGTATTACAGAAAGTGCTACTACTGTATCCCGATGCGATGTATGTAATGTGAGTCAGATAATGGCACAGGATGTGGTGATGTGGCAGTCTGGAACACAGGATATATTGTCAGAATAAGACCCGTAGGAATAAAAATGAAAAGACGCCTTTTACTACTTTTTCTGTTATCTGTCCTGGCAGTGGGATGCTCGCAGCAAAAAGCTGATGAGCCCCGGCAATTAGTGACGGTGTATCCACGATATCCGGAATATGCTGCAGCAAATTATATCAAGGGGCTGGTTGAGGTTAAGTTCGATATTGGTGCTGATGGGACTGTGACACGGATCGTTTTTCTCCGCTCAGAGCCTCATAATTTGTTTCGTGATGAAGTGGTGAAGGCCATGGCGAAATGGCGATTTGAAAAGAATCGCCCCTGTCAGGGAGTGAAGAGACAATTTATCTTTACGCCGTCACGTCCTTGATGCTTCCAGGTAGAGAGGGGCTGGACGCAGGAGAAAAATGAAAGAGCCAGCGGTTATATTTTTGTCATGGCTGACGAGGAATGATGGAAGAAGGCGTTGTATGCCACACAACGCCTCACTGTTCATTTCTTCTTTTTCTCTGGTGGAACCCGATGAATAAGAGTTGCACTGGTTTCCGATGAGATGGCGATATACTCGGGCAAAGTATGCTGGCAGTTTTCCAACTGGTCAAAAATACCTGCTCTCGTCTGTTGCAATGCCTGCAGCATGCGGCGGCAATGCGCCTTGCTTTTACTAACCATCTTTCCTTCCTCTATCAGTCGCTGCGTGAACTCATCATGTAATACCAGGTAAATGCGGATGTTATCGGTTTTGGCTACGCAGCATAGTACAAAACGGACAGGTGCATCCCGGGACGGGGGAGGCGTCACATGTCCCTGTGATGGTTGTTCCGGGTAATGCACTGTGTGGGGCATAAAAATGTCCGATAATTTTACTTTCTACCGCAGTTAGTTGATTCGTTGGTCCTGGTAGCACATTGGGCGAGGATTTAAATGCCAGGCAACTGAAGGATGATGTTGCAAGGGAGATAGCGAGAATATTTCTGATTTTCATTTGATGATGCCTCTGTGTGAAATGACGGTAAACGACGCACTTGTGCCGGCACATAATAGCAAGCACCATAATAGATCAGATTCGATTCTTGCTGTAAGTGATAATTATTCTCGTTTTCGGGTCCTTTCCGTCGATCCAACAGGTTACGGGGCGGCGACCTCGCGGGTTTTCGCTATTTATGAAAATTTTCCGGGAACCATGTCCGGTTTCTCTTCAAGTTAACTATATGAAAAATAAAAAAAGAGGTCTTCTGTGAACCGGACATGCACAAAAAATAGACATGTAAGCCGGACATGACCGGTTTTGTTGTGATTGTGAAGTGAGAGTTTTTGCGAGGTGAGGAGTGGCTACGCAGACTGAAGTTGCCAGGCATTTAAGTCTGACCGATCGCCAGCTTCGCAGATTGCAGAAATTGCCGGGTGCCCCGATATCGAATAAGCGAGGGCAACTGGATCTGGATGCCTGGCGCGATTTTTACATATCGTATCTGAGAAGAAGTAAAAACGATGTGCCTGATGGCGATAGCGAAGACGACTATGAGGAGAAATTGCTTATTGCCAGATGGGAACTGACAGCAGAACAGGCTGTTACACAGCAGTTAAAAAATGAGGTGTCAAAAGGAAAACTTATTGATACCGGGTTCTGTATTTTTGCCCTCAGCAAGCTGGCAATGGCGTTATCCAGTACGCTTGATTCCATCCCTTTATCCATGCAGCGACAGTTTCCTGATTTAACACCGCGCCATCTTGACCATCTGAAAACCCTTATTGCGAAGGGGGCAAATCAGTGTGCGCGGGCGGGGGATAAATTACCGGATTTACTCGATGAATATATCAGAGCAACAACTGAATAATATGATGAGTGCTGTCACAACAGCATTACAGCCCCTGATAAGGGCATTGCCGGTGACGCCAGTTGAATGGGCTGATCAAAATTATTATCTGCCTAAAGAATCTTCATATGGTGAGGGAGAATGGAAAACGCTGCCGTTCCAGATCGCCATCATGAACAGCATGGGGAATGATCAGATCCGGACTGTTAATCTGATTAAATCTGCCCGTGTTGGCTATACAAAGATGTTGCTGGGGGTGGTCGGGTATTTTATTGAGCATAAATCCCGAAACAGTCTGCTTTTTCAGCCCACGGATTCTGCCGCTGAAGATTTTATGAAGTCTCACGTGGAGGCGACGATTCGGGATGTGCCATGTCTGAAAGACCTTTTTCCATGGCTGGGGCGTAAACATCGTGACAATACCCTCACGCTGAAACGCTTTTCATCGGGTGTGGGTTTCTGGTGCCTGGGCGGCGCTGCCGCCAAAAACTACCGTGAAAAATCCGTGGATGTGGTCTGTTATGACGAGCTTTCCTCGTTCGAACCGGATGTTGAAAAAGAGGGTTCGCCAACCCTGCTTGGGGATAAACGTATTGAGGGCTCTGTATGGCCAAAATCCATTCGCGGCTCGACGCCTAAAATCAAAGGCTCCTGCCAGATCGAAAAAGCCGCTAACGAGTCGGCACACTTCATGCGTTTTTATGTGCCCTGTCCGCACTGTGGGGAGGAGCAGTATCTGAAATTTGGCGATGATGCCTCGCCTTTCGGTCTTAAGTGGGAGAAGAATAAGCCAGAAAGTGTTTTCTACCTTTGTGAGCATCATGGCTGTGTGATCCATCAGTCTGAGCTTGACCAGAGCAACGGGCGGTGGATCTGTGAAAACACGGGCATGTGGACCCGTGACGGCCTGATGTTTTTCAGCGCCCGGGGTGATGAAATTCCGCCGCCGCGCTCCATCACTTTCCATATCTGGACGGCGTACAGTCCGTTCACCACCTGGGTACAGATAGTCTATGACTGGCTGGATGCACTGAAAGATCCCAACGGCCTGAAAACCTTTGTGAACACCACGCTGGGCGAGACCTGGGAAGAGGCTGTGGGCGAAAAACTCGATCACCAGGTGCTGATGGATAAGGTTGTGCGTTACACGGCGGCGGTGCCTGCCCGGGTGGTTTATCTGACGGCGGGCATTGACTCGCAGCGAAACCGTTTTGAGATGTATGTCTGGGGATGGGCACCGGGAGAGGAAGCTTTTCTGGTGGATAAAATCATCATTATGGGGCGTCCTGATGAGGAAGAGACGCTGTTACGTGTGGATGCGGCGATCAACAAAAAATACCGCCATGCGGATGGCACCGAAATGACCATTTCCCGTGTCTGCTGGGACACCGGGGGGATCGATGGTGAAATCGTTTATCAGAGGTCAAAAAAACACGGTGTTTTCCGTGTGCTGCCGGTAAAAGGCGCATCTGTCTATGGCAAGCCGGTGATCACCATGCCAAAAACCCGCAATCAGCGGGGCGTGTATCTGTGTGAAGTGGGGACGGACACCGCAAAAGAAATTCTCTATGCCCGTATGAAAGCCGATCCCACGCCTGCGGATGAAGCCACGTCGTATGCCATCCGTTTTCCTGATGATCCGGAGATTTTTTCGCAGACAGAGGCGCAGCAACTGGTCGCGGAAGAGCTTGTGGAGAAGTGGGAAAAAGGAAAGATGCGTCTGCTGTGGGATAACAAAAAGCGGCGTAACGAAGCGCTGGACTGCCTGGTGTATGCCTACGCGGCATTACGTGTGTCCGTGCAACGCTGGCAGCTTGATCTGGCTGTACTGGCAAAATCCCGGGAAGAAGAGACGACCCGGCCAACCCTTAAAGAACTGGCAGCGAAGCTGTCCGGAGGAGTGAATGGTTACAGTCGCTGAACTGCAGGCGCTGCGTCAGGCGCGCCTTGATTTATTAACCGGTAAACGGGTGGTGTCTGTCCAGAAAGATGGTCGCAGAATTGAATATACGGCGGCTTCTCTGGATGAGCTTAACCGGGCGATCAATGATGCGGAGTCGGTACTGGGGACAACCCGGTGTCGCCGTCGTCCGCTGGGAGTGAGGTTATGAAACGAACGCCTGTCCTGATTGATGTGAACGGCGTTCCGCTTCGGGAGAGCCTCAGCTACAACGGGGGCGGCGCAGGATTTGGCGGGCAAATGGCGGAGTGGTTGCCACCGGCGCAGAGTGCCGATGCGGCCCTGCTGCCCGCGTTGCGTCTGGGGAATGCCCGGGCAGATGATCTGGTGCGCAATAACGGAATAGCGGCTAATGCGGTGGCTCTGCATAAGGATCACATTGTCGGGCATATGTTTCTGATCAGCTACCGTCCGAACTGGCGCTGGCTGGGGATGCGGGAGACCGCAGCAAAAAGCTTTGTCGATGAGGTGGAGGCGGCCTGGTCGGAATACGCCGAAGGGATGTTTGGCGAGATCGACGTGGAAGGAAAACGCACGTTCACGGAATTTATCCGTGAAGGTGTGGGCGTTCATGCGTTTAACGGCGAAATCTTTGTGCAGCCGGTCTGGGATCCGGAGAGCACGCAACTGTTTCGTACGCGTTTTAAAGCCGTGAGTCCGAAACGGGTGGACACGCCAGGACATGGTATCGGGAACCGTTTTCTGCGGGCCGGGGTGGAGGTCGATCGATATGGTCGTGCCGTTGCGTACCATATCTGTGAGGATGATTTTCCGTTCTCCGGGAGTGGACGATGGGAACGGATCCCGCGTGAACTTCCCACCGGGCGTCCGGCCATGTTGCATATTTTCGAGCCGGTGGAGGACGGGCAGACCCGTGGGGCTAATCAGTTTTACAGCGTCATGGAACGGCTGAAGATGCTCGATTCCCTGCAGGCAACACAGCTTCAGTCGGCCATAGTGAAGGCGATGTATGCAGCGACGATTGAAAGTGACCTTGATACCGAAAAGGCCTTTGAATATATCGCCGGTGCGCCGCAGGGGCAGAAGGATAATCCGCTTATTAATATTCTGGATAAGTTCTCCACCTGGTATGACACGAATAGCGTGACGCTGGGCGGTGTCAAAATTCCGCACCTTTTCCCCGGTGATGATCTGAAACTTCAGACCGCGCAGGATTCAGACAATGGATTTTCTGCGCTTGAACAGGCGCTGCTGCGGTATATCGCCGCCGGTCTTGGCGTTTCCTACGAACAGTTGTCCCGTGATTACTCGAAGGTCAGTTATTCAAGTGCCCGCGCATCCGCCAATGAGTCGTGGCGCTATTTTATGGGGCGGCGAAAATTTATTGCGTCCCGGCTGGCCACGCAGATGTTTTCCTGCTGGCTGGAAGAGGCACTTCTTCGGGGGATTATTCGTCCGCCACGGGCACGTTTTGATTTTTATCAGGCGCGATCAGCCTGGTCACGGGCTGAGTGGATTGGAGCCGGAAGAATGGCCATTGACGGGCTCAAGGAGGTTCAGGAATCAGTGATGCGCATTGAGGCCGGACTGAGCACGTATGAGAAAGAGCTGGCGCTGATGGGCGAGGATTATCAGGACATTTTCCGCCAGCAGGTCAGGGAATCTGCAGAGCGGGAAAAAGCCGGACTCTCACGTCCGGTGTGGATAGCGCAGGCGTATCAGCAGCAGATAGCGGAGAGTCGCAGGCCGGAAGAGGAGACAACACCACGTGAGACGTAATCTTTCACACATTATTGCCGCAGCATTCAATGAACCGCTGCTTCTGGAGCCCGCCTATGCGCGGGTTTTCTTTTGCGCGCTCGGGCGCGAGATAGGGGCAGCAAGTCTTTCGGTACCACAACAGCAGGTACAGTTTGATGCTCTCGGAATGCTGGCTGAAACGGACGAGTACATGGCCGGAGGTAAACGACCGGCCCGTGTTTACAGGGTGGTGAACGGTATTGCTGTACTGCCGGTGACCGGCACGCTGGTGCACCGGCTGGGCGGTATGCGGCCATTTTCCGGAATGACAGGCTATGACGGCATTGTCGCCTGTCTTCAGCAGGCAATGGCGGATAGCCAGGTGCGGGGCGTACTGCTGGACATTGACAGTCCGGGCGGGCAGGCCGCCGGCGCGTTTGACTGCGCTGACATGATTTACCGCCTCCGTCAGCAGAAGCCGGTCTGGGCACTGTGCAATGACACGGCCTGTTCTGCAGCCATGCTGCTGGCGTCGGCCTGCTCCCGACGGCTGGTTACCCAGACATCCCGTATCGGTTCCATTGGCGTGATGATGAGCCATGTCAGCTATGCCGGTCATCTGGCGCAGGCCGGTGTGGATATCACGCTGATTTATGCCGGGGCGCACAAGGTGGATGGCAATCAGTTTGAAGCGTTGCCGGCAGAGGTTCGCCAGGACATGCAGCAGCGGATTGATGCGGCGCGCCGGATGTTTGCCGAAAAAGTGGCGATGTATACCGGGTTGTCTGTGGATGCGGTCACGGGAACAGAGGCCGCCGTTTTTGAAGGTCAGTCCGGCATTGAGGCCGGGCTGGCGGATGAATTAATCAATGCGTCGGATGCCATCAGTGTGATGGCCACGGCGCTGAACAGTAATGTCAGAGGAGGCACTATGCCGCAATTAACTGCAACGGAAGCCGCCGCGCAGGAGAACCAGCGAGTGATGGGGATCCTGACATGCCAGGAAGCGAAAGGACGTGAACAGCTTGCCACGATGCTGGCAGGGCAACAGGGCATGAGCGTTGAACAGGCCCGGGCGATTCTGGCCGCGGCGGCACCGCAGCAGCCGGTGGCATCCACGCAGAGTGAAGCCGATCGCATTATGGCGTGTGAAGAAGCGAACGGTCGTGAACAACTGGCGGCAACGCTGGCGGCGATGCCGGAGATGACGGTGGAAAAAGCCCGCCCGATCCTGGCTGCTTCACCGCAGGCGGATGCCGGACCATCACTCCGTGATCAGATCATGGCACTGGATGAGGCAAAAGGGGCTGAGGTGCAGGCTGAACAGCTGGCTGCCTGCCCGGGAATGACTGTGGAGTGCGCCCGGGCTGTGCTGGCTGCGGGATCAGGTAAGGCAGAACCGGTCTCTGCATCCACAACCGCCATGTTTGAACATTTCATGGCGAATCATTCACCGGCAGCGGTGCGGGGTGGCGTGTCACAGACGTCAGCAGACGGTGATGCGGACGTGAAAATGCTCATGGCCATGCCATGAAGCCAGTGCTGACCATCAATAGGAGGTTTTAACAATATGGTGACGAAAACCATCACTGAACAGCGTGCGGAAGTACGTATTTTTGCCGGTAATGATCCGGCTCATACCGCCACAGGCAGCAGCGGGATTTCTTCTGCAACACCGGCTCTGACGCCCCTGATGCTGGATGAAGCCACCGGGAAACTGGTGGTCTGGGACGGACAGAAAGCCGGTAGTGCGGTTGGCATACTGGTACTGCCGCTTGAAGGCACAGAGGAGGTGCTGACCTATTACAAGTCGGGAACCTTTGCGACGGAGGCAATCCACTGGCCTGAAAGTGTGGATGAACACAAAAAGGCAAATGCCTTTGCCGGCACAGCCCTGAGTCACGCGGCTCTGCCGTAACACGTTATCAGGCCACCGCGCTGGCCTGACTGATTTCTGAATGAAAGGAACTGATTTATGGGATTGTTTACGACCCGCCAGTTACTCGGTTATACCGAACAAAAAGTTAAATTTCGTGCGCTGTTTCTGGAACTGTTTTTCCGCCGTACGGTGAATTTCCACACCGAAGAGGTGATGCTGGACAAAATTACCGGAAAAACGCCGGTGGCGGCCTATGTCTCCCCGATCGTTGAAGGAAAAGTGCTGCGCCATCGTGGTGGTGAAACCCGCGTGTTGCGTCCGGGCTACGTCAAGCCGAAACACGAATTTAATTACCAGCAGGCGGTTGAGCGCCTTCCTGGTGAAGATCCATCTCAACTGAATGATCCGGCTTACCGCCGTCTGCGTATCATTACCGATAACCTCAAACAGGAAGAGCACGCCATTGTCCAGGTGGAAGAAATGCAGGCGGTAAATGCTGTGTTGTATGGCAAATACACCATGGAAGGAGACCAGTTCGAGAAAATTGAGGTCGATTTTGGCAGGTCGACGAAGAATAACATCACTCAGGGTAGTGGTAAGGAGTGGTCAAAACAGGATCGTGACACGTTCGATCCTACACATGATATTGACCTCTACTGCGACCAGGCCAGCGGTCTTGTGAATATTGCCATTATGGACGGTACCGTCTGGCGTCTTCTGAATGGTTTTAAGCTGTTCCGCGAAAAACTGGATACCCGTCGCGGTTCAAATTCTCAACTCGAAACGGCAGTGAAAGATCTGGGCGCAGTGGTGTCCTTCAAGGGGTATTACGGCGATCTGGCCATTGTGGTGGCGAAAACGTCTTATATAGCAGAAGACGGTATCGAAAAACGTTATCTTCCAGATGGCATGCTGGTTCTGGGGAATACTGCTGCAGATGGGATCCGTTGTTACGGTGCCATTCAGGATGCTCAGGCGTTGTCCGAAGGTGTGGTGGCCTCTTCCCGTTATCCGAAACACTGGCTGACGGTAGGGGATCCCGCCCGTGAATTTACCATGACGCAGTCCGCGCCGCTGATGGTGTTGCCGGACCCGGATGAGTTTGTGGTGGTACAGGTGAAATAATCCGTGAGCGGGGGCGAAATGCCCCCGTGTCTTTTTTCACAGGGGGCTGATATGGCAACGAAAGAGCAAAATCTGAAACGGCTTGATGAACTGGCCCTGATTCTGGGGCGTGAGCCGGATATATCCGGGAGTGCCGCAGAGATAGCGCAGCGGGTGGCAGAATGGGAAGAGGAAATGCAGTCATCCGGCGATGATGTACAGGTTATGAATATGGATATCCGGGAGCGGGAAACCGCGGCTCATGATGTTCGTGAGGAAACATCCGGCGCGTTAACGCGCATCAGAGTTCTGACCTGCCTCCATCTCTGTGGCGTTGATGGTGAAACGGGGGAATCCGTTGAGCTTGCGGATGTTGGTCGGGTGATTCTGATTATGTCCTCAGATGCAAAAACACACGTTGATGGTGGAATGGCTGTTTATGCGTGATTTTCAGAATGCCTTTGATGCCGCCCTTGCCGGGGTGGACAGTACGATTGTTGAAGTGATGGGCATCAGTGCGCAGTTCACCTCCGGTGCACAGCGTGGCGGCGAGGTTCATGGCGTTTTTGACGATCCGGAGTCGCTGGGTTTTGCCAGTAGTGGGATCCGTATTGAAGGAAGTAACCCGTCATTATTTGTGCTTACGGATACGGTTTGTGCTGTACGGCGTGGTGACACGCTGACCATTAACGGCGAGATGTTCTGGGTGGATCGTGTTTCTCCGGATGACGGGGGAAGCTGTTATCTCTGGCTCAACCGTGGGCAACCACCCGCTGTTAACCGGCGACGATAAACGCAGGGGGAAATTATGGCGGTGGCAACTACGAGAACAATTATCACTCCAGAATGGAGCCGATCCCAGAACAGCCCGCTCCCGCTTACACAAGCGGCAATACGGGTGATTTTGAGGAGA
>ENA-OPAO01002616-OPAO01002616.1-human-gut-metagenome-genome-assembly--contig:-NODE-2616-length-10456-cov-3.190751_pt1 | contig 10456 bp, 8 predicted proteins | sample MGYA00241054_ERZ501424 | MGnify/ENA primary metagenome ERZ501424 (study PRJEB25962, sample SAMEA2042623) | human gut metagenome | biome: human gut; feature: human-associated habitat; material: faeces...
TAGGGTTCCATCTTCTTGTCTGATGTCCGAAATGAACACCTGCCTCTAAAAGCTGCTTCATTGAAATAACGCTCATGTCTTTTCTCCTTTTTGGTTAAATTCTTCCGCACAGGTCGCCTTCTCTCTGGACCCATCCTCACACCGTAGGGCACCATCCTTATAGAATCGCCGTGCGTGCTTATTTTTGCAACTTCTGAATTATAGCATAGAAAATCCCCTTATGTAAAGGGGATTTTTCCAATTTTTTTCTGTTTTTCAGCGGTTTCCGGCAGACTTCAGAAGCTCCAGCTCTTTTTCGGTGAGTGAACGATATTTTCCTGTCGGAAGATCTGAAGGAAGCTCCAGCGGCCCCATGGATAGTCTTTCCAAATAAGTTACTTTTTTTCCCAGTGCCTCCATCATCCGTTTTACCTGATGGAATTTTCCCTCGTGGATAGTAAGTCGGATCTCAGATTCCCAATTCTTACCGGCTTCTGCAGATTCTGTACCGGACTCCCAGGTAGAAAGGATCTCCAGCCTTGCCGGTCGTGTGAGATCTTTTTCCCCGATATCCACGCCTTCTGCCAGCTTCACAACATCTTCTTCTGTCACTTTCCCAGATACTTTTGCATAGTAGGTCTTATCCACATGCTTTTTCGGAGAAAGAAGCTCGTGTGCCAGAGGACCGTCATCTGTGATCAGAAGAAAGCCTTCTGTATCTTTATCCAGGCGTCCCACCGGAAAAAGACCCTTTCTTCTGTCTTTCTCTTCAATGTAGTCGAGAACCGTTTTATCTCTGGAGTCCTCCGTTGCGCTGACACAGCCTGCCGGCTTGTTAAAAAGATAGTATACATATTCCGGTGCAGCATGGATCTCCTGCCCGTTCATAACCACCTGATCTTCTTCTGTTACTTTCAGCTCCGGTTTCTTCACAGATTTCCCGTTAACCTGCACCTGACCCTTCTGTATGTATTTTTTTACCTCGCTTCTTGTACCTGCGCCGGCATCTGCCAGAAATTTATCTAACCGGACTGGTTTTTCCATTAATCATTTACCTCCCATTCTGTTACATGGGCTGCCTTTGCATCTGCTCTGATAAAATCCGGGATCTCACCGGCAAATGTCATATAAAGTCCGGAATCCCCGCCGGTGCTCTCTTGTCCTTCCAGAACCACTTCCATTGTGGCATCTGCATTCCAGATAGTCCATCCGTTTACCAGCTGTGATGGACGGATACATTTTTTCAGGGCTTCCAGCTGTTCCTTTTTATCGTAACGGACTTTATAACCGTTATCTGTTTCTTCAAGATCCGAAATGGGCTCAGTGTCGGAAAAAGCTTCATCATCTTCGCCGGCAGCTTCGGAGCTGAAGTAATAAACATCAATATACTCAACAGACAGCTTATCCATAGAAAGAGGATATCCTGTTTCTTCCAAAATTGCAAGTGTTCTCTTATATGCCGGATACACCAGAACGGAGGTAGACACCCTCTCTCCTTCCTGAACAGCCGGTACATTCATTCCCCATTCATCCATGTATCCTTCTGACGGAATTCCCGCATAATCGAACATCAGCATTGCACATGGCTGGTCTTTTACTGTCTGACCACCGTTTTCCAGAATGTCCTTTCTCAACGCCTCTGCCAGCGCCTGACGCTTCTCTGCATTTTTCTCAAATAAGGTTTGAATATCTCCGTCACAGAAAATACCGGTGACCTCTTTCAGATACTGTTTGTCCAGCTGAAAAAATGAATATCTGTCTTCTTTCCATGTCTGCTCATCATACAGGGCTTCCATAAGATTCTGTGCCTGTGCAGAGGATACAATATAGCCTCTGCATACACTGAATCCCTGTTTATTTATGTAGCGCACATACATGCGCCTTCCTGATTTTTTTCCTTTTTCATTCTGAAGCCTGATATCCTTCAGACTGTTATATAATGCTTTACTTTTCATTACCGGCTGATCCAGCAGACCAGAACTATTGTCTGAGGTAGCAGTATACCGGATCTTATAGATTCCGTCTTCTTTTTTTTCCACATTGCAAAGCTGCTCTGCATATGAGAGATTGCTTACATTTATCACAACTCCCTGAAGATTGTCATAAGCCGGAAAATAACTGTCATATCCCAGAAGATCCATTTTCATGGTCAGCGCACAGATTGCCACAACACCTCCAAAGATCATAAGCTGCACTTTTCTGCGGAAAAATCTGCGAAAATCCATTTCATAGATCACTTCCAGAATTCCATGGACCAGGATCGTTCCCAGTATCATTCCGAAGATCCACCATGCTGTTTTGGATGAATCTTCCGGAATCATATAAAAGATCAGACCGATCCCCAGTCCGGATGGTATTGTGATCAGGGCACTTAAGACCGGCTCCATCCAGGTATATACCAGAGCTTTTCCGGTATTCTCTGACCTTCGTCTACAAAATGCCATCCAGGAAAGTGCTGCCATGATAAACAGCGTAAGGATCAGTATCAGCAACTGCTTTCCAAAGCTTCCGCTGCTGTATCTATCTATAAAGCTTACGATCACCATAAGAGGAGATCCCAGATTCCGCACTGCTGCCAGAATTCCGTAACTGCCCTCGTACCAGGTATCAAAAAATAAATGTCCGCTTAACTGCAGCATCACTGCCAGAACGATACTGTAGGTAAACAGCCCTGCCCATGCAAGTGCTCCCATCAACATGGTACCGGTGCAGGCGATCACCAGCACTGTGGAAAAATACACCAGAAGATACATCAGGAGATGGAGCACCAGCAGGATCAGTGCCTTTTTCATAATGGAAAGGCTGTAATATCCTCTGGCTGCCCCGATGCATACCGCAGCAAATTCCATGATCACATATGGCACTAGATAATAAAGAACAGCCAACAATACTCTGTGCAGAAACAGTGCACTTCGCTTTACCGGAAGGCTGTGATAGAAATCCACTTTTCTCGGGGAATACAGATACCAGAAGCCGCTTACTGCTGCAAAAAATGCGGTTACCGCAGCCACAGCTGCTCCCATTGTGAGAAAGTCACTGTTCCACAGGCTGGAATACAGATAGGAAAGCTGACTCTGAGTATAACTGCGCTCATTCCATTTTCCCATCAGAATAAGTTCCGCTACCGGAAATGCAAGGAGAAATGCGATCATGGCAAATGCCGGGATCCATCTTTGTCCTTTAGAAGAGGATTTCATATACTCACTGGAATAAATTTTTGACTTCATAGCCTGCCACCTCCGTTTCGCTGATAAATATTTCTTCCAGAGTCAGTGGGAGCACTTCGCAGAAAAGAGGATTTTTTGCCTGTATCTTCTCCATGATCTCTCTTCTTGTTCCCCTTGCAGTAATAAGCAGCAGGGAGCCCTGATGCTCTGTTTTTAAAATATCCAGCTCTTTCTTTAATTCTTCTTCTTTCTTTTTGTCAGTAAGTACACACTGGATCTTATGGATGTGGAATTTCATATCCTCCAGATCTCTGGAAAGGAGAATTCCTCCCTGATGAAGAAGCCCGATGTGATCGCAGATATCTTCCAGCTCACGAAGATTGTGGGAAGCGATCACCGGCGTAAATTCACGACTCATGATCTCTGATGCAAAAATACTTTTTACTGCCTGGCGCATTACCGGGTCCAGGCCATCAAAGGTTTCATCACAAAACAGATATTTCGTTCCTGTACTGATTCCCAGGATCACCAGAAGCTGTTTCTTCATTCCCTTGGAAAAAGTGCTGATTTTTCGTTTTCCTTCCAGATGAAACTGCTTCATCATTGTCTCAAAACGCGCCTGCTGAAATCCCGGATAAATACAACGGTAAAATTCTGCCATGTCCAGAGCATTGTAATTTGCCGGAATATATGCATCGTCCGGGATGTAGAAAAAATGCTCTTTGATCCTTTCATTTTCAAAAACCGGTTCTTCATCCATCAGCACCTCTCCTCTGTCCTGACGGATGATCCCGGCCATGATACGGAGCAGAGTACTTTTTCCCGCACCGTTGGAACCGATCAGTCCAAAAACCTCCCGTTCCCCGATATCCATGGTGACCTTATTTACTGCCTGTATCTTACCAAAAGCTTTGCTGCAGTTTTTTATCTCAATCATCGTTTCCCTCCTTATAGCATGAGCAGATCACATCAATCATTTCTTCCTCCCCTACTCCCAGAGCCATTCCCTTTTCTGTGATCTTTTTCAGCTCACTTAAGGTTTCTTCCACACCGATCTGCCTGATCCTGCTGCTGTCTGTGACAAAACTGCCTTTTCCCTTCACCGGACAGATCAGCCCCTGCTGCTCCAGTTCCATATATGCCCGCTGGATGGTATTGGGATTGATGGATAATTCCACGGCCAGCTGCCGCACAGACGGCATCTTGGAAGATGGCTCCACAGCTCCTGACAGGATCAGCATCCGGAATTTCTCTACGATCTGTTCGTAAATGGGACGTCTGTCCTGATAGTCCAAGAATAACATACGACGCTCCTTTCTCTGTAATCTGTGTATTAAGTGTATTAATTCTTTTAATACACTTATGATAACACATGATACAAAGGTACGCAAGAAATGGTCTCTTAAATAAATATAAAATCTATATAAATTTACCGGCAGCAAAAGATTCCGGCATATTTTTATAAAAAAATCTGTAATGGCATCCTTATACTATGATTCCACTACAGATTCTCTGTAAAGCAAATATTCATCTATCACTCTGCCTGATCCAGTAGCAGGCAGACATTCGTGTTCCACATTGGATCAGACAGCCCGGTAGCCACGTTTTTCTCCCCGGCGTGCAAAATACTGATATCCTCCGATCATCGCTGCCGCAAAAACACCATAGATCATCAGAAGGCTTCCTGCTCCGGCTTTTTCCACCAGAGTCTGGGCGTATTCACTGAAAATAAGTATCCAGGTATTGGCTCCGATGTGCATCAGCACACTGGTCCACTTATTACCGCCCATCTCCAGAAACCACGCAAAAATCCCTCCCAGAACAAACGCATACACAGCCTGCAGGACATTTCCGTGATAAATTCCGAAAAACGCCGCAGAGATCACAGCGGAAACCAGCACTGAAAAGTGATCCCGAAGTCGCAGATAGATCAGCCAGCGAAAGATCATTTCTTCTGCAACAGGTGCTATGATCCCCATCCAGAAGATCATCATAAATAAACTCTTTCCTGATGTGATCTTCGTCATCGTCTCTCCATAGCTGGATGAGATCCAGTTCTGCAGGATTGCCACCAGCACATTGGCATATTGGGCAAATCCGGCTCCAGCAGCAAGAAGAAGCAACATTTCAGGAATAGATAGCCTTTGTTCCTCAACGGAAGTCAAACCGCCGATCAGCCTTCCTATACGATCCTTCCGATAAAAATATACTGCTGGAAACATAACCAGCACTCCGGTAAGTCCGGTGATCACCAGCGTATAACTATAGTATCTTTCCTGTGCGTTGCCGACATGCCCTGCCAGCCAGAGAAGCACGGCACTTCCGAGGATCTGTCCGATAAGATAATGGATTCCTGCCGGATAAAGCTCCCTCCACACTATTTGAAAAATATTCTGTCTGTGCAGAGGGGTCAGACGAAAAAATTCAGAAGTTCATCTGCGGAAGCTACGATCTGAAGAGGCTGTGCCTTTTCCAGTTCTTCTCTGCTTCCATATCCGTAAGATACAGCCACACACTGGATCCCGCATCGTCTGGCTCCAAGAATGTCATGTTCTCTGTCACCCACCATGATTACCTGGTCACGGTGGTCAGAAAGGCTCATTCTTTCCAGAGCTTCCTCGATCACCTGAGATTTGGTTACTTTCGGTCCATTGAGGTCCGTCCCGGCGATCACCTCAAAATACCGGCTCAGATTAAAATGGTCCATGATCTGTGTTACGTAAAAGGTCGGTTTCGCAGACGCCACAGCCAGTCTGTAGCCACGACGTTTCAGTTCTGCCAGAGTGTTTTCCATGCCGGGATAAACGGTGTTCTCATACATTCCTTTTTCTGAATACCGTTCTCTGTAATATTCAATTCCCTTCTGTGCTGTCTCTTTATCAAATCCCGCATATTTCATAAACTGTTCCAGAAGCGGCGGACCCACAAAAACCTTCAATGGCTCCAGCTCCGGTGCCGAAACTCCAAGTTTCTCCAGTGCATACTGTACAGATTTCGTAATCCCCTCTCCGGATTCTGTCAGTGTTCCGTCCAGATCAAAAAAGATTGCCTTATACATAAATTCCTCCTGTTGTATAAAATAATCAGTAAGTATGCCTATTGTATCACTGTTTTTCTGGTAAGTCCATGGTTTCATAGTACAGCTTCCCGGATTTCACAAAACCCATGAGTTCTGCTTTCCAGGGATTTCTGCTTTTTTTCGGTAATTCCGCCAGAAGCTTTTTTCCCTGCCAGTAAAAATCACTTTCTTTTCCATTGATCCGAAATGAAAGGATCTGGAACGGAATATCCGGACTGATCTCTATCCGGATCCTGTTACCGTCTGTTTTCATTCGGATCACCGGTTTTTGCTCTTTTTGTTTTTTCCTATCCAACGTTCCTGTTGGTTCTGTCCGATAGTAAGATAATGCCGGATTTTGCTTCTTCTCCCTCTTTGATGCATCTGTCACTGACTTTCGAACTGGTTTTTGAGTCAACGTTACAGATGGACTTGCTGTCACTGTCTGTATGGGAATTGGTTGTTCAGTCAGTATTGGCAGTTTTGTTGGTATCGGCGTTTCCGTCAGTTTTTCCGCAGGTGTATCAGCTATCTCTGCTTCTTCCGGAATAGTTATCCCCGGATTTTCATCTTGTCTGATATCCGGTTCCTGAACTTCATAGCCTTCTCCCCCGACCCCCGGATCTTCTCCATTTTCCATAAAGCTTTCTTCCTGAGAACGTACCTCATCTGTCTGAAAATCTAAATTCCATTGTGCAGACTCCTCCTGATCATTCTCCGATTCTGTCCAGGCAGCGGAATACTCCTCAGTATTTCCTTCTTCTCTGTTCCAATTACTATCATCACTTCCTTCTCCTGCATAGCTTTCTTCCCAGTCTTCCGGCAGCTGTCCGGTTCCTTCTCCCACATTCATATCAAATCCGCCGGTATCAAAACTATCCATTCCTGACACATCAAATCCATAGACAGCAATGGAAGGGATCATCCAGCTGCATAAGACCAGCAGAAACAAAACAATAAAACAGGTTTTCATACTAGGAATTTTCATTTCTTTTGGTTTTTTCTGATCACTTTCTCTTCTTTTTCTCATTGATCTCCTCCCAAAGCTGCAGATTTCTGCTTTCACTGTCATCCAGTAATTCCGCTTTTTCTTTCTCTTTATAATCTTCCCACAGCTTTCTGCTGGCCTCTTTCTGACCGGTCCGAATAAGAAACATCCCATATTCCCCGTAAGCCACAGGATATTCCTCATCATACAGAAGAAGATTTTCATAATATAAAGCCGCTTTTTCCGGTTCACACAAAAGCTCAGCATTCCATGCCAGCAATAGCTCAATACGACGCTGCTGTTCTTTTTCCCCATAATTTCTACTTAACCTCTGGAGTCTCTTTTCCGCTGCCATACAGCACTTTTCCCGATCTTTTGAGTCTTCCGGATACTGTCTGGCTTCGTAATACAAATCTGTTACTTCTGAGATCGCCACAGAAAATTCTTCCGTTTTCAGCAATCCTGCTATCAAGATCAGTGTTCCTATCAGAATCCCTGCAGCTGCCGCTTCCAGAAATCGTTTTCTCCAAGTGATCATCCGATATCTGTTTTCCAGCTTTTGGATTTTCTTCTGAACCACTGACATATCCGAATATCTGTATTTTTCCTGTTTTCTGGTACATCGGAACAGAAGCCAGAAAAAATCCGGATATAAAATCCACTGCCATTTCTTTTTTCCGCAAAGCTTTTCCAAGGTCTTCCCCAGAGCATAAATATCACTTCCCGGTCTTAAGTAGCCCTGATACTGCTCCGGCGCCGCATAGCCTTTCGTTCCTTCACAGATCTGTTTTCTTTTTCCATGATCGAACATGGCACTTCCAAGATCTATCAGATACAGATGCCCGGTTTCTGAAAACATAAGATTATCCGGTTTCAGGTCCCCGTAACAGACCGATGGCTTCCGACTGTGAAGATATTCCAATACTCTGGCAATCTCCTTTCCCAGAGCAAGGATTTCCCGTAAAGAAAACCGTTTTCCTGAACGGAGAAGTTCTCCCAGCGACTGACCCTTGATATATTCCATAATCAGATAACAGTACTCCCCTGTTTCCACATAATCGATAATCTTCGGTATTGCAGGATATTCCAGATGCTGCATGAGTCTGGCTTCTTTTTTCTTTGCGATCGGTATCTCTTTCACTGCACGGCAGATACCAAGCTCCATATCTTTTGCCAGATAAAGGCTTCCACCTCCGCCATGTCCAATTTGTTCTACAATGCAATAACGTTCTTTCAGAACATTTCCGATCAGACAGATCACCTTCCTCTCATTTCTGTCAGACAATATTTATGATTACGTTTCTTATTGATTTGGGATAATCCGGTGAATTCCGGTTTGAAAAAAAACAGATAACTTATAGTCAGGCAGATATTTGTGATCTGCCCTCGTTTAGGATAAGTCCTATTATAGCACGTCCTGTTCTTTTTGCAAAGAACTTTCTATATAAAAAAGTCCGCCGAATATAGCAGACAAAAATGTCTCTTTATCCGGCGGTCTGTCATTATTCATAGTGTTTGTATCTGCAAAGCTATACCTTACATACGATCCGGTGCAGAGAATCCAAGAAGATCGATGCTTGTCTCAAGCACTCTTCTTGTAAGCTGGAGCAGCTGAAGGAAGGATTCCTTCTGTGCCTGATCCTCTTCGCTTAAGATCTTGGTCTCATGGTAAAAGCTGTTAAATGCATTGGATACCTCATAGATATATGCACAGATCTTATGTGGTGCTTTTTCTTCAAAAGCGTTCTCAACCATTGCCGCAAAGCCGGAAAGCTGAAGCATCAGGTTCTTCTCACTGGCATTGACTGCCGGAAGGATCTTACCTGTACTTAAATCTCCTCCCTCCTGTACATAACGGTTCAGGATCGACTTAATACGAACGATAGTATAAAGGATATACGGACCTGTATTTCCCTCAAAGGATGTAAAGCGGTCAACATCAAAGATGTAATCCTTGGTCGCCTGGTTGGAAAGATCTCCGTATTTGATTGCGGAAAGTCCTACGATCTTGGCAGTATCCTTTGCATCTTTATCTTTTACACTACGATTCTCCACGATCTTGCGATACATTTCCTCATCAATGTCTGCGATCAGGTTCTCCAGACGCATAACACCGCCTTCTCTTGTCTTAAACGGTTTACCGTCTTTTCCATTCATGGTACCGAAACCAAGGAAGGAAAGCTTGGTTTCCGGATTTACAAGACCGGTTTTTCTTGCGCAGCGGAATACCTGGATAAAATGCAGCTCCTGACGCTTGTCAACAACATAAAGGATTTCATCCGGCTGAAAGAGTTTCATACGCTCTACGATAGTAGCAAGGTCTGTGGTCGTATAGAGAGAAGCTCCGTCTGATTTCAGAAGCATACATGGAGGGATCTCCTTGGTATCACTCTCTTCTTTTACATCTACCACTAAAGCGCCCTGGTCTACATAAGCATAATTATGTTTCTTTAAGTAGTCTACCATATTCGGAATATATCTGTCTGCATCGGATTCACCCATCCATAAGTCAAAATCCACATGCAGTTTGGAATAATTTTTCTTCAAGTCTTCTACGGACACTTTCATAATATGGTTCCATAATGCACGGTATCCGCGTTTTCCCTGCTGAAGCTGTAATGTTGCCTCTAACGCTTCATTTTTGTATGCTTCGTCTTCTTTTGATTTTGCACTGGCTGCCGGATAAATCTCTTCTAATTCACTTACTGTAAACGGTGCTTCTTCTGGATAGTCTCCTTCAAAGCTGTCATCAAAATAAACCAATTCCGGAGAACGCTTCTTAAGTTCTGTGATGATCAAGCCCATCTGAAGTCCCCAGTCTCCTAAATGAACATCTCCGATTACTTTATGACCTAAAAAACGACCCATTCTCTTAATACTCTCACCGATAATTGCAGAACGAAGATGTCCAACATGCAGAGGTTTTGCTACATTTGGTCCGCCATAATCGATAATAATCGTCTTTGGTGCTTTTTCTTTTTCAATAGATAAATTTTCATCTGCCTGCATTTCATTTAAGAACTTTGTTAAAAATGCCGGCGCAATCTTTAAATTGATAAATCCAGGATTGACTGCTTCTGCCATAGAAAACAGTTCATTCTCTTTTAAAAATGCAACCACATCATTTGCAATCATAATCGGTGCTTTTTTATAAGTTTTTGCAGCTGCCATCGCTCCATTACACTGATACTCACATAAGTCTGGACGATTGGAAACATTTACTCTTGCAAACTTTTCCTCATAACCTGCTTTGGTAAATGCTTC
>ENA-OPAO01002621-OPAO01002621.1-human-gut-metagenome-genome-assembly--contig:-NODE-2621-length-10446-cov-2.117602_pt1 | contig 10446 bp, 9 predicted proteins | sample MGYA00241054_ERZ501424 | MGnify/ENA primary metagenome ERZ501424 (study PRJEB25962, sample SAMEA2042623) | human gut metagenome | biome: human gut; feature: human-associated habitat; material: faeces...
TTCTGTAAGTCTGGGGCAGAGCCGCATAATACGCCTCCTGGTTGGCAGTGTAGCCCGTGTTGTTCCCCAATCGCTCCGGATTTCTCATGCCGCTTAAAACAGTCAAAGCCCCGTCCAGCCCCGCAATGAGCCGGATGGACCAGGAGGAGGCCGGTCCGGCGGTCGCATCAGCTTGGTACAGCAGCACAGCGGCCTCCTCCGGTAAGTTCATCAGAGCACCTCCCTTCACCGGCTCCACGACCGCAATCTCTTTCCCGTATCTCCGGGCCACCTCATCGCACTTCCGGCACTGGGGATTGGGAGCCCTCCCAGTCCGGACAGTTGCGCTGAAGCTGCACCAGCTCAACTATCTGGATGGTCTTGGGGGATCTTCTCCAGGGCCTCCGCAGCTCTTCGGAAAGAACAACTGATATGCTGCGCCAACTCCTTGTCTCGCATTTCACGGGGAACCCGGAAGCTGCCAGCCGCTCTGCCATGGGGTACCGGGATGCTCCCATGTTGTGGAGCAGATAGTTGTCAAAGCAGTCCTTAACGGAGAGCTCTATCTGTCGCCGCAGGACTAGCTCCCGATTTTCCTGCCTGTGGATACAATTTCTGTTACAAGCTGCCAACTGGATCTGGTCCGGGAGCCGGATCGAACCATGACTGTGTGGTAAAAGGGATCGTCATGTAACCCTTGTCATGCTTGCCCTCAGAGCACTTTTTCTCTATGAATTGATGCGCAGCCTCGTTTACAGGGGCATTGGGGAGATATCCACCCATCAGCAGGAAAAGTTCTGTAACGAAGCGGAATTGCGGATGTAAATATCTATTTGACCAGACTGGTAAGGCGATGCATCAATACCGGCAAAAGCCACCGACGCCGTCTTGGAGTGGAAACGGCGGACATCGCCAATCTCCGCCATAAGTTGTGAGCCGAGCGATGGACCAACACCAAATATCCTCATCACCACGGGATATTCCGGGCGTGAAGATGCCCAAGATCGCATTTGCAGTTTTGCAGTTTCAGGGCGGCCAATGCTGCACAGGCCGTCCGGAGTTGAGAGACAGCCCGTTCTGCCAGAAGTCTGGCAGTATCAGTTTTCGGCATAACATCAAAGTGACTACGGGCAGAAGCATAAATATCCAATGCCCTATCTTCGCTGAAGTTGTAGCTATATTTCTTACACCACCTTTGGTATTTGGAAATAAATGCTTTTTCACATAAAACGCAAACGCACTCACAGTTCCAAAATGTCGCTGCGAAGTCCACCATTTCTCGCTGCCATCGGTACGCGGAGGGCTTGAAAACAGGCGGTTTGCGCCCGGAAAAGCCGTGTCTAACAGAGAGATCAGGTTGTTCTTCAACTTTTGAATACGGCTGGTATTGCCTGGTAGCAGTTTCTGCGCATCAATCGGGTATCTATACCTCGCCAAGGTAAGCCAGTGGCCAAGACCGTCGTTTGCCGGTTTAATGGCATCCTTCTTGTCGGTCTTGGCACGGCGCAAATTGGCACCAGCGCTGCACTGACTGCCGAAGCATAGAATCCGGAGGCATTCAGCAGTCAGGCTTCCGGTAAATGATAATTACCCGTAGACTCCATTACAGCACGGGGCTTGCCGGGCAGCCCGCGAAGCAGTGATCGTTCGCTGTCTGTATATTGCCCCATTGTGACTGAAGCTTGGGAACGAATGAAGCACGTCTGACGGGTGTGCTTCACCCGTTGTAGTAGCGTCCAAATAGGAGAAAACTGGTAGGAGCCATTCCGATGGAATCGCTCCTGTAGAAAAGGCTAAAAACTTCAAGATATAACCGTTTTCTAAGAGATAAAATCAGAAACAACATCCACGAGATGCGGGGGAGAAAGCTGGCGGGCAGAACAGGATTCAGCTAGTTGATGGGCGGTTCCGTAATCGTTGGAAAAAGGGGCAGTAACTGCTACTGTAATCCAACTTCGGCCTATTTTTTCTTTAGCAAGAATGCCGTAAGATCTGGAAGATAAAGAATGTATCTTAAATACCTCATACTTGTACATGACCAGTCACCTCAGTATCCCCGGATTCTTTTGCTGCATCGGTATGAACAAGAGACTCCTGACGTTTAGATGCAGTTATTGGAGTGCCAGAGGCTTCTATCAGATCTTTCAGAAAGCTATTCATATCAATTTCGAGAAAGACTGCAAGTTTGATTGCGAGAAAAAAGCCAGGCATCTTCTTACCAGATTCAATTTTCTGAATCCATCCATGGGAGGTCCCAACCGCCTCTGCAAGTTGAGCCTGTGTCAGTCGAAATTGCGTACGTTTGAGAAGGACGTGCTTTGAAAAGATTCGTCGTAAAGTTATTTTTGTCATAGGAAAATCCCTCCTTATATAGAGGCTTTTAACCATAAACTATAAAAATTTGGACGGACCTATAGTTCTTGTTGGATAGAGCAACAGAAAAACATCGGATTTTGTCGCAAAACACATAAAAGCAAGCCCGCTTCTAGCGAGCTTGCTTGCAGAGATAGATCACGCGTTAAACTGCTCTGCGAAATAGCAGTTTCGTCACCCAATGTCATCCAATTTTCACGTATTCTTGCCTGAGCTTCCATGCAAGATGTCTCTATCTACTCCCCCTGTTTCATGGATGCTGCCGGAATCAGATATCCCCCTTGCAATACAACCAAGAAAATCATATAATAAATCTATAAATTGTGCATTTTATATAATTTCAGGATGTGGTTGCAGGATGGATACTTACGCCTATCTGGCCCATCTCACAGAAGACGGCCGGACCCAGACAATTCTGGAACATCTCAAAGGCACCGCGTCTCTGTGTTCCGCTTTCGCAGCTGCTTTTGACGCAGAGGCGCAGGGACATCTGGCCGGTATGGCTCACGACATCGGAAAATACTCCGCTGCCTTTCAGCGGCGGCTTCATGGCGGGCCGAAAGTGGATCACGCCTCTGCCGGGGCTTTCGAGTGTCTGAAAGCTCAACAGCTGGCGGCTGCTTTTGCGATCTCCGGACACCACGGCGGCCTCCCCGACGGCGGCAGCCGGGGAGACGCCGCTGGCGCCGGCACCTTTTGGGGGCGCATCAATCGGGCAAGCCAGGGGAATCTGGAGGGTTATCATGCCTGGCAGAGTGAATTCTCCCTGCCTCATGCAAATACCCCCGCATTTGCGGGAACAAGGCTGGAGGGAATGTTTTTCACGCGGATGCTCTTTTCCTGCCTGGTAGATGCAGACTACACAGATACGGGCGCGTTTATGGACAACAGCCCGTATCTGCCAGCATCGTCCTCCTCTATGGAGGAATTGTGGCGCCGCCTGGAAACCTATGTCTCCGGCTGGTTTCCCCCAAAAGGCGCTCTGAACATGCAGCGATGTGCGATTTTGGAACAGTGCATGTCGGCGGGGGCACAGTATGGGCCGGGCCTCTTCACGCTGACAGTGCCCACCGGCGGCGGAAAAACGGTGGCCTCCCTGTCCTTTGCGCTGGCGCAGGCCAAAGCCCGCAGGATGAAGCGAATCGTTTATGTGATCCCCTACACATCGATTATCGAGCAGACTGCCCAGATCTTTCGGGAGATTTTGGGTGATGAAAACGTTCTGGAATTCCACTCCGGCGTGCAGTTCGACCAGCAGGAGGACGATGCGTCCAGTCCGGAGACTGCTCCGCTGACCCGGTCTGTGGAGACGTGGGATGTTCCTGTAATCGTCACCACAGCAGTCCAATTCTTTGAATCCCTTTATGCCTGCCGGCCTTCCAAATGCCGGAAGCTCCACAACCTGGCCCAGAGCGTCCTGATCTTTGACGAGGCCCAGATGCTCCCCCTCCCCTATCTGCGCCCCTGTGTCTGGGCGATTGCCCAGCTGGTCCGGCACTACGGCGCTTCCGCTGTTTTGTGTACCGCCACTCAGCCCGCTTTGGACCCCATTTTTCAGGAATTCGCTCCGGAGATCCCCATCCGGGAGATTTGCCCCATGGCCGAAGCGCACTGGGAGTCCTTCCGCCGGGTTTCCTTCCAGCAGGCAGGAACGCTGTCCTGGATGGACCTGGCCGCCCGCCTGCAGCAGCAGGAGCAGGTTCTGTGCGTCGTCAACACCCGCCGGGCCGCGCGGGAGGTCTTCCACCAACTGTCCGGCTCAGGCAATTTCCATCTCTCCACCCTGATGTACCCCGCGCACCGCAAGAGAATTCTGGATGAGATCCGCCGGCGCCTGCGGGATGGGCTGCCCTGCCGGGTGGTCTCCACCTCTCTCATCGAGGCCGGTGTCGATGTGGATTTCCCAGCCGTCTATCGGGAGCTGTCCGGTCTGGACTCCATCCTCCAGGCCGCTGGGCGGTGCAACCGGGAGGGCAAGCGCCCTCCGGAGGACAGCATCGTCACCATCTTTCAGGGAGAAGATCCACCTCCCCGTCTGTTTGAGACCTCCATCGGCGCCGGGAAGATCGTCCTGGATCACTGCCAGGACGTCAGTTCCCGAGCGGCCATACACACCTATTTCTCCACGTTGCTGGATTTGAAAGGCGCGGAAGCTCAGGATGCCCACCACATCCTGCCGCTGATGGAATCGGAGTTCTTCCCCTTCCGCACTGTGGCGGAGCGGTTCCATCTGATTGAAAGCCCCACCACAACCGTGTACCTTCCTCTGGAGGAGGGCGCCGGACTTGTGGAATTGCTGCGGAGCGGTCAATACAGCCGCACACTGTACCGCCGCCTGGGGCAATACGGCGTGTCGGTCTATCCGCAGCATTTAGCGGCATTGGAGCAGGCAGGGGCGCTGGAGCATCTGGAGGACGGCTCCGTGGTCCTGCGGGATATTGGGCTGTATACACAGACTACCGGGCTGACTCTGGAGCCCAGCGGTGGAAATGCCCTGTTCATCGGATAGGCCGGAGAATCCATTGAAATACCTATACCAAAATCTGTCTATGGAGCGGTACGCTGCTCCACCCTTCCACAAACGAAAGAAAGGAGTGCATGCTGATGCCCATCTCTTTGGAGGTCTGGGGGGACTACGCCCTCTTCACCAGACCGGAGATGAAGGTGGAACGGGTCAGCTATGATGTCATGACCCCTTCGGCAGCCCGGGGGCTGATCGAGGCAATTTACTGGCATCCGGGGCTGCGGTGGGTGATCGACTGCATCCACGTGTGCGCGCCGATCCGGTTCACCAATCTGCGGCGCAATGAGGTGAAGTCCACTCTCTCCGCCCGGTCTGTCCGCACCGTCATGGAACGCGGGACCGGAGAGCTGTATCTCTGTACTGCCAACGACATCCAGCAGCGGGCGGCGCTGCTGCTGCGGGATGTGCACTATGTCATTGAGGCCCATTTTGATGTGACGGACAAAGCCGCTCCCGGGGATAACCCGGGCAAGTTCCAGGACATTGTCAAGCGCCGCATCCAGCGGGGGCAGTTCTATCATCAGCCCTGCTTCGGCTGCCGGGAATTTCCCGCCCAGTTCCGTTGGTGCGAGGAGCCGCCGCCCTGTCCGGAGGAGCTGAAAGGGCCAAGGGATCTGGGCTGGATGCTGTATGACATGGATTACACGAACCCGGAGGATATCCGCCCCCTGTTCTTCCGGGCGTCCCTGGAAGACGGCGTCCTGCGGGTCCCTGGGCGGAACAGCAGGGAGGTGCGGGGATGATCTTACAGGCGCTGACCGACTACTACCGGGTACTGGAACAGGCCGGGAAGATCGACGCCCCCGGCTGGGCGCCGGTGAAGGTGTCCTATGCGCTGCTGCTCTCGGAAAACGGCACGCTGGAGCAGGTGATTGACATTCAGACGGAACAGCCGCGGGGAAAGAAGATGGCTTCCGCGCCGCAGATCCTCTCCCTCCCCGCGCCTGTGAAACGAACGGTGGGAGTGGCCGCCAACTTCCTCTGCGACAACGCCGGTTATCTGCTGGGGATCGACAGCAAGGGCAAGCCCCAGCGGACGCGGGAGTGCTTTGAAGCCAGCAGATCGCTGCACGAACAGCTGCTGGCGGGTGTAGACTCCCCCGCCGCCCGGGCAGTCGCCGCCTTTTTCCGCTCTTGGGACCCCGAGACAGCCCGGGAACACCCCGCTCTGGCGGAGCATCTGGAGGACATCCTCTCCGGCGGCAACCTGATCTTCCGCACCCTGGACGGCTATGTCCACAGGGATCCCTCCGTCCGGAGGGCCTGGGACGCGTTTTATCAGGCCGAGGGGGATGGTCCTCAGGGGATCTGCTTGGTCACCGGGCAGCCGGGACCGGTGGAAAGCGTCCACCCCGCCATCAAAAATGTGGCGGGTGCCCAGTCCAGCGGAGCGGCCCTGGTGTCCTTCAACGCCCCGGCCTTCTGCTCCTACGGAAAGGAGCAGAACCTCAACGCTCCCACCGGCAAGTATGCGGCATTTGCATATACCTCCGCATTGAACGCGCTCCTGGCCGACCGGGAACACGTCTTTCGCGTGGGCGATGCTACCGTCGTCTGCTGGGCCAGAAGCGGAGAGCGGGGATATCAGGACGTCTTTCAGATGTTTTTCTCCGATTTCTATGACGAAACGGACCTGAAAGGGCTGGTTGGCGCCTTGTGTCAGGGCAATCCGGTGGTCTACGATGAGACAAAACTGGACCCCAGCATGGACTTTTACATCCTGGGCCTGTCTCCCAATTCCGCCCGCCTGTCGGTGCGGTTTTTCCTCCACAATACGTTCGGTGGGTTCCTTCGGAATGTCCAGGCCCATTATGACCGGCTGGAGATCGTCCGCCCGGCCTACGACAAATTTGAGACGCTGCCCCTCTGGAAGCTGCTCAGTGAGACCGTCAACCAAAATGCCAGGGACAAATCCCCTGCTCCCGACCTGGCCGGTGAAGTGCTGCGGGCAGTCCTGACCAATACCCGGTATCCCGCCACGCTGCTGAACGGCGTGGCCCTCCGGATCCGGGCGGAGCGGGAGGTCACTCGGGGGCGGGCAGCCATCGTAAAAGCCTACTACCAAAAGCTTGCAGAAACTACCAAACACGAAAATCCAGACATACCAGAGGAGGTCTTGCAAGTGTCCCTGAATCCGGATGCATCGAACGTGCCCTATACGCTGGGCCGGCTCTTTTCCGTGCTGGAAGCCATTCAGGCCTCTGCAAATCCCGGCATCAACGCCACCATCAAGGACAAGTATTTCAACTCCGCCGCCGCTACGCCGGCCGTGATCTTCCCCATTCTCCTCAACCTGGCGCAGAAGCATCTGAAAAAGCTGCGCGGCTCCAACGCAGGGCTGGTGGTCTTCTATGAAAAACAGCTGACAGAGCTTTGCAGCCGCATTGGGGAACAGTATCCCGCCCACATGAATCTGCCCCAGCAGGGTTCGTTCCAGTTGGGCTATTACTGCCAGACCCAGGCCCGCTATCAGAAAAAGGAGGAAGCGAAAGATGTCTGAACCCATCAGGAACCGCTATGAATTTGTCATTCTCTTTGACGTGGAAAATGGCAACCCCAATGGAGACCCGGATGCGGGGAATATGCCCCGGGTAGATCCCGAAACCGGCCTGGGCCTTGTCACGGACGTGTGCCTGAAGAGAAAGATCCGCAATTATGTAGAGACGGTCAAGGAAGACGCTGCCGGCTACCGCATCTATGTGAAGGACGGGGTCCCTCTCAACCGCAGCGATGCCGAGGCCTACAAGGCGCTGGATGTCGATGAAAAAACCGCCAAGGAGAAGAAAAAAGCCGATCCGGATCTGGACCGAAAAATCCGGGACTGGATGTGCGCCAACTTCTACGACATCCGCACCTTTGGCGCTGTGATGACCACCTTCGTCAAAGCCGCCCTGAACTGCGGACAAATCCGCGGCCCCGTGCAGCTGGGCTTTGCCCGCAGTGTGGAGCCCATCGTGCCCCAGGAAGTCACCATCACCCGGGTGGCCATTACCACCGAGAGCGATGCAGAACGGAAAGGCACCGAAATGGGGCGCAAGTACATCGTCCCCTATGGCCTTTACCGCTGCGAGGGGTATGTCTCCGCCAACCTGGCCCGAAAAACCACAGGGTTTTCCGAAGAGGACCTGTCCCTGTTGTGGGAGGCCATCCTGAACATGTTTGAGCACGACCGCTCTGCTGCCCGGGGAAACATGGCTGTACGGTCGCTGATCGTGTTTCGACACGACAGTGAACTGGGGTGTGCCCCTGCCTGGAAACTCTTTCAGGCCGTAAACGTCCAGCGAAAGGATCCCCAGGATACCGGCCCGGCCCGGTCCTTCCAGGACTATGTGGTCACCGTGGACGAAGCCTCCCTGCCCAGCGGGATCACCTGCCTCCAGATGGGATGAATGCCATGGAAGCAGACGACCTCCTTCTCCCCCTTTCCGGCCTGCAGCACTTCGTGTTCTGCCGGCGCCAGTGGGCACTGATCCATCTAGAGCAGCAATGGCAAGAAAGCCTTCTCACCGTGGAAGGCGCCCTCCTTCACCAGCGGGCCCATGACGCCACCCTGCGGGAACGCCGAGGGGACACCTTGGTGGTGCGGAGCTTGGCCGTGGTCTCCCATACCCTGGGCCTGTCGGGGCAATGCGATGTGGTGGTATTCCAGCAAGCGGACGAGGGCATTCCCCTCCACGGGGAAACCGGACGATGGCGCGTCTTCCCCGTGGAGTATAAACGCGGCCGTCCCAAAGCTCACCAGGCGGACGAACTCCAGCTTTGCGCCCAGGCCATGTGCCTGGAGGAGATGCTCTGCTGCTCTATTCCAGAAGGCGCTCTGTTCTATGGGGAGCCACGCCGCCGCACGGTGGTGTTCTTCACCCCGGAGCTACGGGAGACGGTGCGCAGGGACTCCGACGAAATGCACCAGCTGTACCATCGAGGCCATACGCCCAAGGCCAAGCCCTCCAAATCCTGCAGCGCCTGCTCTCTCAAGGAGCTGTGCCTGCCCCAGCTGGTCCGGCGGGAGAGCGTTCAGACGTATCTGCGCCGCGCCATGGAGGAATCGCCATGAGACATCTTCTGAATACGCTGTTTGTCAACAGTGAGGACATCTACCTGTCCCTGGACGGGGAGAATGTGGTAGCCAGCCGCGGCAAGCAGGAGATGGCTCGCTATCCCCTCCACATTCTCTCCGGTATCGTCCCTTCTCCTACGCCGCCTCTCCGGCGCTGATGGGGGCCTGTGTCCAGAGGGATGTGTCTCTGGCGTTCTGCACGCCCCGGGGACGGTTTCTCGCCCGGGTATCCGGGGAATCCTCCGGGAATGTGCTGCTGCGGCGGACACAGTACCGGACAGCAGATGATCCCGGCCCCTGCTGCCGGATCGCCCGCAACATGATCTTTGGAAAGGTGTACAACACCCGGTGGAGCGTTGAGCGTACCCGGCGGGACCACGGCCTCCGGATAGATGAAAGCGCGTTTTCCAACGCCTCCGCCCAGCTGCGGGCGCTGCTGCCCCAGATCGCCGCCGAAACCTCCCTGGAGCAGCTGCGGGGCCTGGAGGGCGCCGGGGCCACGATCTACTTCAGCGTGTTTGACCAGATGATCTTAGGGAAGAAACCGCTGTTTGCCTTTTCGAACCGAAACCGCCGGCCGCCGCTGGACCCGGTCAACGCCCTGTTGTCCTTCGCATACAGCCTGCTGACTCATGACTGTGCCTCCGCTCTGGAGAGCGTGGGGCTGGACGCCTATGTGGGATTTCTCCACCGGGACCGCCCCGGGCGAACCTCTTTTGCCCTGGACTTGATGGAGGAACTGCGTCCCTGCCTTGCGGACCGCTTCGTCCTGACTCTAATCAACAATCGTATCGTACACAGGGACGACTTCCAGTTCCGGGAAAATGGAGCGGTCTATCTGACGGACTCCGGGCGCAAGGTCTTTTTGACCCACTGGCAGGAGCGGAAAAAAGCTGAACTGACGCACCCCTATCTGGGAGAGAAGATCCCCTGGGGCCTGGTCCCCTATGTACAGGCGCTGCTGTTGGCCCGGACTCTGCGGGACGACCTGGAGGAATACCCGCCCTTTTTGTGGAAGTGAGGCGTCCGAATGCTGGTACTGATTACCTATGATGTGAACACGGAGGACCCCGCCGGCCGCAAACGCCTGCGGCAGATCGCCAGGCAGTGCGTCAACTACGGCCAGCGGGTCCAGAACTCCGTCTTTGAGTGTATGCTGGACACTGCCCAGTGCAAGGTGCTGCAGGCCAAACTGCTCTCCATCATGGACCCGGAAAGAGATAGTCTGCGGTTTTACTATCTGGGAAAGCGCTATGAAAACAAGATCGAGCACTTCGGCAATCAGCGCAGCTACCAACCGGAGGCCCCTCTGATCCTCTGAGTGCGAAGGGGAAGCGAACATCGTTTTCCCGGCAGGTTCGCACTCAAATATCATCAAATGGACAGGAGATTTCCGTAAATTTAAGCGTGCGAACTGTGACACAGACACGGCTCCTAGCCATTCCAGTTTACGAAATTGCACATTTGTCACAAAACATACCTGTGCCTTTGTGCTGTTTCGCTGTCGCTCCCC
>ENA-OPAO01002623-OPAO01002623.1-human-gut-metagenome-genome-assembly--contig:-NODE-2623-length-10443-cov-4.588467_pt1 | contig 10443 bp, 9 predicted proteins | sample MGYA00241054_ERZ501424 | MGnify/ENA primary metagenome ERZ501424 (study PRJEB25962, sample SAMEA2042623) | human gut metagenome | biome: human gut; feature: human-associated habitat; material: faeces...
ACCGCAACGGCGGCTACACCCGCATCATCAAGATCGGCGCTCGCCGCGGCGACGCAGCTGAGATGGCAGTTCTGGAGCTCGTCTGATCTGCTCTGACTGTTTGATACAGTGTTCAAAAGCCCTTTCCCAGCAATGGGAGAGGGCTTTTTTTGCGTGGCATTTTCATTGCTTCTGAATGTTCCCGGGAATAGCGGGCCAAACTGTAAACATTTCAACAATTCCACTAAAAACTCGAACCTATTTTCGGCCAAAATGCCTCTTGATATGTTGTATGGGGGGGTAAACTTGAAGGGCAGACGGTGCCTTTTGGGGTGGGTGCCTGCAAAATAACAAACGAAAAGGGGAAGAGAACATGAGAAAAAAGAGTACGAGACTTCTCAGTGCAGCACTTGCGGTGTGCATGATGCTGTCGGTTCTGCCGGTGGGCGCGTTTGCGGCGGAGCCGGGGGCGGAAGAACAGGAAAATGGCGCGAGTGCGCAGGCGGATCCTGTGGGTTCCGAGTTTGTTGAAATCAATGATACGAATTTCCCGGATCCGGTTTTCCAGCAGTATGTTAAGGACAATATTGATAAAGCAGATACGACAGGTCAGAAAGATGGCAATCTCAGTCAGGCAGAAAGAGATGCAGTAAAGGAGATCAATATAGACAAAAAAATTGTACGGATCTTACAGGCATTGCATACTTTGCAAATCTAGAGAAGCTGTATTGTAATGACAATAAGCTAAAAGAATTAAACCTGGAGAATAATAAGCATCTGAAAGTGCTGGACTGTTCCTACAATAATCTGACGACGCTGGACGTGAGCCATAATGTGTTGTTAGACACTCTGGAGTGCGCTAATAATGGCATGGTGAAACTGAATCTGGGTGGTAGTGAGCTGGAGGGGCTGTTTTGCTCCGACAACAATTTAACAGAACTGGATGTGAGCAAAAACAAGTATTTGCAACGATTGAATTGCACAAATAACAAGTTGAGAAGACTGGTGATTGGTAGTCCTGTTTACAGATTAGGAATGATGTTGTATTTGCGGGGCAACCAGCTTACCTCACTGGATCTTAATGGCAAAGGAATGATCCGGAATTTCAATGTTGATTCTCAGTCTTATGCAATTGATGTGAACGAAGATGGCACATTTGATTTGAGTAGTTTACCTGAAGGTTTTGACGCAAGTAAAACCACCAATTGGAAAGGTGGTACTAGGGACGGAAACACTCTGAACGTGAATAGCCATGAGGTGAAGTATGAATATAATACAGGGAGCAGTTATTATAGACAGGATACGATGCGTGTTATATTAAAAGTTAATGGGCATAAATATCAGTGGCAACATGACGATACCAAACACTGGAGAACATGTGCGTTAAAGGACTGCCCGGGTCTGACGGATGCGCAGGAGGCAAAAGCCCCCCATGTTTACGACAATGCAAAAGACAAGGACTGCAATACATGCGGTTATGTGCGTCCGCTGTACACTGTGACTACCGGTGAGAATGTTACCGCAAAACTTGGGGACGAAGTGCTGAATGCCCCTGTGGCCGCAGGCACTGAAGTGACTTTGACTGCCGCAGATGCTTCCGAAGGAAAGACATTTGCAGGCTGGAAGCTGTATAAAGTTGTAAATGATACTGAGAGTGAAATCACGGACGAAACAGAACTTGCCAAGCTGTTGGAGAATGGCATCGCCACCACCGCGACCCTGACCCTGACCATGCCCGCCTATAATGTTAAGGCGGAACCGTATTATAGCAATATTCCGTATAACATCACACCTGTAAACTGCACTGTGGATAAGACCGAAGCTGCTATGGGCGTTACTGTAACAGCAACGCGCAGGAAGCCGGAAGCCAACGAGCGCTTTATCGACTGGACGGTGAAGGTGAATGGTGTTGAGCAAGACACGGACACCTTCCTGAAACCGGACGCGGACGACCCCGCCAAAGTGAGCTTTGTCATGCCGGCTGAGAACGTGGAAATAAAGGCAAACTTCAAGGGGATTCCCACGCTGAACCCCACTCTGAGGGTCGGCGACCATGTGACGGCGACCATTGAAGGCAGCGATGCGTCCGTACCGAGCGGCAGCACTGTGCCCGTGCCAAAGAATAAAATTGTGCACCTGACAGCCACTGTGCCGGATGGACAGCACTTCATCAGCTGGACGGTGCTGGTAGGCGGTGAGGAACAGAAAGCAGACACCTTCCTGACGACCCCGGACGAGAACGACCCCACCAAGGTGACCTTTACCATGCCGGATAAGAACGTGGAAGTAAAGGCAACCTTCGCGGATGACCCCATTGGCCCGGATGGCCCCGACCCGGTTGGACCCAGCGATACCGGCAACATTCAGGGCGCGATCTCTGCTGTGGTGATCGGTGCTGCCGCAGGTGCGATTATCTATGAAGCCGGCACCGGCATCTACCGCGTCATCAATATGCCCGGCATCCCCATGCCTTCCAACCGTATCGAGCTGGCCGAGCTGCTGTGGGAGCACGCCGGGAAGCCGGAGCCTGTAAGCACCGCCCTCTACAGCGACATCGACGAGGGCGATACCGACGCACAAAAGGCCGCCCGCTGGGCAGTGGAGCAGGATCTGATGAAGGACGATGCGGACAACAATAAATTCCACCCGGCCTTCCCCGTCAGCAAGCTGCGCATCTGCCTGACCTGGAACGCCGCAAAAGAAAAAGGCTTGTTTGACAAGACCGAAGAATAACCGCTGAAACCCCAAAGGGGCTGCTGCACAAAAGGCTGTGCGGCGGCCTCTTTCTCATTTTCAGGTGTTGGCATTGCGCCCGGCCCGTGGTATACTGACAATAGCATGTTTTCGGCCTTTGGCCGGACAAGTTTTCCACACAGAGGAGGCGCAGCGGTTGAAACATCCGAATCATTTTGGCCGGTGGTTGGCTTGCGTGCTGCTGTGCCTGCTTCTGGCAGGCTGCAGCATGCCCGGTGAACAGGTGCAGGTGGAAGAGCTTCTGCGTGCGCCCAAGCTTTCCGGCGATTACGGCGATGTGCAGACTGCCCTGAACGACTGGCTGGGGGAGAGCGCACAGCTCAAATATCCCATGCAGGGCGACCTGCTTTCGCCTTTCCTGCTGCAGGATCTGGACGGTGACGGCAGGCAGGATGCCGCCGTGCTTTACACCACCGCCCAAAGCTCCAACGTGTGCATTGCCATCCTGCAGAAGGATGATGCCGACATCTGGCATGTGCGCCAGAACGTAGAGGGCCTTGCAGACACGGTAGAGTCGGTGGGGCTGGCCCAGCTGCAGCCCGGCGATGCCACCCAACTGGTGGTGGGTTATACAGCGGCACAGGGCGACCATTATCTGGCTGTGTATTCCTACACCGACGGCGTGCTTTCCACGATCCTGGAGCAGCAGTACCAGCAGTATCTGGTGGAGGATATCACCGGCGGCGGCAATCAGGACCTGATCCTGATGTCTACGCTGGAGGACGGCGGCGTGCAGATCGAACTGCTGACCGTGGATAAAGAGGGCAGCTTCCAGCAGGTGGCTGTTATGGGCCTTTCCGCCAATCGGTTCGCCGGCTGCGCCTCGGTGGCGGCGGGTGTGGGTGCGGACGGCAGGCACTATCTGGTGCTGGACGGCTGGACCGGCATTTCCGGCAACAATCTGGCCAGCGTGCTGCTGCGTTTTGACGAGGACACGCAGCAGATGGTGCCTGCCGATCAGATCAGCACCGAAAAGCTTTACACCGCATCCCTGCGCAATGTGCCCAGTCTGGTCAGTCAGGATCTGGACGGCGACGGCATCGTGGAGATCCCCACCCAGCCGGACGAAGCGGGCCTGCTGAATATGAGCCAGAGCCGCCGCATGGATTTTATCGTGTGGATGGACTATACCAGCCCGCACCCGGAAAAAAGCTTCGGGCTGCTGGACGAAGAGACCAACTGCTATATCGAGCTGCCCATGGAGTGGGAGGGCAACCTCAAACTGACCGACAGCGAACAATATGATGGTGCAGTGGAGCTGCGCACGGTGGACGAAGACCAGCTGGTAATGACCCTGCGTCTGGTGCGCACCACCTCCAGCCTGAAGGGCTGGACCCGCCTTGGCATCGTGGCATCCCGCCAGATGCAGGCGAAGCTTGCCCCGGATGTGGAGATCCGTGATAAAAATTACCGCCTGTCCAAGGCGCTGTATCTGCTCAACTAAAGAACGGAGGAACAGTTCATGGTACGAGTGCTTGTCGTTGAAGATGAAGCCAACATCCGCGAGATGATCGCGCTGAACCTGCGCCTTGCGGGCATGGAGGCTGTGGAGGCCGAAAGCGCCGAGGCGGCTCTGCCGCTGCTGGAGAAGAAGCCGGGCTGCGATGCGGCCATTCTGGATGTGATGCTGCCGGGCATGAACGGCTTCTCCCTGTGCGAGACCATCCGCCGCACCGATCAGAAGATCGGCATTATCATCCTCAGCGCCAAGGGACAGGAGCAGGACAAGATCCGCGGCCTTTCTATTGGTGCCGATGACTATATGACCAAGCCTTTCAGCGTAAGCGAACTGCTGGCCCGTGTGAAAGCGCTGTGCCGCCGCGTCGGCCGTACTGCAGGCGGGGACGAAAAAGAAAAGGAAAACCCGCTGGGGATGCTCACCAGCGGCGAATTTGTGCTGGACGAAAACCGCCGCGTGCTGCTCAAGGCAGGCCAGCCTATTGAGCTGACGCAGGTGGAATTCCAGATCATGGAGCTGTTCTTCCGCAACCCCGGCATTGCGCTGGTGCGCGAGAAGATCTTGAAGGGTGTCTGGGGCGAGAACTATTTTGGTGACGTGAAGATCGTGGATGTGAACATCCGCCGTCTGCGCATGAAGGTGGAGGATGAACCCAGCCATCCCACCCATATCCTTACTGTGTGGGGCTACGGCTACAGATGGGAAGAATGAGAAGCGGGATCACCCGCCGGTGGCTGCGGGGCAACCTGCTCATCACCGTGCTGCTGGTGCTGCTGGCCGAAACCATGTTCCTGTACAACTACACACGCAGCTATTATAACAGCGTGCAGCAGACCATGTACCGGCGGTTCTCTTCGGTGTCCGGCCAGCTGAAAATGTACACCGGCGATACGGTGCAGAGCACGGCGGCTACCCGCAGCGTGGCCCTGCGCCGCATGGTGGAGCAGTTTGCCGATAAGGACAAATACGAGTTCATGCTGCTGGACAGCTATGGCGGGGTCATTGCGTCCTCCAGCGGCACAAATGCGGACGGCATTGTGACCGGCATCGACTTTGAGCAGGCGCAGGAGGCTTCTGACGGCCTTGGTGTGGCGGTCTACCGCACCCAGTCCGGCGAGCTGGTGATGGCGGCCTGCTATCTGGTGCCCTATGCCGCCGAGGATGTGGCGGCGATGCGTCTTGTCACCAGCCTGACCCTTGTGGGAGCGCAGATCAAGAACGCCCTCGCGGTAAGTGTTGTGATCGCGGCGGTGATCCTTGCTTTCACCGTGATGTCCGGCCTGTACTTCATCCGCAGCATCGTGGTGCCGCTGGGACAGGTGGAGCGCACCGCAGCCAGCATCGCCCGGGGCGAGCTGGATGTGCGCCTGCCGGTCACCGGCAACGAACACGACGAGGTGGACCGCCTGCGCGGCACCATCAACCAGATGGCCGAAGGGCTGGAAGAGACCGAGAAGATGAAGAACGAGTTCATCAGTTCCGTCTCTCACGAGCTGCGCACGCCGCTCACCTCCATCCGGGGCTGGGTGGAGACCCTGCGCACACTGGACGACCCGGCGGACGAGAACTACCGCAAGGGCCTTGAGATCATCAACAACGAGACGGGCCGCCTGTACAACATGGTGGAAGAGCTGCTGGATTTCAGCCGTCTGCAGAACGGCCGCATCCGTATGGACTGCCGCCCGCTGGACCTTGTGGCAGAGCTGACCGATGCGGTGCTGTTCTGTGAAGCACGCATCCAGCGCGAGGGCCTTGTGCTCAGCTACACCGAGCCGGAGGAGATGATCCCGGTCTATGCCGACCCGGACCGTCTGCGGCAGGTGTTCATCAACATCATGGACAACGCCATCAAGTACTCGGCCCCCGGCGGGCGCATCACGGTCAAGCTGTGGGCGGGCGAATACAAGGCTTTTGCGGAGATCATCGATCAGGGCCGCGGCATCCCGCCGGAAGACCTTGAGAACGTCAAGACCAAGTTCTACAAGGGCAGCAATTCGGTGCGGGGCAGCGGCATCGGCCTTGCGCTGGTGGATTCCATCATGACTGCACTGGACGGCACCATGGACATCAAGAGCACGCTGGGCCGGGGCACAGTGGTCACACTGGGCTTGCCGCTGTACCATAAGGCGTGAAGATTTTGTCACAATTCTGTGGTAAAATAACCGGGAAAAATATGATCCGATAGGAGAACCCAATGAATCAACCCAAAAAGGAACGTTTTAAGACCAGCGTCGGCGGGCAGGCGCTGATGGAAGGTATCATGATGCGCGGCCCGAAGCTCATCTGCTGCGCCGTGCGCAAGCCGGACGGCACCATTGAGACCAAGATCGACCCTGTGAAGAACCACGGCATCTGGACAAAGATCCCGCTGGTGCGCGGTGCCATCTCCATGATCGAAAGCCTGATCGTGGGCTACCGCTACATGATGTACTCGGCTCAGGTGAGCATGGGTGACGACTACGACCCCGAAGAGGAAGAGACTGCCTTTGAAAAATGGGTGGGCGACCACTTAGGCAAAAAGGCAGAGGACGCACTGCTGGCCTGTGCCGCCGTACTGGGCGGCCTGCTGGCGATTTTGCTGTTCACCGTGCTGCCCACCCTCATCGTGGGCGGTGTGAACCACTTTGTAACATTGGGCCGCTGGGCCAAGGTGGTGCTGGAAGCGGTGCTGAAAGTTGGCATCTTCCTCACCTATATGGTGGCCATCTCCAAGATGAAGGAGATCCACCGCGTGTTTGAGTACCACGGTGCCGAGCACAAGACCATTGCCTGCTATGAGGCCGGTGATGAGCTGACCGTGGAGAATGTGCGCAAGTACACTCGGTTCCATCCGCGCTGCGGCACCAGCTTCCTCATTCTGGTGGTCATCGTCAGCGTGTTCCTCTACAGCGTGCTGCCGTGGGGCAGCATCGGCCTGCGGGTGCTGTTCAAGCTGCTGCTTCTGCCGCTGGTCATGGGCATCAGCTATGAGCTGCTCAAGTGGTGCGGCCGGTCCGATAACATTGCCACCCGCATCATCCGCCAGCCCGGCATCTGGGTGCAGCACCTGACCGTGTTTGAACCGGACGACAGCATGATCGAGGTGGCCATTACCGCTGTGACCCCTGTGCTGCCCGAGGACCCGGAGGATGGCAGATGGTAATTGCTGGTTTGACCCCGCGCGAAGCGGTGCGGGCCGTGGAAGCCCGGCTTTCCGCTGCAGGGTGTCCGGATGCCGATTACGATGCACGGGAGCTGTTCCGCGTGGCAGCCGGGCGGGATGCCCGCCTTTCCGACCGGGTGCTGACCACAGAGGAAGCGGAAAAGCTGGAAGCCCTCTGCACGCGCCGTGAGCAGCGGGAACCGCTGCAATACCTGTGCGGGATCTGGAGCTTTCTGGATTTTGACCTTGCCGTTGGCCCCGGTGTGCTCTGCCCCCGGGCAGACACTGAGGTGGTAGCGGAAGCGGCTGCCAATACCCTGACGGGCATTGCAGCGCCCCGGGTGCTGGATCTCTGCGCGGGGACCGGCTGTCTGGGGCTGGGCGTCAAGCGCTTCTGCCCGGCGGCGCAGGTGACCTGCGTGGAAAAAAGCCCGGAAGCTTTTGTTTATCTGGAAAAGAACTGCCGCTGCGCCCTGAAAGGGCAGGGCGGGCAGACGGAGGACTTGCTGGAGCCTACCGCGTTTGAGCAGGCAGATGCCCCGGCCTTTGACTGGGGGCCGGCGCTGAACGCTCTGCGCGCAAAGGCAAAGCCAGCCTATGCGGTGCAGCCGGTGGAGGGCGACCTGTTCACATACTGGCAGGGCCTGCCGGAAGGGCAGCTTGATCTGATCGTATCCAACCCGCCCTACCTCACCGCCGAGGAGATGCGGCATCTGCAGCCGGAGGTGGCGCAGGAACCGGCCATGGCGCTGGAAGCGGGGGAGGACGGCCTTGTGTTTTACCGTGCCCTTGCAGAGCATTACCAGAATGCACTGCGGCCCGGCGGAGCGCTGGTGCTGGAGATCGGCTGGCAGCAGCGGCAGGCTGTGGCGGCACTGCTGGCTGCAAACGGCTGGGCAGACATTGAGTGCCGCAAGGATTTTGGCGGCAACGACCGGTGCATGATCGCCCACAGACCCGAAAAATAAAAGTGAAAATAGAAACAACTTCTTGTTGTAATATTTTGATTTTGTGGTATACTATACTGGAAAGTATACGGACAGCCCGCGCACGGCGGGCAGCAGGAAGAAAAGGAGCAGCACGCTATGGCAAAAAATCAGAACAACAACACCGTTGCCCCGGCGACCAAAAAGACCGAGCCGGAGGCCAAAAAGGATGCGCTGGCCACTGCGCTGGCCCAGATCGAAAAGCAGTTCGGCAAGGGTGCCGTGATGAAGCTGGGTGATAACGCCTCCATGCAGGTGGATGCCATTTCCACCGGCAGTCTGGGTCTGGATCTGGCTCTGGGCGTGGGCGGTGTGCCCCGCGGCCGCATCATTGAGGTGTACGGCCCGGAATCCAGCGGTAAGACCACGCTGGCTCTGCACATCCTGGCAGAAGCCCAGAAGCAGGGCGGCGAAGTGGCCTTCATTGACGTGGAGCACGCACTGGACCCCACCTATGCCGAAGCGCTGGGCGTGGATATCAACAATCTGCTGGTCAGCCAGCCGGACACCGGCGAGCAGGCCATGGAAATCTGCGAAGCACTGGTGCGCTCCGGTGCCATCGATGCCATCGTGGTGGACTCGGTTGCCGCCATGGTGCCGAGGGCTGAGATCGAGGGCGAAATGGGCGACAGCCATGTGGGCCTGCAGGCCCGCCTGATGAGTCAGGCCATGCGCAAGCTGACTTCGGTCATCGGCAAGACCAACACGGTCTGCGTCTTCATCAACCAGCTGCGTGAAAAAGTGGGCGTGATGTACGGCAACCCGGAGGTCACCACCGGCGGCCGCGCCCTGAAATATTACGCCTCGGTGCGCATCGACATCCGCCGCGTGGAGGGCCTGAAGGACTCTTCCGGCCAGTTCATCGGCAACCACACCCGCGCCAAGATCGTCAAGAATAAGGTGGCACCTCCGTTCCGTGAGGCAGAGTTCGATATCATGTTCGGCGAGGGCATTTCCAAGATGAGCGAACTCATTGATGTGGGCGTGAAGCTGGGCATCGTGCAGAAGAGCGGCGCATGGTTCAACTATGGCGATATCCGTCTGGGTCAGGGCCGCGACAACGCAAAGCAGTTTCTGAAGGACAATCCCGAGATCGCAAACGACATCGAGGGCCAGATCCGCGCCAATGCCGATAAGCTGTACGCATCCCGCCGCCCGGCAGGCAAGGGCGCTGCGGCCAAGGCCGAGGAACCCGCCAAGGCTGCAGATGCCAAGGAGCCGGTGGTCAAGGCTCCTGCCCGCAGCAGCGAGAGCGAACTGGATATCATGGTGGAGGACTAAATGTCCTTTTATAAACGCCGCCGCCCGAAGCAGGAAGAAGAAAAGTGCGCCGACCCGGCCAAGGCCCGCGCCCGCGCACTGGATGCGCTGGCCTCGCGCGAGATGTCCTCGGCACAGCTGTATGAACGGCTGTGCTATGGCTTTACCGAGCAGGCTGCAGCGGCTGCTGTGGCTGAGATGGTGGAGCTGGATTACGTAAACGATGACCGCTATGCCGAAGCCCGGGCACACAGCCTGCTTGCCGCCCGCAAGAGCCGCCGTGCGGCGGCCCAGAACCTGCGGCAGAAGGGCCTTTCCGGCGCGCAGATCGAGCAGGCGCTGGAAAACGTCTATGCCCCGGACGCAGACGGCGAAAGCCCGGAGCTGGAAGCTGCCGCCGCTCTGGTGCGCAGCCGCTACATGAAAAAGCTGGCCGATGGCCGCCGCGACCTTGTGGTGGCCGCCCTGCAGCGCCGCGGCTTTGCGTATTCGGTCATAAAAGAAGCGATAAAAAGAGCGGAAGAAGAATAAAAAGCACCCCTCAAAAGAGAAAGAGAGTATCATCCCCTATGAAAATTGCGTGTATTTCCCTTGGCTGCCCCAAGAATCAGGTCGATCTGGATGTGATGGTGCACATCCTGCTGTCTGCCGGCCACGAGACCGTGGCCGATCTGGCCGAAGCAGATGTGATCCTTGTGAACACCTGCGGCTTTATCGAGAGCGCCAAGACTGAAGCCATTGAAAACATTCTGGAAGCCTGCTCCTACAAGCAGCAGAACCCGGAGCTGAAGGTCATCGTCACCGGCTGTCTTGCCGAGCGCTACCGCAGCCAGATTGAGGAAGAAATCCCCGAGGTGGACGCG
>ENA-OPAO01002624-OPAO01002624.1-human-gut-metagenome-genome-assembly--contig:-NODE-2624-length-10443-cov-4.509145_pt1 | contig 10443 bp, 8 predicted proteins | sample MGYA00241054_ERZ501424 | MGnify/ENA primary metagenome ERZ501424 (study PRJEB25962, sample SAMEA2042623) | human gut metagenome | biome: human gut; feature: human-associated habitat; material: faeces...
CTGCCGATGCTCTGCACCACAGCCGGTGCGGCGGGGGTGTTCCTGCTGCGGAAGACCGGGGAGCCTGCCACCCGGCGGATGCTCTGCGGCATGGCGGCGGGCATCATGCTGGCGGCCAGCGTGTGGAGCCTACTTTTGCCGGCCATTGAGCGGGCAGAGCAGGGGCCGCTGCCTGCATGGGTCCCGCCTGCCGTGGGCCTGCTGCTGGGTGCGGTAGGGCTTTTGCGGCTGGAAACGCTGGCGGGCCGCCTGCTGAACGCCGGGCCGGGCCGCAGTGGGCGGATGGTGCTGGCAGTCACCCTGCACAATCTGCCCGAGGGCATGGTGGTGGGCCTTGCTGCCGCGCTGGCCCTGCGGGGAGAACCGGATGCCATCAGCGGGGCGCTGGCCCTTGCGCTGGGCATCGGGCTGCAGAATATTCCAGAGGGAGCTGCGGTCAGCCTGCCGCTGGCGCAGGAGGGCAGGTCTAAATGCCGCGCCTTTGCGGCGGGGGCTGCCTCCGGGCTTGTGGAGCCGCTGGGGGGCCTGCTGGCCCTTGCACTGGCCGGGTGGGTCAGTGCAGCCCTGCCCTGGCTGATGAGCCTTGCCGCCGGGTGCATGGTCTGCGTGACGGCACAGGAAATGATCCCGGAAGCCGTGGAGGCAGACGAACCGGCGGGAGTCATCAGCGTGGTGGCAGGGTTTGCCCTGATGATGGCGCTGGATGTTGCCCTGTAACGCAAAAAGGAGACCGCGCGGTGCGGTCTCCTTTTTTGTCTGTCAGTGTGCTTCGAGTATTTCGGCCTGCAGGGTATCCAGCTGCTCAAAGCTGTACAGCCGGTTCAGCGCCTCCACCAGCTCCTTTTTGGAGAGCCGGGGCGGCAGGCCCAGCGCATTGAGCAGCTGGTATTTCCGCTCGGCACTGCCCGGGGTGCCGGAAAGCCCCCAGTTGTACAGGTCGGTGTAGGTGATCTGCCGACCCTCCGGGCGGGCAGGTGCGGCCCCAGCTTCTGCGCCCAGTGCATCCCGCAGGCATTGCAGGACGATGGCATCGTCCACGCCTTCCACGCCCAGCAGGCCTTCCTTGCCAGGCTGGGGCTTCCGCTTTTCCTTGCCATGGATGGCGGGTACATAGGCCTGCACCACGTTTTCTGCCCCCACCAGATTGGTGATGTAGGTGCGGATGCGGAACCCGGCGGCATCGGAATCGGTGAAGAGGATCAGGCCGTTTTTCTTCGCCAGGGTTTTCAGCAGCTGCTGGCGTTTTTTGTCCTTGTAGATGCCAAAGCCGTCTGTCAGCAGAATCATGGCATCGGTCAGGTGGGAAAGACGGGCGGCATCGTATTTGCCCTCCACCACCAGCACCCGGTCGGTGTGCAGCAGTTCTCGTTCGCTCATCGTCCGCTCCCCGCCAGCGCCAGACGGCAGAGTGCTGCTTCCAGCAGGGTCTGCACATCCACGGGCTGGCTCTTCAAACTTTTATCGAGGTCCAGCAGCACCTGCAGGCAGGTCTCCAGCTGGCCCAGCGTGTAATGTGATGCCGTTTCGGCGGAGCGCTTGAGCCGGTAATCGCTGCCCTTGTAGCCAAAATCCTTGAACACGGCAGCGTAGCTCTTCCGTTTGGAAGCACCCAGCTTGACCCGGTACAGGTCTACATAACTTCCGATCATTGCGCCGGTGATGGCAATGGGCTCCTGCTGTAAGCGCAGCAGGGTCTGCAGCTTTTTGCAGGCACCGGTGGCGTTTTTGGCGGTGATCATCCGGATCATCTCAAACACATCCGCTTCCAGGCTCACGGTGCCCATCTCGGCCACCATGGCGGCGGTAACGGTCTGATAGCCGGAAAGGGCACAGAGCTTGTCTACCTCATTTTCCAGCAGGAAGGGATCCTCGCCGCAGCGCTCCAGCAGGGCTGCGGCAGCGCCCTCGGGCAGGGTGGTATCCTGCGCCTTGGCCCGCTCAATGAGCATCATCTTCAGCTCGTAGGGCTTGGGTTTGGAGAGCTCTTCGGCAAAGCCCAGCTTCTTGCATTCGGCGATCAGCTTTTGAGCCCGCTTGCCGGTCTTGAGCTTGCTGCGCTCCAGCTCGAACACGCTGCCCAGCACCACCACGGCATTTTCCAGGCTGGCAAGGGTGCTGCACAGCTCGTCCAGATCCTTGTCGCCGTAGGCGGCGGGGTCAAGCTCGGGCAGCACCACCACGCGCCGGGTGCCAAAGAAGGAGATGGTGCCCGCCGCCATGATGAGCTGCTCGATCTCGGGCGCGGCACCGTCCAGCACGGTGGTCTCCTCATCCGTGTCAGCGCTCAGGATCCGGACGGCGGCAGACACTGCCTGCCGGACAAGATACCGCTCGCTGGAATAGAAATAGTAGACCGAACAGCCGCGGTCTGCCAGCTGGCGCAGTTTGGCTTCCGTTGCCATGGCGGGGCCCCCTTTCAGAAAAGAATACTTTATAAGTGTACCCACCGGGGCGGGAAATGTCAATGCAGGAGGCAGAAGAAAAAACGACAGATGTCTTTTATCGCTTCCGCAAACGTGATATACTGAAAGAAAACGGCCTGCGCCGGAACGGAAAGGGAAGAATACGGATGAAACGAGCCTATTTCAACTGCATCCTGCTGGACGGCACCGAACAGATGGAGCCGGTGGCGCACAAGATGGTGCTGGTGGACGGGGAGAAGATCACCGCCATCGTGGAGGATACCGCCCCCTGTGAGGGGTATGAGAAGGTAGACCTTAAGAGCGGCTACCTGATGCCGGGCCTCATCAACCTGCATGTCCATCTGGCGGGCAACGGCAAGCCCAGCGCAAAGCCCCGGGATAACGCCGCACTGGTGCGCAGGATCCTGAGCAATGGTCTGACCCGGGCGGTGGCCTACCGGCTGGTGTGCAGTTACGCCAAGCTGGAACTGCTGGGCGGCGTGACCACCATCCGCACCGTGGGCGGTCTGGCAGATTTCGATACCCGCTGCCGGGACGACGCGGCAAAGGGGAAGATCCTGGCTCCCCGCATCCTTGCCGCCAACGAGGGCATTTCGGTGCCCGGCGGGCACATGGCAGGCTCGGTGGCGGTGGCGGCCCACAACAATGCCGAAGCGCTGGCCCAGCTCCGCAGGGCCGGTGAACAGGGGGTGGACCTGGTCAAGCTGATGATCACGGGCGGCGTGCTGGATGCCACCCAAAAGGGCACCCCCGGCGAGCTGAAGATGAAGCCTGAGATGGTCCGGGCCGTCTGCGATGAAGCCCACAGGCTGGGGTATCCCGTGGCTGCCCACACCGAATCGCCCGAGGGGGTGAAGGTGGCGCTGGAAAACGGTGTGGACTCCATCGAGCATGGCGCAAAGATGGATGAGGAGACCATCCGGCTCTACAAGGAGCGGGGTGCTTTCGTCTGCACCACCATCTCCCCGGCGCTGCCCTATGCACTGTTTGACCCGGCCATTTCCGGCGCTTCCGAGAAGGACCAGTACAATGGCAGGATCGTCTTTGACGGCGTGGTGGAAAGTGCCAGAACGGCCCTTGCCAACGGCATTCCGGTGGGTCTGGGCAATGACGTGGGCTGCCCCTACGTCACACAGTATGATTTCTGGCGGGAGCTGTGCTACTTCCACAAATACTGCGGCGTGAGCAACCAGTTTGCTCTCCACACGGCCACCCTGCGCAATGCCCGGCTGGCCGGTGTGGGGGATGTGACCGGTTCCATCGAAGCGGGGAAGAGCGCTGATTTCATCGTGATCCGGAAGAACCCGCTGGACGACCTGATTGCCCTGCGCCAGCTGGAACTGGTGGTCTGCCGCGGCCGTGCCGTGCACAAGCCCGCTCCCAAGCGGAACAAAACGGTGGATGCCCTGCTTGACCCGTATCTGGCATAAATGCTATAATATCCTTAAATTCCGTCCGTGCCAGAGCGGGCGCTGAAAGGATGAAACGCTTACGAAACGTCCCAAGCTAACATTGCAGCTGCAATACAATTCGCCGGTGATCCTGACCTTTTTTCTGCTTTCCCTGGGGGCTTTGTTCCTGGGGCAGTGGACAGGCGGCTGGACCACAAAGCACCTGTTCTGCGTCTATCGCGGTTCTCTGAAAGACCCACTGTTTTACATCCGGCTCTTCGGCCATGTGCTGGGCCATGCCAGCTGGGATCATTTCCTGAACAATATGCTCCTGCTGCTGGTCATCGGCCCGCCGATGGAAGAAAAATATGGCAGCGGCCCCCTGCTCAAGGGCATCCTGCTCACGGCCCTCATCTCGGGGGTTCTGCAGTGTGTGCTCTTCCCCCATACCGCCCTGCTGGGGGCTTCGGGCATCGTGTTCATGCTCATCATGCTGGCATCGCTGTCGGGCTTCTCCGGCGGCATCCCGGTGACCATGCTGCTGGTGGCGGCACTGTATCTGGGCCAGCAGGTGTATGATATCATCTTTGCGCACGATAATGTGGCGAACTTCATGCACATCGTGGGCGGTGTGTGCGGCACAGCCTTTGGGTATGTGTATGCCATGCTGCCCCGGAAACGCAGGAGACCGGCTGCCAGAAAAAAGCGATGATCAACAAACGACCCCGGAAAGCTTGACTGCAGCTTTCCGGGGTCGTTTTATGGATTATAATTCGTTCAGGACCCGCCGCGCGGCACGGATGGTCTCCTCGCTGGTCTGCCAGACCTCAAACTCGGAGAAGCCGGGCAGGCCCATGGGAACACCTTCCCGCCGGAAGATCATCCGGCTGTCCAGCACCTGCTTGCCGGACATGTGGAAGGCGTGCGCGCCTGTCTCAGCTGCCAGAGCCGGAAGATTGGCCGGGGTCACGCCCGCACCCACCAGGATCTCAAGATCAGGCCCGGCGGCCTCCACCAGCCGACGGAGCAGGGAAGCACCCGCCGGGGCGCTGGCGGCCTGCCCGCTGGTCAGGATGGTGCCAAGGTTCAGCGCTTTGGCCGCTTCCAGCGCCGCAAAGGGGTCTTTGCAGACATCAAAGGCACGGTGCAGGTTGCAGACGATCGGATGGCCAGCGGCCTTTGCAGCGGCCCGGGCGGCCGCGTAGATGGGACGCAGTGCGTCTACGTCCAGCTCCCCCTCCGGGGTCAGCACACCGGTCACAATGCCGTCCGCACCCGCCTGCACCAGCGCTGCGGCGGTCTCGGCCATCTGGGCAAGCTCATAGCGGTCGTAGCAGAAATCACCGAATCGGGGCCGCAGCAGGGCACGCACCGGCAGGCCGGTCTCGGCCTTGACCTGTCGCACCAGCGCAAGGCTGGGCGTGGTGCCGCCAATGATCAGGTCGGCGCACAGCTCCAGCCGGTCGGCCCCGCCCCGCTTTGCCGCAAGGGCGCTTGCGACACTGTCTACACAAACTTCCAATGTGTAAGTCATAAATACCTCCAAGGCCCGTCAGCATCTCTACTGACGGGCCTTTCGTTGCCTTGATAAACTTAAACCATTCTGCCAAGGGCTCCCCTACTAGGGGAGCTGGCACGCGAAGCGTGACTGAGAGGTTTAATCCGTTACTTTACACTTTCGAGGAACCGCACGAAACCGGCGCGGCCTGCTTCATCCAGCTTGTAGACACCGGCATCTGCCAGCACCTGCGCGAACACCTGGCCTACCTCATCCTGCAGGATCAGGTGGACGCTGTCGCTGTTCAGCTCAGGATGGCGGGCCAGGATCTCCTGTGCCCATGCGGCGTGCTTCTGCAGGGCTTCGGGGTACTGCTCGGCAGGCACCCGGGCCACCAGCATATCTGCCAGATCGAACAGTTCCTGCTTCAGGCGGCTGGGAAGGACTGCCAGACCCATGACCTCGATCAGGCCGATGTTCTCCTTTTTGATGTGGTGGAGCTTTGCGTGGGGATGGTAGACCCCCAGCGGGTGCTCCGGGGTGGTGATGTTGTTGCGCAGGACCAGATCCAGCTGATATCTGCCATCCCGCACCCGGGCAATGGGGGTGATGGTGTTGTGGGGTTCGCCGTCCGTCTCGGCAAAGATGAAGCTTGCCTCATCGGTATAGCCGCGCCATGCGGTCAGGATCTTGTCGGCCAGCTCCACCAGACGCTCGTCATCCGCACAGGTCAGGCGGATGCAGCTCATGGGCCAGTGGACGATGCCGGCTTCCACATCCTCAAAGCCGGGGAACACCCAGCTCTTCTCGATGGGGGCCTTGGCCATGGCGAACTCGTAGTGGCCGCCCTGGAAGTGGTCGTGGCTCAGGATGCTGCCGCCCACAATGGGCAGGTCTGCATTGCTGCCCACGAAATAGTGGGGGAACAGGCCCACGAAATCCAGCAGCTTGCGGAAGGTGGCCCGCTCGATCTTCATGGGGGTGTGCTGGCTGTTGAACACGATGCAGTGCTCGTTGTAGTAGACATAGGGGCTGTACTGCAGATTCCATGCGCTGCCGTTGATGGTCAGCGGGATGATGCGGTGGTTCTCGCGGGCGGGATGGTTCATCCGGCCTGCATAGCCTTCGTTCTCCACGCAGAGCTGGCACTTGGGGTAGGCGCTCTGGGGGGCCAGCTTGGCGGCGGCAATGGCCTTGGGGTCTTTTTCGGGCTTCGAGAGGTTGATGGTGATATCCAGATCGCCGTAGGGGGTCTTGGTGACCCATTTCAGGTCGCGCTTGATGCGGTAGCGGCGGATATAATCGGTGTCCTGACTGAATTTATAGAACCAGTCGGTTGCGGCCTGCGGGCCTTCGCTTTCGTAGCGTTCCTCGAAATTGGCGCGCACGATGCTGGGCCGCGGGGTCAATACGCCCATGAGCTTTGTGTCGAACAGGTCGCGGGCGGTGGAGTTGTCCTCGCACACACCGCGGGCAACGGCATCATCTACCAGCGTTTTGAGGATGCTTTCCAGATCGGTATAGCACACCTCGCCCTCCGGCGCGGTAAAGTCGTCCAGCTGCATGGTCATAAGCAGCTGGTTGCGGATGTAAATTTCATCATCGGGCAGGATAAGGCCGGTGTCCAGCCCGTAATTCACGAGCTGCTGGATGGCGGTAGAAATCACAGTACTGCGCCTCCTTCCGGGCGGATGCTCAGCACATGGCAGCGGCCCTCACCAAGGATGGCTTCCATGTGGGCCTTGAAGTCGGCCAGCATTTCCACCGGCACAAAGGCCTGAGCCGTACCGGCAAAGCCGCCGCCGTGCACGCGCACAGCGCCCTTGCCGTTCAGATAATGCTTGGCAGCTGCAATGGTCACGCCCATCTCCTGATGCTCCTTGTAACCGGCGGGGATCACGTTCTGCAGGTATTCCCAGCTGCTGTGGCCGGACTCGTTGACCAGACGCAGGAAAGTGTCAAAATCGCCCTCGCGCAGGGCAGCTACCTGTTTTGCCACGCGGTCGTTATCGGCATAGATATGGAAGGCGCGCAGCACGGCACGGTCGCCGCACTGCTTGCGGCACTCCGGAAGCTTTGCAAGGAAGGTCTCAAACGGCACATCCCGCAGCACTTCGCCGCCGCACACGGCAGCCACGGCGCGGCACTCGGCGGGCACAGCGGCATATTCGTCGGTCAGGTCGGCATGATCTGCGCAGGAATCCAGAATGCACAGGGCAAGGCCTGCCTTGGAGAAATCCACGGCCACCGGCTCCACATCCGGGTGGGCAGGGTCCGCAAAATCAATGGTAATAATGTTGCCAACGCTGGAAGCCATCTGATCCATCAGGCCGCAGGGCTTGCCAAAGTAGACGTTTTCTGCCCATTGGCCGATCTGCGCGATCTCGATGGGGGAGACTTTATCGGTCATGAAGCAGTCATTCAGGATCACGCCGATCAGCACTTCAAAGGCGGCGGAGGAAGAAACGCCGCTGCCCTTGGGCACGTTGGAGGAAATGTACACATCCAGACCGGCCAGCTTTGCGCCGCGCTGACGGAAGGCTTCGCATTCGCCGCGCAGCAGAGAGAGGGTAGTGTTTTCCTCTTCCTTGCGGGCAGCAAGGTCATCAAGGCCGATCACACACAGGTCGTAGCCTTCGCTCAGCACGCGCAGCTGGTTCAGGGTGTTGGGCGCGGCGGCAGCGATCATATCAATATTCACGCTGCCGGCCAGCACCCGGCCATGCTGGTGGTCGGTGTGGTTGCCGCCGATCTCGGTGCGGCCGGGGGCACTGTAAAGACCAGCTTCAGCATGGGGGCCAAAGGTGGCATCCAGACCATTCAGAACAGCTTCGTAGCGGGCAGCCTGTGCAGGAGTTTCGTCGGGCGCACAGCAGTAAAGTGCTGCCAGCCGGGCAGCGTGAGCGCCGCTGGAAAGCTCCTGCTTCCATGCGGAAACAGATTTCATCATAGGATAATCCTCCTTTTGAGCGGGTTGGAACTGCAGTGCAGGGCCGCATACAGGATGCTCTGCACACTTCTGTCCTTATCATATAAAATCCGGACAGAAAAAACCATGTGTTATTGTTGCATCTGGATGAAAAGTTGCAAAAAGACTGAAATTGGCGCACAGAGTGGAATTTGACGGTTGAAATAAAATTAGATATAAAACGGAAAAACCATTGGCAAAAATGCCTGCAAATCCACGGCTTTGCGTGGGACGGACGAGGCCTGCACAACATGGAGATTTGCGCTTTGAAAAAACAGGGAAAAAGCTCATGGGCCTTTTCCCTGTTTCCCAAAATATTATTTTGTAAACTCGTTTCCGGTCAGGCCGTCCATGTTCAGCATCCCTTCCAGTGCGGCCACATCTGCCGAAACGTCCAGTGCGTCGGACTGAAACAGCTTATCCAGCTGATTTTCAAAGGCGGTCACCAGCAGGTCCATGCTGCGCTCGATGTTCTTTTTGACATCGGCGATGTTTTCCCCCTGCACATCCTGCGCAGGAAGGCTGGCGTAGGTGTTCAGCAGCTTGAGGGCGGTGGGCAGATAGTAGTCCATGAATTTCTGCAGCTGAGCCTTTTTGCCGGGGTCCTGCTTTGCCAGCTCAAAGATGCGGGCACTGACCGCTTCCAGACGGCTGATCTTGATGGTCATCACGGGGTCCGGGATGGCATCGTTGACCTGCCGCAGCTGCTGCAGAATTGCGGTATATTGGTCCGCTGGTGCAGGTTCTGGGGCGGGCGCAGGCTTCGGTTTCCGGGGCGGCTGGGGAGCCGCGCCGCGCACTACCAGAGTATTGGTGCGGTTATCAATGTAAGCATCTGCACCGAAGTAACCGTGGGAAATAGCACTTTCCACCACGGTGCGGCCCTTTGCGGCATCGATGCCCGCGGCAGCAAACAGCTCGTCCAGCGGAATATTGTCGCGGTCGCCTGCGATCTTGTCCAACAGGCGTTCCAGCTTGCGGGTGCGGTCCATCCGCAGGCCGGTCCACAGTGCGCCGGCTCCGCCAATGGTCGTGGCCAATGCAGGGAGCAGATCGTCGAAGTCCGGAAAGTCGAACAGGCAGTCGATCAGTTCCTCCGCACCGGTAAACAGGAAGACAGCACCCAGAATGGTGCAGATCACGGCAATGGTCTTGTGCCAGTTTTGAGCGCTCTTCTGTTCTGCGGTGGGGCGGTCAGTGCCGCAGGCGGCCTCGGGATCCTGCTCCTGCCGGGGGGCCATCTGCGCAGATGCGGGGCCGAGGTCGGAACGATAGTCTGCCTGCGCCTGCGCAGCAGCCGTTTCCTCTTTTTCGGCGTTTTTATCGATGCTTTTTAAGATGAACAGCAGCACGCCCAGCGGTGCCGACATGGCAAACACAATAAAGATGGCAATGGTGGGGATGTGGGCAAAATAATGTTTTTTGGGCTGCATGAGCAAAAACCTCTCAATTTATCCTGACTGTCCGGCAAAAGAACAGAAAAAGACCGCGTTCCACTCTATTATAGCGGAGCACGGCCTTTTTGTTAAGGGGGAAATATTGATGTGCGTGGAAGCAGCAGGGGAGTAAGTCTGCTGCCTGCCGGAAAAAGTTACTTCATCAGGCTGCAGACGGCCTCGGCGTAGGCGGCGGGATCATCCACCGGCAGGCCTTCGATCAGTTGAGCCTGTGCGTACAGCAGAGCACTATACTTCTTGAGCTTGTCGGTGTCACCGGCTTCCTGTGCGGCCTTCAGCACGGCAAACACGGGGTGGTTGACATTCAGTTCCAGAACCTTATCGCTCTTTACGCCTTCGCTGCCGGGCTGCTTGGACAGCACTTTTTCCATCTCAATGGACAGCGGGCCGTCAGCACTCAGGCACACAGGGTGATCCTTCAGGCGGGTAGAGACCTTGACCTCTTTCACCTTGCCGTCCAGTGCGTCCTTCATGGCATCGAACAGGCTCTTGTTCTCAGCGGTAGCGTCCTCGGCGGCCTTCTTCTCTTCCTCGGTCTCAAGGCCCAGATCACCGCTGTTGACATTCTTGAACTCCACGGTGCCGTCCTTGCCTTCGGCATCCTTGCGGGGATAGGTGCGCAGGATCTGCAGGCAGAACTCATCCACGTCCTCGGTCAGCAGCAGGACGTCATAGCCCTTATCCATGACCAGCTCAGCGGCAGGCA
>ENA-OPAO01002641-OPAO01002641.1-human-gut-metagenome-genome-assembly--contig:-NODE-2641-length-10395-cov-4.025435_pt1 | contig 10395 bp, 8 predicted proteins | sample MGYA00241054_ERZ501424 | MGnify/ENA primary metagenome ERZ501424 (study PRJEB25962, sample SAMEA2042623) | human gut metagenome | biome: human gut; feature: human-associated habitat; material: faeces...
GGCTGCCAGGCGCCAGCGTATGGCTGGACCCGAAGCCGGACGAAGCCATTGAAGTCCACTTCGAGGGCAATGTACAGGAATACTGGCAGGATTCCTATCACTATATTTCCCATGTCAACTACAACACCGTTATCGCGATCCCGTATGACATGTACGTTTCCGGTTACGGCAGTGCCGGCGTTTCTACCCTGCGTCTGTGGAAGGCACAGGCACCCAGCTTTGACATGAAGGAATTCAACGAGGGCAACTATGAACAGGCTCTGTCCCGCAACTCCATGGCGAATGCGATCTCCAAGGTACTGTACCCTAACGACAACCATCTGGAGGGCAAGTCCCTGCGTCTGCGTCAGCAGTACTTCCTGTGTGCCGCAGCTATCGGCGACATCGTCAACCACCACATGAACGTATACGGCACACTGGAAAACCTGCATGAAAAGGTAGCGATCCACATCAACGACACACACCCGACACTGGCAATTCCGGAACTGATGCGTGTGCTGCTGGACGACTGCGGCTATACATGGGATCGTGCATGGCACATCGTCACCAACACCTTTGCCTACACCAACCACACCGTTATGGCAGAGGCTCTGGAAAAGTGGGACGTGAATCTGGTCAAGCAGATCGTGCCGCGTATCTTCCAGATCATCGTGGAGATCAACAACCGCTACTGTGCTGGTCTGATGGAACGCAACGGCGGCGACAGTGCAAAGACCACCCGCATGTCTATCATCAAGGACAACCAGATCCACATGGCTACCCTGTGCGTCATGGCTTCTCACAGTGTCAACGGCGTTTCCAAGCTGCACTCGGAGATCATCAAGGACAGCGTATTCCACGAAGAATATCTGGATACGCCGAACAAGTTCAAGAATGTCACCAACGGTATCGCATACCGGAGATGGCTGTATCAGTCCAATCCGGGTCTGACCCAGCTGCTGCGTGACAAGATCGGCGACGGCTTCCTGAAAGACGGCAGCGAGCTGAAAAAGCTGGACGTTTTCGCAGACGACAAGGCCGTTCTGGAACAGCTGCGGAAGATCAAGAAGGAAAACAAGCAGCGTTTCGCCAAGTATGTCAAGAAAAAGAGTGGTCTGGTTCTGGACACCGACAGCATTTTCGATGCTCAGGTAAAGCGTCTGCACGAATACAAGCGGCAGCACCTGAATGCTCTGCACATTCTGGCACAGTACAACGCCCTGCTGGAAAATCCGGATATGGACTTTACTCCCAAGACCTACATCTTCGCCGCAAAGGCTGCTCCGGGCTACTATCTGGCAAAGCAGATCATTAAGATGATCTGGGCTCTGTCCGAGGAGATCCGCAAGAACCCCCGCATTTCCGACAAGCTGTCTGTATACTTCCTCGAAAACTACTGTGTTACCATGTCTGAACTGCTGATGCCGGCCTGCGACATCTCCGAGCAGATCTCTCGGGCAGGCACAGAGGCTTCCGGTACCGGCAACATGAAGCTGATGCTGAACGGTGCCATTACACTGGGTACACTGGACGGTGCAAACATCGAAATCGGCGATGCAGTTGGTCCGGAAAATATCCTCATCTTCGGCATGAAGACCGAGGAAGTCAACACCCTCAAGGCCCGCGGCTATCGTCCGGAGGACTATTACAACAACAATCCGGTCATCAAGAGCTGTATCGACCGCATGTATGCCGGCATCAACGGCTGCAAGTTCACTGAAGTGGCAGACTCTCTGCGGACACTGGATCCGTACATGGTTCTGGCAGACTTCGACAGCTATTGTCAGGTACAGGAACACAGTTCCAAGCTGTACACCGACAAGGACACATGGACCAAGATGTCCCTGCACAACATTGCCAACGCAGGCATCTTCTCCGCAGACCGTGCTGTAAACGAGTACGCAAAGGATATTTGGAATATCTGAGGACTGGGGAATCTCTCCCGGAACTGATATAATCTGACGAAAACGGAGCAGCACAAACCCTGCTCCGTTTTCTTGAATGAACGAATTGTGCGGTATTGCCTACAATTTGCATATTCTCACTTCACAAAGAAAGGAGCATCTCTGTATGCGTTATTTTTACAACAGCTGGGATTCGGCGTATAAGTCGCACTTCGGTGCCATTGCCAGAAACCAGAGCTGTCAGTTCACCATTCGCCTGCCGGAAGAAACGCCGCTGGACTTTTCTCCGGTGCTGGTGGTTTTCCGCACCGGCTTCAAGGAACGTTTTCTGCCGATGAACGTGAAAGAACACGAAAACGGCTATGTCACATACACCACAGATCTCATTCCCAAGTACTCCGGCGTACACTACTACTATTTCTCCTACACCTCCAACGGTGTGCGGCACTATATCAAGCGGGGCGATGCCTGCCACGGCACACTGGATCAGGGAGAAATGTTCCAGCTGACAGTCTACAGCGAGGACTATCAGACACCCCAGTTCCTCAAGGGCGGCGTGATGTATCAGATCTTCCCCGACCGCTTCGCGCGCGACAGCTCCGCCACCGCGCAGCGCGGCATGGAGCACCACCGCCGCATGGGCCAGACCGTGCACTGCCACGCCGGCTGGGACGAACCCGTCGAGTGGCAGGCCAACACGCCGGAGGGCGAATACGCACCGGTGGATTTCTACGGCGGCACTCTGCGCGGCATCGCCGACCGGCTGCACTACCTGCAGAAGCTCGGCGTGACGGTGCTGTACCTCAACCCGATCTTCGAGAGCGCTTCCAACCACCGGTACGACACCGGCGATTACCGGAAGGTCGACCCCATCCTCGGCACGAACGCAGACTTCAAGAAGCTCTGCGCGGCCGCGGCGGACTGCGGCATCCGCATCGTGCTCGACGGCGTGTTCGCTCACACGGGCGCTGACAGCCGGTACTTCAACCGCTTCCGGCACTACCCCGGCTGCGGCGCGTACAACAGCCACAGCTCCGTCTATGCGCGCTGGTACAGCTTCGCGCACTACCCCGACGACTATAAGTGCTGGTGGGATTTCAAAGGCCTGCCCGCCGTCAATGCCGCCAATCCCGACTGGCGCAAATATATGATCACCGGCGAGCGTAGCATCGTCAAGACCTGGCTGCGCGACGGCGCGTCCGGCTGGCGGCTGGACGTGGCCGACGAACTGCCGGACGATGTGCTGCGCGGCATGCGCAGCGCTGCCAAAGAAACCGATCCCGACAGCGTGCTCCTCGGTGAGGTCTGGGAGGACGCCGTGACGAAAGTCAGCTACGGCGAACGGCGGCAGTACGCACTCGGCGACGCGCTCGACAGCGTCATGAACTATCCCCTGCGCGACGGACTGGTGGCGTTCCTGACCGGGCGCAGCACGGCGCACGCGCTTGCCGACCTGCTGCTGAGCCAGCGGCTGAACTATCCGCGGCCGCTGTACTACGCGCTCATGAACCTGACGGCAAGCCATGACGTGGCGCGCACGCGCTCGGCGCTGGCACTGGACTTTGACCCCCGCAGCCGCACGCGCGCGGAGCTTGCGGCGCTCGAGATCACGGACGCCATGGCCGCACGCGGCGCGCAGCTGCAGGTTCTGGCGGCAGCCGTGCAGTTCTGGCTGCCGGGCATCCCGTCGATCTACTACGGCGACGAAACCGGTATGCAGGGCCTGTGCGACCCGTTCAACCGCGCGCCGCTGCAGATGTGCGACACGCAGATGCTGCAGTGGTACGCGCAGCTGACGGCCCTGCGCCATGCGCACCCGGCGCTCACGCGCGGCGAGGTCGCCGTGTTCGCCCCGGCGGGCGACGTGCTGTGTGTTCTGCGCGTCATCGCGGACGGTCGGGACGCCTTCGGCGAGGAAGCAGAGGACGAGGCGCTGCTGCTGATCGTCAACCGCGCGGCGCACCCGGTGCGCTGCCACGTGGAGCTCACCTGCCCCGGCGCCGGCCTGTGCGAAGAGACAAGGCTGGCCTTCGTGCGCAGCGAATACGACTGCGCCGCCGACTGCACCGACGATACCCACATTGCCATCCGCGACGGCGTGGGCGCATTTGACCTGCCGCCCCATGCCGCAAAAATCTACAGATTGGAGAACCGACATGGAACTGAAACTGGATCGTAACAAAACCTATGGTCTGGCGCTCGAGGGCGGCGGCGCGAAGGGCGCTTACCAGATCGGAGCGTGGAAAGCCCTGCGCGAGGCGGACATCCGCTTTTCCGCCGTGTCCGGCACGTCCGTCGGTGCGCTCAACGGCGCCATGATCGTCATGGACGACCTGGAAAAGGCCGAAAACGTCTGGAACAACATCCACTTTTCCCAGGTCATGGACGTGGACGACGAGGAAATGCGCCGGCTCATGAACCGCGACATCCCGCTCTCCGAGCTCAAGAGCACGCTGCGCAGCGTGGCCGACATCGTGCGCAACCGCGGCTTTGACGTGACGCCGCTGCGCAACTGGGTCGCTGAGGTCGTGGACGCGGACAAAATCTGCCATTCCGACACGGACTTTTTCATCGTCACCTACTCCCTGTCCGACCATCAGGAGCTGGAGCTCAAAGCCTCCGATCTCGACAAGGACGAACTGTGCGATATGCTGCTCGCAAGCGCGTACCTGCCGGCATTCCGGTTGGAAAAGCTTGGCGGCAAATATTACGCCGACGGCGGCGTACAGGACGTGGTACCCATCCACGCGCTGGTGGAAAATGGCTGCAAGGACATCATTGCCCTGCGCATCTTCGGCTTCGGCATCGAAAAGCGCTTCCGCATTCCGGACGACGTGCATGTGACGACGATCGGGCCGACGGTCGATCTCGGCAACATTCTGAACTTCGACGCCGAGCAGAGCCGCAAGAACATGCGCCTCGGCTACTTTGACGCCCAGCGCGTGCTCTACGGTCTCTACGGCAGCACGTATTATATCGACCGCACCATGTCCGAGGACGCGGCGCGCCAGCAGCTGCTCGAATACCTCGGGACGGATGATGGCTCGCTGCGCACGTTCCACGAAAAGACGCTGCCGCAGATCGCCAAGGCGCTCAAATGCGATGGTGATTACTACGACCTGCTCATCGCCGTGCTCGAGCACGACGCAAAGGAGCTCGGCATCGCGTCTGAACGCATCATGACGGACATGGAGCTGCTGCAGGCGATCCTCAGCCAGCCGGAGCCGCCGGAGGCCATTCTGCCCGCGCAGGGATCTGACACCCCGGCGGAAACGGAGCCGGAAGCCGCCGATAACACGCAGGCCGCCGCGCCCAAAGCCGCCGAAGAAGTCGCGGCAAAGGCCGCCGAGCTGTCGCAGGACATTGAAAAGCACATCAACCGTCTCCTCGGCAAGATACGGCCGCGCCGCAACCGGCCCGGCACGGCGGAAAACGCTACGCCGGAAGCCGACGCAGACGTGCCGGAAAAAGAATGAACGCACCGGGGCGGCCGCACGGCCGCCCCATTTTTGAGCTGCGGAGCGCCCGAAACCGGTTGGAAATCATGGATTTTCACGGGCCGCGGGTTTTCGCTTGCAAATGTTGATGATCTCTGGTATGATGCTTATTGGTTAGAGCTATCTAACTTGCGAAAACAACCTAATCCATAGCAAAAAGGAAGCTGTCTTATGCAAACATTTTGGGGGATCCTGATCCCGTTTCTCGGCACCGCGCTGGGCGCGGCGTGCGTGTTCTTTATGAAGAAAGCGCTCAGTGACGCCGTGCAGCGCTCGCTGACCGGTTTCGCCGCCGGTGTGATGGTGGCGGCTTCGGTCTGGAGCTTGCTGATCCCGGCGGTCGAGCAGTCGGCAGGTATGGGGAAGCTCTCGTTCCTCCCCGCCTTTCTGGGCTTCTGGCTCGGCATCCTGTTTCTGCTCGCGCTGGATCACATCATCCCGCACCTGCACGCGAACAGCGCCCAGGCCGAAGGGCCGAAGAGCCGCCTGCAGCGCACGACGATGATGGTGCTGGCCGTGACGCTGCACAACATCCCGGAGGGCATGGCCGTCGGCGTGGTATACGCCGGGTACCGCTCCGGCAGCGCACAGGTCACGGCGGCCGGTGCGCTGGCCCTGTCGCTGGGCATCGCCATTCAGAACTTCCCGGAAGGGGCGATCATCTCAATGCCGCTGCGGGCGGAGGGCATGAAAAAAGGCAGAGCCTTCTGCGGCGGCGTGCTTTCCGGCGTGGTAGAGCCCATCGGCGCCGTGCTGACGATTCTGGCGGCACAGCTTGTTGTCCCTGCGCTGCCGTATCTGCTCAGTTTTGCTGCCGGAGCCATGCTCTATGTCGTGGTGGAAGAGCTGATCCCGGAGATGTCGCAGGGCGATCACTCCAATATCGGCACGGTGTTTTTCGCCGTGGGCTTCAGCATCATGATGATGCTGGACGTGGCGCTCGGATAAACAACAAAAAACCACATCCGCCGGTTCGAATGGACCGGCGGATGTGGTTTTGCTTTCGGTATCTCTTACTTCGATTCCGACAGGTTTTCCGTCACAAAGAGCGTGATCACGTTCTTCAGCGTCTCCTGATCGTAATCCTCGGCGATCGCAGATGCGTTCCAGTAAGCATAATCGCCCTCGAACCAGCTCTGCAGGTCATCGAGATCCTCCGCATAGCGGAACTCCAGGTGATAGGTGGTCGCCATCGTGTCCGGAGAGAAGGCAAAGTAGGTGAATTCGCCGGAGTTTTCGTCCTCGCTCTGATAGAAAATGAAGCCGTTTTCATTTTCCTTGTCCAGCTTTCGATAAGTGTGGGAGAAAACTTTCTTGCCCTGCGTGTCCAGACCGGTGATCTTGTGGCCGTCCATCACGAACTTCGAAACCCCGCCCAGGAAATAGCAGTCGAAGGCCATGCTGTCCGGATCGGCCGCATATTTTTCGGCAGCGTCTGCGCCGTAGATCTTTGCCGTGCACATCCCGAACAGCTTGTCCGTGGCGGCGTCCGCATTGTCCTCGCCCACCAGCGGCGCGGTGGCATCATGCCAGATGCTCCGGTAATCCGCCTTCGACAGCTCCGGGAACAGCTCCACATACGTCCCGCTGATGGTCGTCAGGTAGTCATCCGTGACCGTCTGCTGATTGGCCGCCGAGGGGGTGTTCGTGTCCGCTTTGGTCTGTCCGCAGCCGACGACCGACAGCAGGCAGATCACGCACATCAAAAATGCAGCAATTCTCTGTTTCATTGTATACCTCCTGTTATTAGTTAGTCTCGTCTAACCAACAGGAAGTCTACCATATTGTGCCGCCCCGGGCTACTCCGTTTTGGTTTCACTGCTCCGTTTTGACGCATGCTTTGCATGGGCGCGGTACTGCGACGGCGTCGCGCCATAGCGTGCCTTGAAGCACGCGGAAAACTTACTGGCATTGTCATACCCCGCAGCCTGCGCGATCTGTGTCACCGGCTTTGCGCTGCGCACCAGCTCCACTGCGGCCTGTTCCAGCCGGTACTCCTTGATATAGTGATACACCGGAACGCCATAGACCCGCTTGAAAATTTTTTGCAGGTGGGACACCGAGATCTCGTGCTCCGCCGCCAGCTGCGACAGCGAGACATACCCCTCCCGGTCGGTCAGCAGATGATCCCGGAGATGCCGGGCCAGCTCTGCCTGCCTGACTGAGCAGTACGGGTCGGCTGCGGATTCGCGGGGAACACGGCCGAGCAGCATCAGCAGCTCCAGCACCTTGAGCTGCAGGAAGCCGGGATCCAGATAGGCAATGCTTTCATACAATTCCCGAAACACGTGCTCACAGCGCGGCCCGGCCGGGCCGTATGTATACCACTTACTGCCCAGGAGGTTGCGATTGAGCGCGGAAAAGTCCACGGAAAGCGCCGGCGCGTTCCGCGCGATCCAGCGCCGGGCGGGATCCGGAGCTACCTCCAGGCAGATGCCTTCGTAATAGCCCAGCGGAAAGTGCGACTCCGACATCGTGCCGTGCACGCCGTCGTAACAGCTGATGGCCATATCTCCCGGCTTGAGCAGAACATGATCCCGCAGAGAAAACCGGGTCTCAAAGCGCCCGTTGGCGCAGAAATTGATCTCCAGCATCCCGATCTGCGTGCGGATCTCCGTATAGGAGCCCATCTCCAGCCGCAGGCACATGGCGCTCACACCGTCCAGCAGCGGATAGAGGTGGATCTCTCCGTTTCCGTCCGCGTTTTCAAAGCCGCCGGCCTGCCCGTCCGGGCCGAAAGCGGCGGCCGCCTCGCCATGATACACGATCTCGATCACGCGCGCTCCTCCTTTCCTTGCGTACTCTGTCATGAGGCCGTCGGGCGGCCCGCCGGGTCATCTCAGCGTACAGGATCTTCACATTCCCCGCGCAGCGTCCGGATCAGCACGGTATAGGAGATGCCAAGGCAGGTGCACATCGCCGCATAAATGCAGACCAAAACGGCCGGAATGCAAAACCACGCGCTGACTCTGACTGCTAGCGCCACAAGCGCCGCAAATACGACCCAACTGAGCACGCTGCCCACGAGCATGGGGCGGCAGATGGTCTCGCTGATCGCCAACTCCTCCGCCGGCGTGTAGAGCCGGAAGGCGTGCTCGCTGCGGATGAGCGCCCAGGCATAGGCGTCGTGCATGGCGCTGTCGATGTCCAGGCCCTCATAGAGCAGGTGGTTGAGCACGACGTTCGTGCGCGCCTCATAACAGGCCGCGCGCGCCCGCCCGGCCTCCGTCAGGCAGGGGCGGCGCGGGTCGCTCCGGTCGAGCAGGCCCTCGCGCTCGAGCGCCATGAAGATGCGGCTGACCTTCTGCTTCCCCTCGCCGAGCACACCGGCAAGGCCCGTGACCGTGCAGGTTTTGGGATCTTCATTGAGGAAGCTGAGTAGGACGCGAAGTTTCAGAATATCAGTGATTCCGGCATAAAAGGCTTGACTCCTTTTCAGATTTGCCCCGGAACAGGGCGTTTTGTGCCCCCAAAACGCAGTTAGATACAACTAATCATGCATAATGTGCCACATCGGCCCCGGTTTGTCAAGCCAGTGCGCGCAAAAATCCGATCGCCCGCTCCCGCGCGGACAAAGAAAAGCCCGGGATCCAGCGGATCTCGGGCTTTGGAAACGATATTCGGATAGATCAGCGCTTGCTGAACTGCGGAGCGCGACGAGCGGCTTTGAGGCCGTACTTCTTACGCTCTTTCATTCTCGGGTCACGGGTCAGCAGACCGGCAGCCTTCAGGGGCGCACGGTAGCTGTCCTCAACCTGGAGCAGCGCACGGGCGATGCCGTGACGGATCGCGCCGGCCTGGCCGGTCACGCCGCCGCCGGTCACGGTGGCTTCGACGTCGAACTTGCCCATGGTATCGGTCGCCGCGAAGGGCTGACGAACGATGAGCTTCAGGGTCTCGAGACCGAAGTACTCATCCAGCGGACGTCCGTTGATGGTGATGCTGCCGGTACCGTTCGGGAACAGGTGCACACGCGCGACGGAGGACTTTCTGCGGCCGGTGCCATACATATAGGCTTTCTTGCTCGTATAAGTTGCCATGTTCTATTTCCTCCTTCTCAGCGATCCCAGACTTCGGGCTTCTGTGCCGCATGGGGATGCTCGGCGCCGCGATAGATCTTCAGGCGCTTGAGCTGCCACTGGGCGATGGTGTTCTTCTGCAGCATGCCGCGCACAGCCAGACGCATAGCCAGCTCGGGCTTGTCCTTCATGAGCTTCTTGTACTGCGTCTCGTGCAGGCCGCCGGGATAACCGGAGTGCGTGCGGTAGTACTTCTGCTCGAGCTTCTTGCCGGTGAGCACTGCCTGCTCGGCGTTGATGATGATGACAAAGTCGCCGCAGTCAACGTGCGGGGTGTAGTCGGTCTTGAGCTTGCCGCGCAGCAGATCGGCAGCGAGCGCTGCGGTCTTGCCCATCGGCTTGCCGGCTGCATCCAGAACGTACCACTTGCGGGTGACGGTGTCCTTGTTCAGCAAAGTAGTGGACATATTCGTGCCTCCAATTTGAATGTGTTGAAAAACATTTTGACATTTTTCAGGCGCAAACGTAGAATAGGTCTCGCATTCGCGCTTATCTTTTATACCACAATCATCAAAGCCTGTCAACGGAATTTTGATTTAGATATATCTTTGCTCTCAAAATCTCCGTTTTACTCCGTTTTACGCTCGAATTCGCAATTTCTATTTTCATTTTGGAGGCTGCTTATGAACGACCTGAATGCGTTCACCGGTCTGGTGCGCCGGTGCGTGGAGGATTATGACATGATCGCGCCGGGCGACACCGTCGCCGTCGGCGTCTCGGGCGGCAAGGATTCGCTCGTGCTGCTCATGGCGCTCAATGAGCTGCGCCGGTACTATCCGAAGCCGTTCACGCTCGAGGCCATCACGGTCGAGCTCGGCTTCGACGGCATGGACTTCGCGCCGGTGGCGGAGCTGTGCGATACGCTCGGCGTGCCATACACCCGCCTGAAAACGGACATCAAAGAGGTCGTGTTCGACGTGCGCAAGGAGGATAATC
>ENA-OPAO01002647-OPAO01002647.1-human-gut-metagenome-genome-assembly--contig:-NODE-2647-length-10387-cov-12.800716_pt1 | contig 10387 bp, 10 predicted proteins | sample MGYA00241054_ERZ501424 | MGnify/ENA primary metagenome ERZ501424 (study PRJEB25962, sample SAMEA2042623) | human gut metagenome | biome: human gut; feature: human-associated habitat; material: faeces...
ATCAAAACATCCTATATTTACATCAGTGTACCACTTGATAAATGAAGATATGCTAAAGCAATGCCATAAGGAATTAGATGGGAACAAAGCAGTCGGAATTGACAAGGTAACTAAGGATGAGTATGGGAAGAACCTTGATAGAAATATCAAGGAACTGGTACAGAGGTTGAAAAACAAATCCTTTAAGCCACTTCCGTCACTGAGGGTATATATACCTAAAGGAAATGGAAAGAAACGACCATTAGGGATTGCTTCCTATGAAGATAAGATTGTACAAATGGCAGTGAAGAAAATACTGGGAGCTATTTATGAACCGAGATTCCTAAACTGCATGTATGGATTCAGACCGAATAGGGGGTGTCACGAAGCAATAAAAGAAGTATACCAACGGATAAGCTATGGAAAAATCAGCTATATCGTAGATGCCGATATCAAAGGTTTCTTTGACCATATCGACCATGATTGGATGATGAAGTTCCTTGAATGGAATATACAGGATAAGAACTTATTGTGGCTAATACGTAAATACCTTAAAGCAGGAATAATGGAGCAAGGAAAATTCGAGCCAACAGAGGAAGGTTCGGCACAAGGCTCAGTAATGAGTCCGATGCTTGCAAATATATACATGCATCATGTGCTGACGCTGTGGTTTAAGCTGGTGGTGCAAAGGGAAATGCAGGGAGAGTGTTTTCTCGTCAACTTTGCGGATGATTTTGTTGCAGGATTTCAATATAAGTCAGAAGCTGAAAGATACTATAAAGAGTTAAAGGAACGAATGGAAAAGTTTGGACTGGAGCTGGAAAGTAGTAAAAGCAGACTAATTGAATTTGGGAGATTTGCAGAGCAGAATCGTAGAGCAAGAGGAGAATGTAAGCCTGAAACATTTGATTTTCTGGGGTTTACCTTCTACTGTAGCAAAACTCGAAAGGGAGGTTTCGTGCCAAAGGTACAGACTTCAAGAAAGAAGTTTGAGCAAAAGGTTAGAGCATACAAGAACTGGATTTACGATAATCGAAATCGACCAATGCGAGAAATAATTAAAGAGTTGAACGTAAAACTAATTGGACACTATCGGTATTATGGTGTTACATGGAATTTTCGGAAGATAACAACATTCCTGCATAGAGTACAACAGTTTCTATTCAAAGCCATGAATCGGAGAGGTTGTAGACGGGCATACACATGGAATGGATTTGTGGAAATGCTCAAGTATTACCCGTTAGCAAAACCTAAAACGTACTATTGTTTATATTGAAGCGAATGTTACTATGAGGAGCCGTATGCGGGAAAGCCGCACGTACGGATCTGTGAGGGGCTAAGATTGAGAGGTCTTAGTCTACTCGACTATGGAGAGTCACCGTTATGATTAGAGAATTTCAAAGAGATGATATAAATAAAGTTGCGGATATATGGTTGGATACAAATATAAAGGCGCATAATTTTATCCCCGCCGAATACTGGAAAAGCAATTTCAAATCAGTAAAAGAAGCGTTGTTACTAGCAGAGGTTTATGTGTATGAGTATGATACAGAAATACAGGGTTTTATAGGGTTAAATGATGAATATGTTGAGGGCATTTTTGTTTCTGGTGAAATGCAATCGCAGGGTATAGGTAAAATTCTGCTGAATTATGCAAAGGATAAAAGGAATAAGTTGCTCTTGAACGTATACCAAAAGAATGCATGGGCAATATCTTTTTATCAAAGAGAAGGATTTGAGATTCACCATAGCGGCTTAGATGAGGCTACCGGAGAAAAAGAATATGTAATGACATGGCAACAGAAATAGAAATTAAAAGTTATCTGATGCAGTGATTTGTCCTCAGGTTGAGGACGAATTGATTACAGATGCAAATCGTCCCCAAGTTGGGGATAATTTACAAGTCATTTTTAGAATTCCATGGGGACATAACAAAATAATACTTGATAAGTGCAAAGAAAATTCTGCAAAGGCCCGTGATGATGAGCAAAGTGGTGACAGAAACAGTATCATAAACCAGAAGAAAATGCTGGAGAAATATGCAACCGAACAGGGATTTACCAATCTGCTTCATTATTTTGTATTCTGAAACGTTCGAAGCATGCGAAATACCTGTTCCACCGTATCAGTCATATTCTGTTTTGCATGGTCGGTCTGCATGGCATCTTCAAGCGAAACAGCACCCCGCACAATCGGGAAAAAGGCATCAATTCCTGCTGCATGACAGGCTTTTGCATCTTCCGTCACGCAGCCGGAAAATGCAAGCACAGGTTTTTGAAATTCTTTGGCAATCTTTGCAACGCCGGCAGGTGCTTTCCCCATGACGGTCTGACCATCCAGACAGCCTTCTCCGGTGATGACAATATCTGCATTTTTTATATAGTCGGAAAGATGGGTTTCTTCCAGAATGATGTTTACACCGGATTCCAGAGTGGCATGGAAAAAGGTGAGAAAAGCAAACCCAAGGCCACCGGCAGCCCCGGCTCCTGCATGTGCGGGATTCGTTTCCGGAAAGCTTTTTCCGGCGAGTGCGGCATAGGAGGAAAGCCACTGATCCATCTGCTGGATCATGGCAGAATCTGCGCCTTTTTGCGGACCGAAAACGGCACTGCATCCCTGCGGACCGCAGAGCGGATTTGTCACATCACAGGCAATCCGAAACGTACACTCTTTCAGTTCCGGCAGCACATGGGAGTCTGAAATCACAGCCAGATCCCTTAAGCCTAGAGCACCATGACGTACCGGAATCCCTTCCTGATCCAGCAGGTCAAATCCCAGTGCCTGCAACATACCGATTCCCCCATCGTTTGTAGCACTTCCGCCGATTCCTATAATAAAATGTCTGCAGCCTCTGGCAATGGCGTCTCTGATGACTTCCCCAACCCCGTAGGTCGTTGTATACAAAGGATTTCGTTCGGTTTCGGAAAGGAGTGTAATTCCGGCAGCTCCGGACATTTCGATGACTGCAGTTTTGCCAGCATCCAGAATGCCGTAACTGCAAAGTACCGGTTTTTCAAGAGGTCCGGTTACGCATACCTGTGTGCGTGTGCCGCCACAGCCAAGCGTCAAAGCGTCCACCGTGCCTTCGCCACCGTCTGCAAGTGGGCGGATGGCGATATCTGCATCCGGATATATGCGCCGGATTCCGGCAGAGGCACTTTCCCCGGCTTCGAGGGAAGTCATGCTTCCTTTAAAAGAATCGATGGCAATAACAACGTTCATGTATACTCTCCTCCTGATATCTGATGGTTGTATTACAATGGTGTGCAGCACTGTCAAAGTTATTGCAATGTGTAAGTACGCGTATAATAAATTTTACAGCATTTTCTTACGACACCTGTCAGTATAACGACGCCAAGCATACCAAGAAAGGCTTCCAGGCTAAAATAGCAGACAATAAATCCGGCAGCGACAGCGAGTATAAGTGCAATCTGTACACTTTTCTGACTGGCGAGAGCCTCAATCTGCTGTGCGCGTTCATCATGGCGTTCGTTGTACAGACGTTTTAACAGTGCTTCATCTTTGAGCGCTTTGCTGTTTTTACAAAACTGCAGTATTACAAAAATTTCCACTACAATAACCAGACCAAGTACAAACCCATGCACAAATTCTGCAGAGTGCGGATTTGTGTAGGCAGAGGTCAGTACACCGGAGGTGTTGGTACACTGTGCAATTAGAAAAAGCGCTGCGATAATCAGATAGAAACGGTTCTGTGTTTTGATTTCCTTTTTCATTTTTTCCATTTTCTTTTCCATAGTAAATTACTCCTCATTCTCAATTTCACTGAAGTCAAAAACTTCTTCAATCGTTAAGTTAAAGTGATGTGCGATTTTATAGGCGAGTCCTAAAGAAGCGGTATATTTACCTACTTCAATAGAGGTGATTGTCTGGCGGGTAGTTCCCACGATATCTGCCAGTTCGCTTTGCGATAGTTTATTGGCTTTGCGCAATTCTTTGATACGGTTTTTCATTGGTGATCCCCTTTTGTTGAACATCAGCCCATGCAAAATTTGCTTTCAGCAAATGGGCTGACACTATCGTTTTGCATAGCTTGCTTTGCAAAAATAGAATAGTATACTTTGCATAAAATGTCAAGCAAACTTTGCAAAAAAAGTAAAAGGTTGACATATGTTTACCTAAGTGCTACGATGAGGTAAACAAAAGATTACCAAATGGGAAGATGAAAGGAAAAGAGAGACGGTATGGAAGAAAAAACAATGCTTTCGCAGGGAGAATGGAGAATTATGAATCTGCTCTGGAAGAAGAAAAACCGCACGATCATGGAGATGGTCGAGGATTTTGCAGGGGTGACGGACTGGGATAAACATACGCTTATTGTCATGTTAAAACGCATGGAGGCAAAAGGCGTGGTTGCCTACGAAACCGTCGGACGTGCAAAACATTACTATCCGGTCGGAAAACAGGCGGATTTTGTGCAGCAGGAAACAAAGAGTTTTTTGGACAGGGTATATCGGGGAAGTTTTGGAGAGATGCTTACGACAATGGTAAAACAGGAACAGCTCAGCGAGCAGGATCTAAAACAATTGCGGCAGCTTTTGGAAGAGACAGAAGAGAAAGGGTAAATATATGGGAAAGTATGTGTTAGCAGCGGTTCTGGTTTCTTCTTTGTTAACCTTGTTTCTTTTACCTGTAAGGAAAGGCCTGCGTAGATTTGTGGGAAGTATCGGAGTTTATGCACTGTGGCTGTTTGTGGCGATCAGCCTGCTTTTGCCATTTCCACAGATGGTTTATAAGGCGGTAGCAGGAAGAGAACTTTTTCAACAGCAAAGCAAATTCAGTGTAATGAATCTTGTGGATCTTGCGCAGAAAAATCAGAAAGCTGTGGATAACAAATCAGAAAATGAATATAACTCAGTAAAAAAGACATCTTTATCCACGGGGGAAACAGCGCAGAATAAACTTTCACAACAAGGGGATATAATTGATGAAAGCAGTCGAACAGATCCTGCACGATTAAAGGAGGAAGAAGTACAGACATGGAAGGATTATGTGAAAACATATGGGTTATATGAAATCTGGCTTTTAGGCTTTTTGCTTCTTGCGGTCAGACAGTTTGTGCAGGAAAGAAAATTCAGAAAATATCTGCTGGAGGAAAGAAGCTGTGTATCTGTACAAAGTACAATTGAAAAAGGCAGCAGACGGACATGTTATGGAATACCGTTGGAAGGAAGCCCGTTTTTGTTTCGTTCGCGTGGAATAAAGCTGGATATTTATCTTCCGGAGCAGATACTTCCAGAAGATGAAGTTGTTGACTATGCTGTTTTGCATGAATCGATGCATCAGAGACATGGGGATATCTGGTGGTCGTATTTGCGAAATTTTCTTGTTGCGCTTTATTGGTTTCATCCACTGGTCTGGCTGGCAGCAAGGTTGTCACGGGAAGATTGTGAACTCGCATGTGATGAGGCTGTGGCGGCACAATTATCGGAGAAGCAGAAAACTGCATATGGAAAAAGTCTGTTGTTTGTCGCGGCTTTGCAGCATAAAACGGGCTTTTTCTCAGTAGCAACAAATATGCAGGGGAGTAAATCACAATTGGAAAAACGAATCCGCTGTATATGCAGTAAACAAAGAAAGAGCAAATGTGTCACTGCACTGGTACTTATTCTTGCAATCGCACTTTGTGGATGCGGCATGACCACTTCGGTAAAAACCAGTCATGCGGACACAGAAACAGTAACACTAACAGAATCAGGCACAGAAATGGACACAGAAACAGTAACGCAGAGACAGACTGTGATGGATATCACGCTTGAGGTACCAAAAGGTCTGACATTAGAAAGTTATGATGCGGCGCTTGGCGATTATGGCGGATGCCTGTTGAAACCGGATGCGTATGTTGGAGGTTATGCGCCAGATGAATGGAAAGCCGCCGGATATGTCATGCGCTTTTCTACACAAAACAATGAGGGAAGTTTTGGTGTTTTGTGGCAGGGGGATCAGATTTCGGATGTTACCATCCAGTGGAACCACACAGAGATGAAAAGGCTGGGAAATCTGTCTGGATTAGCATCTTCGGCTTATCTGATACAGACGGAACATGATCTGTATACGGCGGCGGAATGGAGTGAATTGGAGAACACAGAAAATGCGGAACCGGTAAGCAACTATTGGTGTATTATGATGGCAAGGAAGGGCGATGCATATGGATATGCAATTGCATTAAATGCAAAAAATTATACGAAGCAGGATACAATTGCTTTTGCGAAAACTGTACAGTACGACAAATAAAATATAAAATGTGGTTACAACAACATATTCTTTTCCCGTTTTTGTGTATATTGTAACGGAAGAATGAAAAAACTGTTTGTAAGAGAGTCTATATAAATGGGAAAGGATAAAATCATGGAACACAACAAGCGGGTAGAACAGATCAAAACATATCTGGAGCGGCTGAGCGCCGGGGAAGAATTGGAAAAAGTAAGGGCAGATTTCGCAAAAGAATTTAAAGCGGTTGATCCGGCAGAGATTATGCAGGCGGAGCAGGAACTTCTGCAAGGTGGCACACCGCTTGAGACCGTGCAGAAATTGTGTGATGTCCATGCGGCACTGTTCCGCGGCGCAACGAGTGAGGAAAAAGTTGCCAACGCGGAAAAAGCGGTTGCGGCATCGGTAAAAGAGAAAAAGCTGGCGGCTACCGCGGCTTTAACCGGAATCACCGGACATCCGCTGCAGACGTTTACCCACGAAAATGAAGTGTTGGAAAACGTCATCTGGGAATGCAGGAACGAAATAGAGAAAACCAATACCCTTTCACCGGAGCGGTTTGGAAAGCTGCGGGAAGTTGCGATCCATTATGCAAAGAAAGGGGATCTTCTGTATCCACACCTGAAAGTAAAATACGGGATCAGCGGTCCGTCGGATGTGATGTGGACAACCGATGATGAGATCAGGGATGAACTGGCGGCACTGGCAAAGCAGCTGCCGGTTCAAAAGACGGAAGATCACTGGCTGGAACGTTTTCGCATTGTGTTGCAGCGCGTGGAGGATATGATCTACAAGGAAGCCAATATTTTCTTCCCGAATTGTGCCCTGAATTTCACGGAGGAAGAGTGGTTTGGAATTTACCGCGATTCGAAAGATTATCCGGTCTGCTTTGGTGTGGAAAATGCGACATGGGAGGCGGCAGAGAAGTATCTGCATACAGAAAATTGCAGTAAAGATGTAAGGAATGGAGAAATCATCATGCCGGGCGGGCACCTGACCGTTGCGCAGCTTACCGCAATGCTCAACACGATCCCGATGGAGATCACATTTGTCGATGAGGACAATATCAACCGCTTTTTCAATGAAGGACCAAAGGATTTCAAGCGTCCGGGCATGGCGATCGACCGCGAGGTATTTTCCTGCCATCCACCGAAAGTGGAGCAGCAGGTGCGGCACATTATCAGGGAATTCCGGAAAGGAACGCTCGACAAAGTGCCGATCTGGATGGAGAAAAACGGAAAAACCATGCTGGTTACCTATATGGCGGTACGGGATGCCACAGGCACATATCTCGGGACCATGGAGCTGGTGCAGGATATGGGCTTTGCAAAAGAGCATTTCCTTTCCGACGTAAAAGCAAAAGAAGCAGCGCTGCGCGCAGGTATGGAAGATTAACTTATTTTTGTTTTTCCATATGATTTAATTCCGGAATCACGGTAGCAAGCATCGTGAGAAAGCACAGGCTTCCACCGATCACATTTGAGACCGGTTCCGCCATAAACACACCTCTTGTTCCCATGCCAAGTGCATATGGGAGCAGGTAGGTCAGCGGCACAACAATAAATACCTTACGAAGCAGGGAGAAAAAAATCGCCTGCTTCTTTTTATTTAATGATTTAAATGTGGTCTGTCCGATGTATTGCAGATCCATGAAAATAAATGCGGCAAAATAAAGTTTTAAGGCAGGAACCGCGTCTTTGATCAGCTCGCTGTCGGAACTGAAAATCCCGATCAGGAAATGCGGTGCAACGATAATGACCGACCACATGGCGGCGGTATACACAAAGATCATAACCGCCATTGTACCGATTGCCTGTTTTACACGCTTCGGGCGGTGCGCCCCGTAATTGTAGCTTAAAATCGGGGAACTTCCCTCATTCATGGCATAAATTGGTGTCTCGACAAGCTGCCGGACGCTGGAGATGATTGTCATCACGGAGATATAGATATCGCCTCCGGTCACGGAGAGTACGTTGTTGCAGCAGATGCTGACTAAACTGTTGGTAAGCTGCATAATAAATCCTGCGGTTCCGAGGCTTACGATGTTTTTGGCAGTTTCCGTGCACTGGGAGAGTTCGCTTCTGGTCAGAAACCGTACGTTAAGCTCCGATCGTTTTTTCAGAAAATAGAGGACAAATGCAGCGGAGAGTGTCTGGGAAATCACGGTTGCAATTGCAGCACCCCGGATTCCAAGCGAAAAGACGAAGATGAAAACCGGATCGAGAATGCAGTTTGCCACCGCGCCGATGGCAACGGATGTCATGCCGGTCATGGCATATCCCTGCGCGTTGATAAACGAATTCATACCGGTAGCGATCATGGACGGAAGTGTGCCGACCAGATAGATCATCAGGTACGGGTATGCATAAACCAGAGCAGACTCGGAAGCGCCGAACAGACGCAGGATCGGGCGCGCAAACAAAAATCCAATGACCATTAAAACAATTGCGCCGCCGCAGACCATCGTATAGGAGGTATTCATAATTTCGGAAGCTTTCCGGGAATTATTTTCCCCCCGCCGGATGGAAAAAAGCGGAGCACCGCCGCTGCCGAACAGATTGCTGAAAGCCGTGATGATCACAATAATCGGAAAACATAAGCCAACCGCGCCGAGAGCGGTTGTGCCGATATGCGGGATTCTTGCTATATAAATGCGGTCTATGATGTTGTAAAGCAGGCTTAAAAGCTGCGCAACCAGCATGGGAATCGCTGCGTTTAAGATGTTGCCGGGGATGGAGCCATGTTCAAAATCAATTCGTTTCATTTTTTCCTTAAATCCTTTTCTTTCTGTTGACATTTAGTATACCATGAATTAAGATATATGAAAAATATTACTTTTATGTCTTAAACAAATAAAAATTATATAAGGAGAAGCTATGGATGTAAAACAACTGGAATACTTCCGGGCAATTGTGGATGCTGGTACGATCAGCGGTGCGGCGCGCGTTCTCCACATGACACAGCCGCCGCTGAGTTATCAGGTAAAGATGCTCGAAGAAGAACTTCAGGTGCAGCTTTTTTTGCGGGGCACCAAAAAGATTACATTAACGGAAGCAGGAAAAACACTGTATGACAGGGCGGGCAGTCTTCTTACCATGGCGGATATTACCAAGCGGGAAGTCATAAAGGCAAGCCAGGCGGCAACAATCCACATCGGATTTACGCCGTCCACGGTTTCTATGATGTCCGATTACCTGATCCGTTTTTCCACGTCGCATCCGGATATTCGCTTTGATATCCACGAGGGATCGACATTTACGCTGCGAGAGCAGTTGGAAAACGGCGTGGTCGATATCACGACACTCCGGACACCGATTGTGCTCAAAGGATGTGAGAGCAGGACTTTGATGCAGGAAAAGCTGCTTGCAATGGCGGCTGCAGGGAACCCAGTTTTAGAAAAAAACAAAGATGGGATCACGCTCGAGGAACTGTCAGAGCAGAAACTGATCCTGTCCCACCGCTACCGCAGTTACCTGTTGTCCGCGTTCGAAAAAAAGGGGCTTTTGTGTGACATTTACTGTGAGTGTGAAGACGCCAGAACGGCGATGACTTTGGCGGAAAAAGGGCTTGGAATCGCCATTCTTCCGGCTTCTATGCACAAGTTGTCGGATCAGATGAAGTCCTGTGATATTCTGGATGCGGATCTTACGACGGAACTTCTTCTCGCGTGGCGAAAGGGACGCATGCCGGAGGAAGTGAAAGCGTTTCTTGAAATGTGGAATTAAATGAAAAGTTTAATATCATATTCTATAACCGCGGAGTTGGTGGATTTATCACGGATGAACTCGGGATCAACGATCTGAGTTACCCTGACATTCCGATCGCGCAGATGATTGATCACTACGATCAGATCCTGTGCCAGGTGAAAGCCGCCCTGCCTTCTTGTGCGCACCAACCCAAAGATCGCTGAAGCAAACGCGGCTGTCAAAAAACTGGCCGAAAAACATCATGTAAAATACATCGATATCAACGATCCTCTGAAGGATGAAAACGGAAATCTCAAAGCTGAATATACAATTGAGGGCATGCATATAAAGGAAGAAGGGTATCGGGCGATTTTCCCGGAATTTATCCGGTATGCCATGGAATAATATTGTGGTTTTACAGAACCTCATAAAGGAAAGCAGGACAACTGCTTTACATTATTCAGACCGTGTGATATACTATATAAAATTCGACA
>ENA-OPAO01002650-OPAO01002650.1-human-gut-metagenome-genome-assembly--contig:-NODE-2650-length-10381-cov-3.386984_pt1 | contig 10381 bp, 8 predicted proteins | sample MGYA00241054_ERZ501424 | MGnify/ENA primary metagenome ERZ501424 (study PRJEB25962, sample SAMEA2042623) | human gut metagenome | biome: human gut; feature: human-associated habitat; material: faeces...
GGAGCACACCATCCGCGCCATCGGTCGGCCAAGTCGTCAGCGCAGCCGGTCGCGTACCACACCAGCGCAAAATCACATCAAAATCGCATTGTGTGGCCAGCCAGTCTGCCTCACAATGAAATGTGAACCCTCACATCACGTGGTGTGGTACAACATGCACCGCAAAACCGCCATTTTTCAACGGCCCAAAACGACTCCTCCGATGCCCGCGTACCACACCAGCCCAAAAACCATCGAAAAACGCATTGTGTGGCAGACCGAGAGGGTGATACGCGCCGGACGCCCCTCTGCTCTCGTCACAATCATGTTCTACGGAAGCACACCGGCCATCTGCCGCACCAGCGCATCCGCTCTCAACAATCCTTCTCCCATTTGCGTCGCTATGTGCGCGCCGGAACGATGACCGTGCGCACATAGGGACGCGAACCACAGTCCCCGAACCCGTCGCGCACCATATCTCCGCCCATCACTCGCCTACATAGCAAACAGCCCGGCGAGCCCACGCACGGCGCACTGCCATGCGTAAGTTCACCGGGCTGTCAGCCTCATCAATCCAGCGAGCGCAACGGGCACTCCATCAATCGGTGAGTGTGAATTGGCTGTTGTAGAGGTCGGCGTAAAACCCTCCCGCCGCGAGCAGTTCCTCGTGGGTACCGCGCTCGATCACGTCGCCGTGGTTCATGACGAGAATCATGTCGGCGTCGCGGATGGTGGAGAGGCGGTGCGCGATGACGAAGCTCGTGCGCCCCACGGTCAACGCATCCATGGCCTTTTGGATGAGTTCTTCGGTGCGGGTGTCGACGGAGGAGGTGGCTTCGTCAAGGATGAGGATCGGAGCGTCCTGCACCATGGCGCGGGCGATGGTGAGCAACTGGCGCTGTCCTTGGGAGAGCGAGGTGTTGTCGTCGAGCACGGTGTCGTAGCCCTGCGGCAGAGAGCGCACGAAGTGGTCGAGTCCGACGGCCTTGCATGCGGAGACGATCTGCTCGTCGGTGACGCCTGGCTTGGAGTAGGCGATGTTTTCGCGCACGGTGCCACGGAACACCCATGTATCCTGCAGGACCATGGAGAACTGGTCGTGTACGTTCCAGCGCGGCACGGAAGTGGTGTCGATGCCGTCGATGGAGATGGAGCCGCCGGAGATCTCGTAGAAGCGCATCAGCAGGTTGACCATGGTGGTTTTGCCGGCGCCGGTCGGACCGACGATGGCGACTTTCTGGCCGGCGGAGACGCTTGCCGAGAAGTCATGGATGATCGGCTTGTCGGGCTCATAGCCGAATCGCACGTGACTGAATTCGACGTCGCCGCGCACGGTCCGGGGGTTGCCGGCCGCATCGTAGCCGAGCAACTGCGAACGCTGCGAAGCCGTCATACCGGCGGTGGCATTCGCGCGAGTGCCGCGATGCGCCAGCTTGCCGCTGTCCGTCCGTGCCGTGCTCGCAGCGGCATCAGCCACGCCGAGTTCGGCCTTGGTCGGTTCCGCATCCATCTCCGGCTCTTCGAGGAAGCCGAACACGCGCTCGGCGGCGGCCGCGCATCGCTGCAGGTTCTGGAACGCCTGCGCGAACTGGCTCAACGGCTGGGTGAACAGGCGGATGTACATCATGAACGCGACGATCACGCCGAATTCGATCTTCCCGTCCATGGCGAGCGCCGCACCGACCACGCACACGATCACGTAGCCGAAGTTGCCGACGAAGTTCATCAGCGGCATCATCAGGCCTGACAGGAACTGCGATTTCCAGCCGGATTCGTACAGGTCGGCGTTGTACTTCTCGAAGCGGCGGATTGAGTCGGCCTCGCCGTTGTACGCCTTGACGATGAGGTGACCGGCGTACATCTCCTCGATGTGGCCGTTGACGTCGCCGAGCGCCATCTGCTGGCGGGCGAAGTATTTCTGCGAGGATTTCATGATGACCATCATGATGATGAGTCCCAGTATGCTCGCGCCGATCGCGCACAGGGTCATGATGACGTTGTTGTAGAACATCATGACGAGCGCGCCAACGAACAGCGTCGCCGAGGTGATGAGCGAGCCGAGGGACTGGCCGAGCGTCTGGCCGATGGCGTCGACGTCGTTGGTGATGCGGGAGAGTACGTCGCCGTAGCTGACCTTGTCGAAGTATTTGAGCGGCAGCTTGTTGATTTTGACCGAGATCGATTCGCGCAGGCGCTGGGCGGTGCGCTGGGTGACGTTCGCCATCATCCAGCTTTGCACGTAGCTGAGCACCGCGTAGCCGACGTACAGTGCGACGAGCAGCCAGGCGATGCGGCCGACGGCGTTGAAATCGACCGAGTTCATCACCGGCTTGCCGTTCACGATGGCCGGCAGTCCCTTGACGATCTCGTTGGTCATGTCCTTGAGTTTGTCCGGTCCGATGATCTGGCATATCGTGCCGACCGCGCCCAGCACGAGCGCAATGATGATGACGGGCAGGTAGTTGCGGCAGTAGTGGACGAGCTTGCCCATCACGTTGCCGAAATTGGCAGGCTTTTCGACCGTGCGGCCGCCGCCCATTGGTCCTCTTGGTCCTGGCATTTGTTACTCCTTAAAAGTCCGTATTGATCTCACGCGGTCAGTTCCGACTGACTGAGCTGGGATTCGGCGATCTGACGGTAGACATCGCAGGCGTCGAGCAGTTCCTGATGGGTGCCTTGACCGACGACCTTGCCGTCATCGAGCACGATGATGCGGTCGGCGTTCATGATCGTGCCGATGCGCTGGGCGACGATGAGCTTGGTGGATCCCTTGGCTTCTTTGGCGAGTGCGTCGCGAACTTCGCGGTCGGTCTTGAAGTCGAGCGCGGAGAACGAGTCGTCGAAGATCAGGATTTCGGGGTGGCGGTAGACGGCGCGCGCGATTGACAGGCGCTGCTTCTGGCCGCCGGAGACGTTGGACCCGCCTTGTGCGATCGGGGCGGTGTATGTGCCGTCCATGCGCTCGACGAACTCGGTGGCCTGAGCGACGCCGGCCGCCGCCTTGACCCGGTTCATCTGTTCAGCCGGCATTGCGGCGCCTTCCGCTCTCTTGCCCGCGGCGATGAATTCGGCTTCGCGTTTGCGGCCGGCCGGAGTGTAGGTGTCGGCCATTTCGACGTCCGCGGAGCTTGCCCCGTTCACGTCGTCGCCGTAGCTCACGTTGGATGCGACCGTGCCCTTGAACAGCACGGACTGCTGCGGCACGTATCCGATCTTGTCGCGAAGGGCTTTCAGATCGTATTCGCGCACGTCCACACCGTCGACGAGCACCTGCCCGGCCGACACGTCGTAGAAGCGCGGCACGAGGTTGATGAGGCTGGACTTGCCGGAGCCGGTGGAGCCGATGAACGCGACGGTCTGGCCCTTTTCGGCGGTGAAGTCGATGCCTTCGAGCGTCGCCTCGCGTGAGCCGGGGTAGGTGAAGCTCACATTGCGGAACTCGACGGTGCCGGTTTTCCCGCCGCCCAGACGCGCCACGTCGGCGGCGGTCTTGGTGCCGGTTTTGACGATCGGATCGGTGTCGAGCACTTCGAGCACGCGCTGCGCGGACACGTCGGCGCGCGGCCAGAGCACGAATACCATGCTCATCAGCAGGAAGCTCATGATGACCTGCACGGAGTAGTTGGAGAAGACGACCATGTTGGAGAACACGTTGAGCTTGTCCGTCAGGCCGGCGGCGTCGATCAGATAGGCGCCGATCCAGTAGACGGCGAGCATCAGGCCGTTCAGGACGGTGTTCATCAGCGGCATCATGAACGCCATGACGCGGTTGGTGAACAGCTGCGTGTCGGTGAGGTCCTTGTTGGCCTTGGTGAACTTGGCCTCCTGGTAGTCCTCGGCGTTGTAGGCGCGCACGACGCGCAGGCCGGTGAGGTTTTCGCGGGCCACGAGGTTGATGTTGTCGGTGAGCTTCTGCATGGCCTTGAACTTGGGCATGACCATGGCCATCATGATGACGACGGCGACGAGCAGGATGACGACGGCGATGCCGGTGGCGAGAGTCCATTCGAAACCTTCGCCGGCGATCTTGCATATGGCCCATACGGCCATGATCGGCGACTTGACGATGAGCTGCAGGCCGATGGTGATGAACATCTGGATCTGCGTGATGTCGTTGGTGGAGCGGGTGATGAGGCTCGCGGTGGAGAATTTGCTCATTTCGGCGGGGCCATAGGATTCGACCTTGCGGAATTCGAGCGAGCGCAGGCGCTGGGTGAATGACGAGCCGACGCGTGCGGAGATGTAGCCGGTGACGATGGCACAGGCGACGGAGCCGAGGGAGATGAGCAGCATCTTGCCGCCGGCGATCCAGATGTCGCTCATCGCGCTGCCCGGCGTCTCGACGAGCGTGGTGATGTCTGACATGTAATCGGGCAGTTTGAGGTCGAAGAAGACCTGCCCGACGATGGTCACCAGGGCGATGAGCATCTGACCGATCTCCGCTTTGGAGAGGTATTTCAGGATGCGAAGCATTGGCTTTCCCCTTGTGTTTTGTTGGTGATTGGTTACGTTATTTGCCGCGGCATCGATATCCGATGCCCGAATTAGTTTCTGTTGTTAGATTACTTACAGTGTAAGATATTACGCATTATTCTGTGTATTCGCTGTGAATGGCACGCTTTGCGCTGGCTGCGCACGAGAGACACGGCACGCACGCCGTCCCCCACGTCATCCGCAGCCGGCGGAAGAAGCTACTCCTCGCCGGCCTTCGCGCGCTCGGCCCGCATATGATCGGCGACACGCCTGTCACGCTCGGCGAACGCGGCCCGCACCTCATCGGGGGTCGGGCGCGGAGCGCCGGGATGGCAGATGGCCATGTATGTCGAGAACTCCGACAGCAGATCAACGAACTCGCGCGTGCGCCGCTCCCCCATCTGCGAGAAGATCCAACAGATTGCCGAACGCATCTCCTCCAAGTCGCACTTGGACCGCTCTCGCCCGGCATCCGTAAGGTTCACGCGGATGATGCGGCGGTCGTCCGGGTCGATGTCTCGGGTGATCAACCCTTTTTTCTCCAGAGCGGCAAGCACTGTGGAGATGCGGCCGGAGCTGGCCTTCAGCGAACTGGCAAGCTGCGACGGCGTCATGGTGCCGCGCAGTGCGAGCTCGTGCAGAATGAATGGCTCGCCATGCGCGCCGCGCGCGAACTCCTTCTGCATCTTGGAACGGTTGCCCCACACGCTGGCGTACAGTTCGCTGAGCGCCTCCCGCTCAAAACCCATTTCGCACCGCCTTCCGATTCGACCATTGCCGCACTACCGCGCTCCGCGAAGTACCGCCTAATACCTTCCAGCGGCATATACATCGCGCAAACATCTGTAATATTATCTCACACCGTAAACAATTTACAGTATGTGATTATATGTCCGCGCTTTACTCCCCTGCTACTAAACTTGATCTGTACGCTTTTTTCCGTACAACAATTCGATGGCGACACTAACGAAACAAACGGTATCGAAACAGAAAACGTCCCGGTTTGACATTCGACTGACGGATGCGCAACGGCAGCTCATCGAGCGTGCCGCCGAGCTGACCGGCAGCACGCTCACGCAATGGACCGCTCGCCATCTCCTGGAATCAGCCCGTAAGGATATAGAAGAAGCAACCGTCCTGCATCTGGAATCACAGGCATTCGAAGATTTCATACAGGCATTGGATCAGCCGGTTCCGCCAGCAGCAGAAAAACTCATGGAAAGGGATCCGCAGTGGGCATGATCCATCATTTCCAACGTCCGCGCAAGCTCGGCCCGGAAGAGAGAATGGGGAAGTTCTCTTGTGGAGTACCGTTCATCGACAAGTGGGCCGCGCAACGCGCACCGTCATCGGCCCAGCATGGGACGGCCGTCGCGTACGTGTCATTCACTGCGTCAGGTGAACCGGCGGGATTCTACACGCTGAGTGCATATTCGGCACTGCGAGCACGATCCGTCAGCGGCGCACTAGGGTCACGTGCGCTCATTGTGGAACCTTACGACGATAAAGCACACGCGTTCTATGCGCATTTCGGTTTTCAACCGATTCCCGGAACCACCAGCATGTATCTCAGGCTCGTTTGGCGACGAGCCTGTTCCGTATTTATGACGGTGACTCATAGCGTTAATTCACGGCAGCAAAGACAGCTCCTCAGGGGCGAGTGTGAGATTGACTGCGGCGAACGAGTCCTGGACCTCATGCGGGTTGCGAGCACTGGGAATGGCGAACAGACGGTCATATCTGGTCAGCTCCCACGCGAGCACCACACGCTGGTACGAGACGCCGCGGGCCGCTGCGACCGTGCGGAACGGATCATACGCATGACTGTCGAATGCGTCCAGGAACCCGCCGAGCGGCGACCAGCACACAAAATCAAGACCGAGATCGGCACAGTGACCCATCGTATGCTCGGGGTCGGGATGCGATGGCGAGAACTGGTTCTGCACCGCAATCAGACGGTCGCCGAGAATCCCACGGGCGGTGTCAATCTGCGCATTGTCCACGCGCGAGATGCCGGCGAACCGAATCACGCCCTCATCCAGCAAGGTTTTCAGCGCGCCGACCGTATCCTCATACGGAACCGCGGGGTCAGGGCCATGCGAATACAACAAATCGAGCGCGTCGACGCCGAGGCGGAGAGCGGACTCCTTCGCGTCACGAATCATCGTCTCCGGGCGCGAGTCGGCCATCCACCCGTACCGGCTGCCGGCCGCCTGCAGGTGCTGTCGCTCGGATGCGGATGCGCTCGCGCCGTCGCCCGGGGATTGCTGAGGATCTTCCGCGTCGCGGTTCGTCACTTCCAGCGTTCGGCGATAACCAGTCTTCGTGGCGACCAGAACATCATCGCGCGGACCGCTCCAGCTGGCGAGCGCCGCATGAACCAGCATCTCGCCGTACCCGAAATCACGCGGCACGCCTGTACCGTCAGGCCCCGGTTCGCTTGGCAGATAATACGACCATGCGGTGTCGAGATAACGCACTCCGGCGTCAAGCGCGGCATGGATCGTGCCGATGGCCGTCGCCCGGTCCGGGCGTCCCTCGATAGAGAGCGCCATCGTTCCCATGCCGAGGCGCGGCATACGCGCTTTCCCCGCAAACTCCACAACGTTCGATGTCACCATGCCACCATCATCCCACGCGACACGAACACAGGGCCGACTGGCAATGCGCCAGCCCATGAGTCCCGGCCCCGGTTCCTTTCGACTTGTTCCGGCGAAAGTCCCATCCGAAGACACTCAAATGGGACTTTGGCGGGATGGGTGGACTTCACCTCCCGCGTGAGGCCCCGGCAGTCAACAAAAAGTCGGCCGGCCACCGAATAGGTGACCGACCGGCATCATATGCCGATCCGCTGATTCAGCGCCGGGGCTCGCGCCGACGGCGGGCGACAAGCGCCGCGCCGGCACCGACCGCGAGCAGTGCCGCGAACGCGCCGAACACGCCGCTCACAGAGGCGCCGGTCTTCGACAGGCCGGGCTGCTTGTTGCCGGCATCCGGCTTGTTCGGCTTCACCGTGTCGCCGGGTTTCGTCGGCTCAGTCGGCTTGCTCGGTTCGGTCGGCTTCGTCGGTTCGGTCGGCTCTGACTTCTCCTTGACGGTCACGACACGCTTGACCGCGTATGACGCACTTTCGGAGTCGGTCACCGAATACATCAGCGTGTATTCGCCGTCCTTCTCGGTGTTCGCCGAACCTTCGACCAGGATCTTGTCGGTCAGATCGCCGTCCTCCTCATCGGAAGCGGCCGCACCGGCCTTCGGGTCGAACGCGTCGACGTTGATGTTCTGCTTCGCGGATGCGTTGAGCAGCTGGTAGGCGGCACCGTCGGACGTGTTGAAAATCCACCGGGCCGCGGGGTCGGACTTGGCGTCTTCCACCGACTCATCGCTGAAGACGTTGGTGCCGTCCTTGGCGACGAGCACCTTGCAGTCCGTATTGGTGATGACGTAGGCCTTGAGGTCGGGGCGCTCGGTGTCGGACTGGTCGATCTGGGTGAACTTCCAGGCCTGCTTCTTGGCGTCGGTCAGGGTCTCGGGCGTGTCGGCGATGGACAGTGTGGAATCGCCGGAAGCCGTGGCGGACAGGTTCTTGCCGGACTGCACGCCGACAAGCTGGTAGGTGTGCCCGACCAGGCGATCACCGAGACGGGATGGAACGCCCACAAGGCGTTCCGCGCCCTGCCGCACGACGTGCAGACCGCATTCGCCATCCGCATGCTGTTCACCCACCGCGACGCGGACCGCTACGGCGCCGACATGTTCCTGCACTACGAGCGCGGCTTCAACGTGCGCTTCGAGGGTGCCGGCTCGAACAACTACTGAATTCGGGCATCGGAGCGCCGGAGGGATCCCGGACGCGCGAGCCGCCAAGCGCGACACACGCACAACACGCGACGGTTTTGCTTGTCCGCGAGTCTGTGGTATTCTCTTCGAGTTGTCTGTTGAGGCTAAAAGACCGCAGCAAACAGCGCAATGGAGGATTCGCCTAGTGGTCTATGGCGCACGCTTGGAAAGCGTGTTGGTGTAACAGCCTCACGAGTTCGAATCTCGTATCCTCCGCTAGCAGGGCTTTCGAAGAAATTCGAAAGCCCTTTTCTTTTGCCGAAAACAGTTTCCTTTCAACGATTCCGAACGGCTTGGACTGTCGGAATAGTTTCCTTGTAGTGTCTTCAGAGGGTGTTCGGCCCGACGATATCGGTGGCACGTTACGTGGTGCATCCGGTAGGCCAAATCGGTGTACCACTCTATGTCTGAAGGGAGCCACTCATGACATTCGATGATCGATCGGCGTGTCATATGAGAACGTCTCCGTCGATTCCGACGGTGTTTACACTTTTACATTTTCCTACACAAGAAAACATAGAAAGTATGGGAGATATAGGTAATCGTGACACCTCTTGTCGGCGTGAAGGTATGGAAAAGCGCAAATTTCCTTCTGGCGGGCTTTGAGCGGCGAACAGAGTGGTACACTCATTCTGGGAATTGGTAGAAAGCCTTGCCGTTGCTGGGTTTGTGGGTTTCGGTATATAGAGTCTCCATGATGTGCGCAGACCTCATGATGCGACGGGCTCGCCTGTTCGGGCCGCTGCTCGCCTCCGGCTGCGAGGTGCTGATCTCGGGGAAGGGGACGCGCCGCGTGCGATTGTTCGACGGTGAGCGGGCCTTGGTCGGGAACGCCACGGCCAAACGAAGAAGGGAATTCACGGAGACGCGTCTTTTGGCCCACGAGGCCTTACGACGTATCGGCCATGACGGGCCCATACTCAAAGGTTCGGATGGTGAACCGCTCTGGCCGTCCGGCATCGTGGGATCGCTGTCGCATTGTCCGTCGCTGTGCGTCGCCGCCGTGGCGTCGGCGGAAAGAATCCGTGCCGTGGGAGTGGACGTGGACGATTCGGACGGATTGTCCGACGGGATCATGCGGTTCGTGTTCTCTTCCGAAGAGCTCGCATCATTGCGTATGGTCTCCTCGGTGGAACGTAGGGCGGCCTTCTGCGCGAAGGAGGCCGCCTCGAAGGCGTTGTCCGCATTGGACGGGACGGGGACTTCCGTAAGGTATCCGTGAGCCTGAAGGCGGATGGAACGTTCGCCGCTGTGAGACGGGATGTGGCGTTGCGCGGCCAATGGCGATTCTACGATCGGCTGGTATCCGCGATGGTCGCCGTTCCCTCGGAGACCGTCTGAGGGGTGCGGACCCCTCGAATGAGCAGCCGGAGCAGAAAGGAATAGGCCGCATCGTCATCGTCGACGGGCGTATCATGTTCGGGTCGTGTCTCGAATTGGACGAATCCGTGCACGGCGGACCATATGGACCATGCGATGAGGTGCGGGTCATCCCTCCGGATCTTTCCCGCGGCCTGCCCGTAGCGCACCAGCTCGGTCATGGCGGCGCATGCCTCCGAAGCCTCGCCCGCATGCCATCGCCACAACAGGGCGTAGATGCCGGGCGACGCCTTGGCGTGCCCGCGGTATACGACTCCCGCATCGTAGAGTCTTTGCAGGGGATCCTCGGTGGTGACGCGCAGGAGCTTCTCCCGTAACGTCTGGAAACTGTCGTCGATGAGAGCGTCGATGACGGCCTGCTTGTCGCCGATATGCCGGTAGATGCTCGCGGGGGACACATCCGCCTTTTCCGAGAGAAGCCGGATGGTGAAGGCGTCATAGCCGTCCTCTTCGATGATTCGTTTCGAGGCGTCGAGTATGAGGCCCCTGATCTCGGTGGTGGGCGTCCGCTGGCTTTTTGTCATTTTCCGAATAGTCCTCATATGCTTCTCCGCATCATCCCGCCGTTACGGATGAAAAACGCCATCCGGCCCATAGGTCCCTGCACCGTCCCATGATGGGTGGGGTCGAAGGTCCAGCCACGCTCTTGGACCGCGCCTCGATGGGTGTGATGGCTAGTCCCACCGCATTGAGATTGCCACCGAGCCAA